>Ga0209427_10010057_pt1 | contig 10520 bp, 9 predicted proteins | sample DeeMarSWOR136_30_FD_187465 | JGI IMG/M metagenome (GOLD analysis project Ga0209427, IMG submission 187465) | Marine sediment microbial communities from White Oak River estuary, North Carolina - WOR-1-36_30 (SPAdes) (version 2) | ecosystem: Environmental > Aquatic > Marine > Intertidal zone >...
AGTAACCCAAAGGTTTCCCCCTTGTCCACCTCGAAGCTCACATCGTCCAGCGCAACAGTGTCCCCATATCGCTTCTTTAGATTCTCAGCCTTAATCATACGCACCTATTCCGTGAATAAACGTTCTCGGCCCCCGTATTTCCTATTTTGCAAGTTCCCTCCCCCTATCGCGCGCTCTGGTAATAGCAGCCGATATCAGCTCACTAATCTCGCCGGCTGCAAGTACTTTAAGCGCTGCTTCTGTTGTTCCGCCGGGCGAAGTAACCTTCCGCCGAAGCTCAGCGGGGCTTTCACCGTTTTTATCAGCTTCGACTGCGAGCAGACCGGCCCCCTTGGCGGTCTGAAGCACCAGGTCTTTTGCCACATCTTCAGGCAGGCCCAATTCTACACCTGCTTTTACCATCTCTTCCATCAAAAGAAAATAATAAGCAGGCCCGCTGCCGCTTACCGCCGTTACGGCGTCAATCAAATCTTCATCATCAACGACAACCGCCTTACCGACCGCTGAGAAAATCGCCATGGCCTCCTCCAACATCGGCTTTGCCTTATCGTTGGCGAACAGTGCGCTGGCCCCCTCGCCAATCAGGGCCGGCGTATTGGGCATAACGCGTACTATTGCAATATCACCTAAAATATCAGTGACATTTGCGACCTTTATACCTGCCGCGATGGATATAAAGAGCTTCACGGCTCCGATGGCGTCTTTTATACTCTCTAACGCCTCGGTCATATTCTGCGGCTTGACACTTAATACGACCGTCTCAGCCTTCGCGGCCAGCTCACTGTTTTCTTCGCAGGCAATAACATTATATTTTTCAGCAAGGAATTTAAGTCGCTCGTCTCGAATATCACTTACGAAGATATTTTCAGGCGCATAAACGTTGGCCGCTATCACGCCTTTTATAAGCGCCTCAGCCATATTCCCGCTGCCGACAAAGCCGATTGTGCTCATTTGTTTACCCTTTCTAACGCTATTATGCCTCTACCATTCTACATATATTGCGATTCAAGTAAACACAATATGTTTTTTGACCGGCAAGTTGCTTTCTGGTAGAATCTCGTCGCTATAATAAGCTCGTCTGTGTGCATTTTCTTTTTGACAATGAAAGACCACGGAGGTTAAGCATAAAGAAAATGTTAGAATATAATATTGATAAAGTGAGATATCCAAAATGAAAAGAAAAGGCAATTACCGAGAAAATGTCTTCGCTATTTTGACATTGACCGTTCTTACAACTATGTTGGGCTGTAGCGCAAGCTATGTAGGGAATGATATAGCAACTGTTCCAGAGACTGTGATAAGAAGCGTGCAGGCAGGTGACGTCGATATTGATGTGAGCGTTGACCCGCGAGCGGAGCTTATGAGCATTATCTTTCGCCTGGCGGGCAACAAGGAATATAATGCATGCCGGATTCGCAAGTACGATAAGGACATTAAGAAATACTTTAAGCCATACAAAGGTCATTCTGCGGTCAAGTTTGCCGCTGCGTTGAGGAATAAGCGAGGAATGGGCTACAATGCACCAATGTCATTGGCGGTGCATGTGGGCGAAGTGCCAAATCTACAGGAGCTTGTGCTGCTGGATCCGCGACCGGCAGAACTTGACACCCGGTGGCAACCGGAAGAGGCAAGAGAATTTCTGGAAGAGGCCAGATTGTTCGCCAAGGATAGCAATTTCGGCAGGTTCTACAATTACCACAAACCGATGTATGACAAAGCCGTTTCGGATTTAACACAACTATTGGAGAATCAGGCGCACTTCGAGTGGTTTGAGGATTTCTTCGGACAGAAAGCTAAGCCACACTTGAATGTCGTGCTGGGGATGGCAAACGGCTCGAATAGCTACGCCGCATCTGTTGTGATTAAGGGTAAAAAACATATCTATTCAGTATTGGGTGTTTGGCGGTGTGACCTTTTTGGGTTTGGGAATCCAAAGTTTCATAGAGGAAGTGTGGGGACAATCCATCATGAGCTGTGCCACTCGTATTCTAACCCTATTGTGTTCAAGTATAGCGATGAATTGCGGGCAGCAGGGCAAAGAATGTATCCGCAGTTAGCAAATAAGATGCGAAGCCGGGCTTATGGTAACTGGCAGAACATGATGTGCGAATACGTTGTGCGCGTTTGCACAATACAATATTACAAACGATACGAAACAACAAATACAGTAGAACGTGACATAAAAGACAATATTAACAGCAGGGGCTTTATGGGGATGCGTGAGCTGAACGAAGCGGTCTCAAAATACGAGGATGAGCGTGAAAAATATCCCACTTTTGAGTCTTTCTTCCCAAGAGTAATTGAATTCTTTGACGAATACAGCAAGAAGTTTACATCTGACGAAGGGTAAAAAGAGAAAGGAAATCCTGCTGGCATTTGATTTAGTAAAAGGAGAAAAAAGATGCAAAAAGAAGCTGAATATTCCGATGCAATTAAAACCAAATACCCCGAACAGGTCGTAATCGCCATCGCAAAGGACAAAAACGGCAAAGCCAATCCTGTTACATTAGGCTGGACAATGATTGTATCTGGAAATCCGCCAATGATGGCAATTGCCGTCGCAAAGACGCATTACTCGATAGAAGCCGTCACTCACTCAAAATGTTTTACGATTGCGTTTCCATCCTCGGAGATGTCCGACGCGGCTTTATTTTTCGGCTCAAAGTCCGGCCGCGATACCGACAAATTCGCCGAGTTCGACTGCAAGACCGAACCCGCAAACGCCATTGATTCGGTCCTGCTGACCGATGCCGTCGCCAATTTCGAATGCACACTCGAATCGCAGATGCCCGCCGGCGACCATATTATCTTCGTCGGTAAGATTGTTTCCTCCCATATTAACATCGAGCCGAAGAAACGGCTATACACCATTGGCCCCGGCCATAAATTGGGCTCGGCCTCGTAAAAAAATGGAACTTTTTCAACGGCTTGTCCGACTTCTATTATAAAACTATGCGAAAGGGCTGGACGCTCGCGTCAGATAGATTTAACTGTCCTTCTTTTTCTTTTGCTCGGATTTATCACCCTCTTTTTTGGGGGTCTGCTCTTTCTGACGTTTGAAATCTATCGTGTAGTTCGGATAATCGCCAAGCTCGCCCGAGCTATAAACCTCATAAATCTCCCACTTCATTGCGTTGTCATCCACTTTCGAGTGAGCAAATCCCATTTTGCTGCTCTGCCAGTCGGCATCGGTATGTTCGTGTTTTAGAACTGCCTTGTTACCCTGTGCCTCCCACGTGCCCTTGCCATTACCTCCCTGATTATCCACTCCTACCTGGACGATTTTGTCCTCGGTCGGAACATAGAATATCATACCACGGTACTCTAAATCCGGCATCTTAAAATGAATAGTGACCATATGCTTATCGAGCCCCCACTCGTAAACAAGCTCAAGCTTGTCACCCTCGTCGGTCGTGCCCTGCCATTTGCCGATTAACCAGTCGAATCCCCCTTCGGTCACAAGGTCGCCCAGCTTCTGCTGGGCATTTGCACCGCCGACAAGAATAAAAAGTACAGCCGATACAGCTAAAATAGTGTTTTTCAGTCTTGTGGTTTTTGCCTGGTTCATTGCCCTTTGCTCCTTTCATAGTTAAGTATAAATTTAAGCGCTTAGCCACACTGGCAAGCTTGTATAATTTGATAGAATAACAAACCGGCCCTAAAACTTCCAGAATTTATTACCATACTTTTTCTGGACGTCCGACGAGTAGAAGCCTCATCCCGATGTCGTTTATCGGGATGGAGATGGTTTGCTGCTCTTTATATTAAGCCATGAAAGCAGCGAGAAGCGACAGCAATCCGAATATTTAGCCCTGAGTTTCACCAAGGGTTTCGTTTAGCCCCGCCACCTGTGGGTGGGGCCGTTTAGTACCCACTTTCCCCATTATACAGTGATTTGACTTAGGCAACGGACTTTTTAACTGTTTTTATCGTTATGTAGGTTGGTGTTTGTAACGTAGTTATTAAATTCTCACAGATTCTGGTTGCGTTTGAGTTGCGTATTTGGTGCAAAATTCGATGCTGTAACTCTCTACCCATCTCCCAAACGAGCATCACTCAGAGCCAAGGCCGATTCATACTGTTCCTATAAAAAATTCATTTATGGGAATTTTCTGTTGACAGGCTTGTCTTAGTTGGACAAACTATTATCGCGATAGGATAACGAATATAAGTCAACACCACAAGTGACAAATCCATCGCAATACGTTCTAATGCTTCTGAGTCTATGGGGGGTATTAGTAATGACATCAAACACAAATCCACCGTTTTGGTAAAGAGTGCTCCTCTCTCGTCTTGTACGCTGAATGAGATATTTAAGAACAATAACAAATATTACTGCGAATTCTTGTTACTACTGTTGAAGGAGATTTTCAAATGAAACTCAAATCAGTATTGGTGTTCAGCGTCGTCATTGCATCACTCGCATTTGTGGCCATAGCTGGCGAAAAGGAATCCGAAATCGCGTTCAAAGGTGAGGGCTACTTTTGTTTGGATGAACAGGGGCGTTTCATCCCCTGCCGCGAGGAGGGTGATCTCCTGAACGTCTCGCATCTCGGGCTTTACGATGTCTGGTATCAAATCTACCCCGCGGGGGCTCCTGGGGGTGGTTTCGGGCCGTTCAAAATCACTGGAGCAAACGGTGACAGTCTGGAGGGTTATTACCACAACTTCCGGCTTGGACCCGGCACCTATACCCTCGATTGGACCTTCACTGGTGACACAGGCCGTTTTGAGGGTGCCGAGGGTACAGGACACACGGATGGCTTGGTTGACTTCAGTACTCTCTATGCAAAGTTTGAATTCTCTGGCGAGGTCACCGTTCCGGAAGAAGAAGATTAGCCGGTAGGCCCATCTGGCTGTACAAACGCAGAACGTAGTAAGAGTATTGTCAGAACACGAATTTAACAGGGCTGTGAGCATCCACTTGCAGCCCTTTTTTATCACTTAAGCCAGCCCACAGAACATCACATAACGCTCATAGAGCTTCTCTTTTCACTCTAATTTGCGTTAAAATCCCCTAATCCTAACTCTGATATCCTTCGGCTTGAGTTTGGCCATTGTAGAACGCTATTCGACTGCCCTCGCGCGCGTGCGTGCGTGCGCGAGTAAAAACGCCTCGAAATTCATTTTTAGCTTAAAATCGCGACTTTTGATTTGGATATTTCGTTGAGAATACTCAGTTTTGCTAAGTTTTGGATTCCTTGTACATTTGCCGTTTTTATGCTCTATCCTCCCCCTTTAGTCCTTTTTTTGTCAAAAAGTGCGCCAAAGTAATTATGAGTTTGCGTTTTTACCCACCTGTTATTTACCTGCGAGCAGGATTTTTTCGCTGATTCTCGACATAAGTGTCAACTTTTTGGGTGTCTTTTGCGAGATAACTCACAGAGGCAGCCAGAAAATTAGTGCAATCTCAATGAGATTGTGATATTTTGGGCTTTTCAAGTGTGTATGAGTGTTTTAGTGAAGTATATACGGGAAATCCCGGATATATATAGTTATGTGATAGACTAAGGCAGAGGTAAAGCTCGTCTCATAGGCACTGGACCAAAAAAGGAGGCAGATCAATGAGTGGGTCACTTAGAAGCCGCATCAATATCACGAGACGAAGTCTGCTAAGAGGCACGCTGGCTGTCTCGGTAGCATCTGCTATGCGAGAACGCGGAGCTGTTGCTCAGAGACGGCCGCCAGACGGCAACGTTTCCTCGAATGAACGAGATCTGATCCAAAGAGAGAACTCCGTGCCGGGCGCCACTGACTGGCAACTCACGCGTGTCCGTGTGGTCGACGCGCCAGGCGGAGGGCGCGGCTACCGATGCCCGTGGATCGAAGGGTATTGCTCCAAGCAATCGGTCGCAGCAGGCGAGTCGATCAACATAATGGTTTCGACTAATCCGCAGCGCAGGTTCATGCTCGAAATCTTCCGTATGGGCTACTACAACGGCCGCGGCGCTCGACTGATGCGCACGGTCGGTCCACTGGCCGGCCGAACACAAACCGATCCCGAAGTTGGCCGGAATCGGTTGCGGGAGTGCCGCTGGGAGCCTTCGCTGGAGCTTGAGATTCCTGACACCTGGACGAGCGGCGTCTACGTTGGTCGCCTGACGACAATGCCTGAAAAGGCGGACGAGTTGTATTGGCAAAGCTACGTTATCTTCATCGTCAAAGACAACCGTCCAGCGGATGTGTTGTTTCAGTGCAGCGACAACACTTGGCAGGCCTACAATCGCTGGCCCGATCAGTTCTCCCTGTATGACGACGGCAACAACCCGTGGTACGTGGGCCCGGATGTCGATGTGAGCTTCGACCGGCCGTACGGCAAATACCGACAGATCTACGAGAATCCGCAATCGCTCGGGTCCGGCGAATTCCTCTGCTGGGAATTTCCGCTTTCCTATTGGCTGGAAAAGCACGGATATGACGTGACCTATTGCTCAAACAGTGATATGGTCAGTTCGACGCGTGGGCTGCAATGTAAGACGTTTATCAGCGTTGGTCACGACGAGTACTGGGACGTCCGGCAATATCATAGTGTGAAACAGATGATTAGCGAGGGCGTCAGCGCACTGTTTCTCTCAGGCAACGCAGTGAATGGCGTCACTCCCTTCCGGGCAAGCAGCGACGGACGTCCAAAGCGAATTATTACGCGGGCGGGCCGGTTTGCTGGATTGGCCATCCAGGGTGTCGAGTCCAAGCACGATTTCCCAATGACAGGACCGGACGAAGGCCTGCTGATGGGGGCTCGGAACGTGAGCCCTGTCAACGGTGGCGGTGACTGGACTGTGACCCAAACGGATCATTGGATATTCGAAGGCGTCGGCATGAAAGATGGTGACAGTATTCCCGGCTTGGTCGGCTGGGAATACCACGGCGCGCCGGCTAAGATTCCGGGTCTTGAGATCGTGGCGGAAGGGACGGCTTTGCGTGGCGGTGTACAGCCGCAGCACTGGACTGCCACGGTCTACCCTGGCCCGAAGGGAAACTTCGTCTTCAACGCGGCCACGATCTTTTGGGCTCAAGGCCTGAGTTCACCTCCCGGCCACATGTTGCCGTGGTCCCACTGGAGTCGTCCCCACGGTCCCGACGACCGCGTGCAACGGATCACGCACAACTTACTCAGACGCGCCATTGGCCTGTGACGAGCATCTACTTGCAGTCCTTTTTATTATTTACGTAATCTCAAATACCATCTCTCAGCTTCCGATTCAAAGCAACTATAAGGCCATTTAAACAAACGAATTCGTTTTGAGGAGTGTCATAAGCCCTTCACCTCAGCAACAAAAAGGTCTATAATAATACTTACTGAGTATTACCCGATGCCCCTGCTTCCTCCTTAAAATCTCGCTTGTTCTAAAAGAAGGGGCTTTTCTATTTGGTTTGGGTGCGGTGATGGGGGGAAAGTAAAGCCGCTCTTTTCCTTCTAATTTACCTTAAAATCCCCCGACCCTACCTCTGATACCCCTCGGCTTGAGTTTGGCCATTGTAGAGCGCTACAACACCTCTCATAATCATCCCACAGAAAATCCTGAGTCGGTCTAACCTGATTAGTGTCAGACCTGGAGTTTACTTGCCGTTTCTACAGTTGATTCAAAATGTAGTAGCACTTTATGGTCTCACGGCCCGGTTGTAGAACCTGTCCTGAGCGGAGCCGAATGGATGCGAACATCATCAATCAGGCCGGAAAAGAAACTACCTGCATCAGGGGTCTTGCCGGTACCAATGTACTCGTCGGGCAACAAAAAAGGGCTGCAAGTGTTATACTCACAGCCCTTCAGTTCGGTGTTACGAATTGTACTTTATGTCCTGCGTTTTCCCGCCGATGTTGCCGTCTATCGCAGCCAGCTTGGTTTATTACTCCACTGCTGGTGGTACATTGCTGTTGTAGCAATCGTGGGAAATCTTCCAGGAACCATCGGCCTGTCTTTTGTAGATGGTCAAGTATTTACCATCCGGCATTGCACTAATTGTCTCGCCACCTGCCTTGGGAGTCATTAAGAATGTGTAAGTACCACGACCAAATGCCCAGTCACCGGTTACCTGAGTTTCCTCGCTATAGATGACCATCTCGCACGTGAAGTTATCGAAGAGGGGCTTCACACTTGCCCGTAACTCCTCTTGTCCGAAAATGGCAGGGGCGTCTGGTCCCATCTTTGCTACGTCATCCGTATGCAAGGACAGCCAAAGTTCTAAATCTCCAGTCTCCATAGCGAGAGCATATAGGTTCCCACACTCTTTGATTGCAGCGATGTCGTCTTCGACTGAATACAGGGAGATTGCTGCGTGATAAACGGGCCCGGGCTCAGGGTCTTGGCCAGTGCCCTTAACAAAAGATGAGCCTAAAACGACCAGCAAAACCAGCGCAAGTACCGGTATGCTCTTAATTGTGATTAGTTTTTTCATTATTGTTTTCATCGAAATTTTCTCCTAATTTGGTTGGAATCTTTACAAAAGTGACCTTTGCAAAACACATATACACCTATTACACAACTGCCAGATATATTGCTGACAAGCCCTGGCAAACCTTGTCATTTAACTCATATGCATTACCTCCTTTCTGCTCTGAGAGTAGATGCTACAGTTTACGTAAGTTTTGCTGAAGAACCGGCTCTACTCTTATAAATGCCAAAATTCGAGCAAACGGACGCTTTTTATTGCAATTACTTCAAAAAATTAGTATAATCTATTTAAATTCTGTCGCATGTGGAGGTTAGCAAAGGTAAATGTGTAATTTCGGCCAAAAGACCCGGCATTTAGTTGTTCTGGCTAAGGAAGGTAATAATTCTGCTTTAAACCAGCTTTACAGGGTTTACGCCGAGCGGGTACGATGGATGGTACGCTTTCGTATGAGCGGGGAGCTTCGTTCCAAACTCGATTCAATGGACCTGGTACAGGACACTCTTATCCATGCCTTTAATGGATTAGACAACTTCACATATACAAACGAAGGTGACTTCGTACGTTGGCTGTCGAAAATAGCTGAAAATGAGCTTCGGGAAAATCTAAAGAAACTGCACACCGCCAAGCGTGATATTCGTAAGGAAGTCCGACTCGACAACTACGGGCCAACTACCGCCGGTGGTTTTGTCGGAAGTGTTGCGTCAAATAAGGCCACCACGCCGAGTGTAATTATGTCCAGAAAAGAAGAATTGGATAAGCTTGCACAGGCGATGGACGCGTTGAAATCAGAGTACAGGGAAGTTATTGTCCTGAATAAAATCGAAGGGCTTTCTTACAAAGAAATTGCGGGCAGACTGGACAAAAGCAGCGACGCAGTACGAAAGCTTGTATCGCGCGCAATTGCAGAGTTAACTGTCGCTTTCAGATGCATATGATGTCAAGGAAAATTGACGACAATCAGAAAGGCATTATTAAAGAAGCTGTGCAGCATTTTGTCGATGCACAATTGCAAGACCAGGAGCTCGACATCGACGAATTTGTGAAGAAATACCCTGGCTTGGAACGTCAGATTAGGCAGAGCATACAGGACGTGCAAAAAATCGATACTCTGTTTGCTTCCCTTGTTCAGGCCGATGAGTGCGACTTTGAAGATGTAGCGACTGGGCTTGAGCTTGTCGGTGAGAAAATCGGGAGCTTTGAAATAGTAGAGATGATTGGCCGTGGAGGCATGGGCGTGGTCTATCTGGCCCGTGACACTAAGCTCAAGCGCTCTGTTGCTATCAAGAGTATGCCGGCTGAATTGCAGGCTGACTCAACTGCGCGGAAGCGTTTCAGCCGTGAGGCCGAAATATTGGCATCGTTGAATCACCCGAATATCGGCGTAATCCACGATATCATTGAGCAGGATGAGGGTGCCGATTATTTGGTTCTCGAATACGTTCCGGGCGAAACACTTGCCGAGCGTATAGCTGGCGAACCGCTCAAATTAGAGCAGGCCCTTTCAATCGGCCGAGAGGTCGCCGAGGCTGTCTCAGCGGCTCACAAAAAAGGCGTTATCCATCGGGACCTTAAGCCGGGCAATATCAAAATCACGCCTGATGGCAGGGTCAAGGTGCTTGACTTCGGACTGGCCAAGACCTCCAGCAGCCAGGACAAAAATCAAGGTACTGCCATCACTCAGCCCGGCCGGGTAATTGGCACGCCGGCTTATATGAGCCCGGAACAAACCCGCGGCAACCCAGTCGATCACCGCAGCGATATATGGTCATTCGCTTGTATATTGTACGAGATGCTGACAGGTCACTCTCCATTTGAAAGTGACACTGCTACAGACACCCTGGCTCGCATCATCGAAAGAGAACCTGATTGGGAACTGCTGCCTAATGAAACACCTGAAAATATAAGTGTTCTGCTGCGCCGTTGTTTAGAGAAGGATCCTGAACGGCGGCTTGTGGACATCGGAAATGCAGCTATTGAAATCAGCGAAACTCTGAGCAGACCGGCGACCGCAACAGCGGCCAGACCAGCGGCGCCAGTCCGAACCCTGTGGCGGTGGGCAATGGCGATAGGGTTTGTCGTGGGAGCAATCGTGATGGGATTAAATATAGGCCGGTGGCGGGAGTCCG
>Ga0209427_10010059_pt1 | contig 10518 bp, 6 predicted proteins | sample DeeMarSWOR136_30_FD_187465 | JGI IMG/M metagenome (GOLD analysis project Ga0209427, IMG submission 187465) | Marine sediment microbial communities from White Oak River estuary, North Carolina - WOR-1-36_30 (SPAdes) (version 2) | ecosystem: Environmental > Aquatic > Marine > Intertidal zone >...
GCTTTGGGAACAATGCCTTTTCGCTTCTCGCAAATATGATAATTTAGGTCGGGAATGCGCAATCGCGAGTTTGGGCAGCATTTGCACAACACGGTTTCAGCAGAGATGTTATTCTTCACCATTAGAACTGGATACATTGAGGAGAAATCTACTTCGCCGACATCCTCGTGAATACCAACGACAGGTTCGTAGACGAAGCCTCCGCGGTCTCCTACAAGTAGCTCGTAAGCGGACTTGAAAGCCTCGGGTATGCTCTTGTTTCTCGGAATCAAAACCTCGTCCTTTACAGCCTGATAAAACTGGAGTGAAGACATGCTTGAGCCTATTGACGAGCGCGAGGCAGTGTGCAACGGTACTCTGCAAGTTCTTGCTATCTCGAATAAACCATCAAAATCAGCCTCGTTCAGAACAAAGGTGTTGCTTCTGTCGATGTGGACTCTTCCGAAAAGCCGCATTGTGGACGCTTTATAGAATATGCGTCCGTACGAGAAGAAGGTTCTACCCTGCGCTATTTTCGGAACGAAAGGAACTTCGTCTCTGCTTAGGATGAACTTGGCTAGAACTTTGTTGATTGTTGCTCTGTGTATGAGATAAGGAAATAGGTAGGAGTCTCCCCCGACGGTCAAGACGATGTCAGGATCCAATGTTTTGACGGCGCTGGCGAGTTGCAGTAGTTTGTCTACTTCATCTCCAGAATTTATGATTTTTTGTTTGTCCGCTTGAGTTACACGCATCCTTTCTATTGGGTCTTTGAAGCTTGCTATTTTGCCTTTTTTCGCGGTGTCTACTTCGAGTTTTGCTATTCGCAGAGGCGGAATTGAGTAGTCTGTGCTTTCTACAGAATCCAGAAGCGTGTATTTCAATCCTGTTTTTTCAGCTTCGACTTCTATCAGTGCAAGCGGAAATAAGTCGTGGCTGAAGAGGTACGCTCTGTCGCCGTGCAAGTCGCAGTTGTGAACTTCATACTGCAGGTAATCTCTCTTTTTCAGAATACTACGAGTAAATGAAGAGTTTTTTCTGCAGTCTTTGAGGGCGATTTCCAAGACTTTGGATTTTTCAGTGTCTGTTGGGTGAGCGTACTTGTAAGCGAAATTCCAAGACGCTATGACTTGGCTTGAGAAGAATTGGCTGGCTAATCGTTCTATGTTTTCATGTTTTCCTGAAACGTATATTTTAGGCTGAAACTTGTCTGTAAGCCTGATTCTTTCTCCGTTCTCGCTGATAATCCAAACTGCGACTTCGCCGAAATCAGAAGGGTAAACGTCAAAGAGCCAGCCTTTAACGCGCCTAGGGCTGACTGGACCGTCTGATTGCATCTAACGCCTTCTCTAATCGGTGCAGTTTCTTTTGCTGAAAGAGCAGAATTGTCATAACCATGGGTTCGAAAAGGATTGGCTGAGTGGCGTTGCTTCCTGCTGAAGCGAAGAGTCTGCAAGCGTCCATTAATGCTTCGAATGCTTCTTTATCTTCACTGCGAAGTGCTTTTACGAAGCCGTTCCATCTGCGAATTTCATCTTCTAAAGCCATGCGGTAGGACTCGACGGTCTTGCCCATTGCTAAGCCTCGATGAAATCGGTTAATATTAGATTTTCAGAAGGAAACTCGACAACTCCTAGCATGTAGCGTGGATGCTTTTCCAAGAGAAGTTCGCGTTCGTACCTTGTCTGTCTAAGTGATATGACTGTGTTTGCTCTTCCGCATGTTAGCGCGTGAAGGAAGTTGTTTCGTCTGGTTTCTTGATGTGGAGGGTAAGTGGCGATTAGTACCATTTGGTTTTCTTTCGCAAAGTTGGAGAGGTAAGCGGTTACTTGACTGTAAACTCGGCGTGCCTCATCTTCGGGGACGTCCTTGTCTAAGAAGAAGCCTGCGATGTCTGATATTATGGCGAGTTTAGCGTCGTATCGTTTGATTGTTTCTTCAAGTTTCTCCAGAATAAGCGCGGTCATTTGGTATGCTGTGAATGCCCTAGAAATGTAGATGCGTTCAAGCGTCTGTTTCGAGTCAAGCTGATGAAGCCTTGCTAAGCGGGCTACTTGGTAGAGTCTGAACGTGTTTCCGCCATCGATGAATATTACGTTGCTTCCTAAGCCTCCAAGCTGAGTTGGCAGTTGAGCTCTGACGCATAGGAGTGATGCTAAGGATAAAACTGATTGAGACCCGTAGAGGACTGCGCAGTCTCCTATAGCGAAGCCAGGAAACAACTGGTTTACGTTTCGCATGTTCAGTGAAAGCAGTGATTGAGATGGTGTGGTCTTGGCTATCGTGTTTTGAGACATTTCTCTCACTTCTCCCAGTTCATTGAGGGGTTAAAACAGTGCGTGTTTAGCCGTTTTTAAGCTATTACTGAAACGACTTTCTGGCGCAGGGGGGAGAGTAGAGTAAAAGTGAAGAGGGAGAATGGGGATTAGGTTAATGAGTTGTTTCGCCTAAATAGCGTGTAGAGAGTGCAGTCTTTGACTGAGTATCTGGTTGGGACAGGCGGGTGGGCTTACTTCAAGGTTCCAAACAAACCTTCGTTAAAGGCTTACTCGGAAGTTTTCAATTTCGTCGAAGTCAATTACACTTTCTATGAGTATCCTGATATGCGAATGGTTGAGCAATGGCGGAGGATGGTGCCTGAAAACTTCACTTTTGCGGTGCGTTGCCATCAGGACCTTACCCACAGGATAGGGTTAAAACCAGTCGATGAGGCATATTACGTACTTAGTAGAATGGTTGCTTGTTGTGGGATTCTTGACGCGCCTTTCTTGGTTTTGGAAACCCCTGCCCGCTACGTTATGACTCAGGAGAATGTGGATAGAGCTAGGGATTTCCTTTCTTCATCGAACCTGAGAGGTGTTCATCTAGTTTGGGAGATTAGGGCACCCGTAACGGCGATGGTTGTTAACCTAATGCAGGATCTTAATGCGATACAGTGTGTTGATTTGTCAATAGAAACGCCGAGTGTCGAATCCGATATTGTTTACACTCGCCTGTTCGGGAAGGGGAAGCATAATATTTACCAGTTCACGGACGATGAGCTTTTGGCAGTAGACCAAGAAATTGAAAGCATTAGTCCTCGGATTGCTGCTTTGTCTTATCATGGTGTTAGAATGAATACTGATGCAGCGCGGTACATGCAATACAAGAAGACTAGAACGTTTATTCCAGTAACGGAATTCACAGGTGTTGATTCAGCGAGGGTGGTTCTATCTGAAGACGCACAGTTTCCTTTGTCAAAATCGGAGTTGATTGAGGATCAGGGTTGGAAAGTAATCGATTTAACCTTGGATCAACGGGTCCACCTGTCAGAATTGCTTTCAAAAGTTCCTGACAAGACCTATAATAGCGTCGATGAAGTGGCTGAGGTTTTGGAGGCGGTTATGTGAGCAAAGAGAACATTCTCTTGGGCACTTCTGGATGGAGCTACAGAGAATGGGAAGGACATTTCTATAAGAAAGGAGAAAAGCGAAAGCTTCGAGCCTATTCCCGAGTTTTCAAAACCGTGGAGATTGATTCAACCTTTTACCGTTATCCGTCAAAGGGCATGGTCATGGGCTGGCTGCGGTATTCACCATCGGATTTTGTTTTTGCAGCAAAGCTTCCGAAGGTGATTACGCATGACAAGAAGCTTAGGTTAAAAGAGGGTGTCAAAGCAGATTTGCTAGCGTACTTGGAACTAATGCGCCCCTTGCAGTTAGGTGGCAAACTTGCTTGTCTGCTAATTCAACTTCCGCCAAAGTACGATTATAACCCTGACAATCTTGAATCGTTTTTTGAGTTTCTCGACCCCTTGTTCAAATACGCAGTGGAGTTTCGCAATCTGTCTTGGATGAGAAATGAAACATGGAGTCTTCTGAAAAAGTACGGGATTGCTTACACTAATGTTGATGAGCCGCTTTTGCCGCCTGAAGTACATTTGACAGCAGATTTCACTTATTTCAGGTGGCATGGGAGAGGGGAAAGACCTTGGTTTGATTACCTATACGAGAAAGCGGAGCTTGACGAGTGGGTTCCCAAAGTGGAAGAGACTGCCAAGAATGTGAAAAAGGTTTATGGTTATTTCAATAACCACTTTCATGGGTATGCTCCAGAGAATTGCTTATATTTGATTGAAAAGCTTGGTTTGCTTTCGAAAGAGCAGAAACGAGCAAAAGAAAAAGCGGCGAGCAAGCAATCACAGCTTGGTTCCTTTTTTGGCTGAGCATCCGTTAGGGTTCGTTACGATAGTTATCCTTTCATAACGTGATACGGGATGAACTGCGGGGATTAATTTTACCGAGGTATAGTCCGGACATTCACATTTCTGGAGATATCACCCGCAAACCCAATATTTTTTTGGATTTATGATATTATTGATATACCAAATAAGAAACAGACAGGCTCATACTTAAACATAGCGAAGACTAATACTTGCCCTTGTAATGGCGATATCTCCAGCACAACTTCCCCTTTTTTCGCTAATCTGATTCTATATCTAGTGAACTGTATGGTAATAATCGGAAAATTCGAAAAACAGACTCTTAATGTAAGAAACTACTAATGCTATAATAGTCTACATAGTCATAACAAACAATTCTTAAACGGCTGAATTGGTTAGGCAAATTGGATTCTTGATATAATCCTTATTTCTAAGCTTCTTGACTCTCAGAGACTTCTTAAATTCCATTGGGTCTTCAGTCTGGTGAAGGCTGATTTCTCCATCAAACAGGTTAATTATAGCATTTGCCTGATCGGGTGGATGCATGCTTGGATCCAAAACAGCTAATATAGTAAAGCCTTTTGATCCCATATCCGTTATCAACTCCGAAATCCACCTTCTAGTAGTTTCAGCACCATGATGCAACAAGACATCAGAAACAATATCCAAGCAAACTCTCTTCTGAGAAGACTGCTCTATGCTTCGGTAAGCCTTCAAAAGAGCAATATTAAGGTTTGTGAGGTCAGTCTTAGCGTGAAGCCTATACACGTTTGAAAGGTCAGGAACCTCAACCTTAGGCTTAGGATTGCACAAGAAAAGATAGAAACGAGACATCTTTAGGAGGTTCTCAAGACCAACTGCTTCCGTGGTCGCATAGAAGCTGGTTTGACCCTCTCCAGTTCCAGCTTCCAAGAAATTCCTGATTATGAAATCTCTTTCATCGCTTGGAGTTCCAGTTAGGACAACCGCATACTCCTTGGGAATGCCTCCTAGCAATAGAGAATCCAGTTCTCTTGTGCCAGTAGACACTCGATCAGCAAGAACCACTTCTTCAACTTTGATCTCAACAGACTTCAACTGAAGCGATTTGTTCTGTCCCAACTCATCCAAATAGTGAACTGTAGGCTTAAGCTGATAGACTCCTTTTTTGGAAGGTTGCAGGACAAGCTTGGCTTCAACCAGCTTCAGAGGAGCAAGCTGCTTGCCCTTCATGTTTAAGCAGGACTCTTCTAGGCGGTAAATCTCAGGCTTCTTAACTACAATAAAATCTGGAGGAACAAAATCTTCAACTCGAGTCAGTAGAGCGGGTTCTTTTCCAGCGTTAACAAACTCCACAGATAAACAGAAGGATTCACCGACTTTGACCTCTTTTATGCCCGCTATTAGGTTCGCTTGAACATTGGCATGCTGAAACTGTTCCAGACCAACTGAAACTTCACTGGTTGGAGATGGAGCTGTAAAAGATAGAGTTGTCGAAGCAATTATGGGTGCATGCATAACCTCATTCAATGAAGCAGCTAGCGCCTTCTCCTCTTTCACGGTAGCTAAAATTCCCCTTACTTGCGCTGTCTTCTCCGGCTGCTTAGCCTTCATAAAAGATCCAGTAGCTATCTGCAGTAGATTTTCAGCCATCTGATACTGCTTGGCTCTCTTCTCTTGATTCAATTCTCTCTCAGCCTGATTCATAAAAACATAAGCGTCAAAAAGCCGCTGCGTAGCTTTAGCATATTCTGCAGCATTTGCGAACCCAGCTTGCAAGTAGTTGGTACTAGCGTTTTTCATGTATCCCTTGGCTTTTGCATGTTCAGCTAAATCCAATCTCCTCTGATATTCTACTCCAGCAGCTAGTCCTCTGCAAAAATTGCTGTTTCCCAAAGCCCAAAGACTAGCCTTTCTAGTATAACAGTAATCTTTTGCTTTCTCAAAGAGCTCCGCAGCCTCAAGATACGATTCAGAAGAAGTTAATTCCTTGGCTACCGCCATCTTTTCCCAAGCCCGACAAAGAACCGCCAAATATTTTAGTTCGTTGCTTTCACTCTCAACATCTACCCCTTCAACAATTGCAGAGATCATCTGGGCTGCCTTCCCATAATCTTTAGAACTCTGCAGATACTTTCCTTCCCTGTCTAGAAGTTTTGCTTCTTCCATAAGGATTCGTGCTTGACAATATTTATGCCTAAGATTAGAGGCCTCTACAATTCTTTTGATTAAATTTTTTTCTTCGTTAGTTAGATTTTGGGTAATCTTGGTTTTGGTATTTCTATCTGTTTTTTGGAAATAATCTATTGCGTCTCGAAAACTCTTTATTGCCTCGGTTGATTTTTCTTTTCTGCTCAAATCTTCAGCTTGTTCCATCTTGGCCCAGGCAAAATAGTTGGAAGATAAATAATTCCAATTATCTAGTTGTTCATGAAGCCTGCCTGCATTCTCATAGTGAATTTCTGCTTGAAGATAGTTTTCTCTGGAATGGTTGTATTTTGCTTGTTCGATTTCACTCCAGGCGTTCATATATGCCGAATGCTCCTGATAGAATTCTAGTAGTTGTGGAATTTTTTCACTTGCAATCTTGAATAATTTTGATGCGGATTCGTAGTTGCAAGAAGCTTCAAGGAAGTTTTCGAGAAGGTCATGAAGGTTTGCTTTCTGCCAGCAGGCCTCCGCCTCACGCGTTTTCAGCTTTGCTTTACTATAACTTTCAGCAGCATTACTGTAAGCATCTATAGCTCTTTTAAGAATCTTTTTGTCCTTAGTGAGAAGGTGCAATTGTTCTAGAATTGAACCAAACCAATAGTAATAACGCCCGATGAAATGGATTTTCCATCCTGGTGTAATGTCCTTTAGGTCTTTTGCTACTAGAGCAAAACAGTTCTCCATGATTAATATTGCGTTCTCAAGTAGTTTCCTATTCCTCTCAGGATTTGGCTCCATCTCAGCTAACGCAGCCTCTATTAATGCTCTAGTGTTTTCAGCGCCACCATTATTCCAATAAGCAAAAGGGGCTACTCGCTGTGAGATTCCGACAAGTATCTCTGCATACTTTGAAGCTTCTTCAAGAAGTAGCCTTTTCTTGTCAACTTTTACCTCTAGCTTAGATAGCTCGTACAAAACATTGGTAAAAGTACAAAGTTCCTCATTAATAAAGGGAGAAGGATGTGTTCGTATCCATTGCTCTGCATGTTTAATGCTCTGCCTTCCTATCTTAACTGCATTCTCTAAGAGAATACGTTTTGTTTTAAGATTAGTTTCAACTGAAGAGAACCAATAATGGGTCCAAATATAAGGGCAATGAGCAAAATTAAGATAAGGATAACCGGCGAAGATGCGAGCATAATGAATGCCATTCTGAGAATATCGTAACGAATTTCTAAAACCTTCTCTCTGTTTGTCTGGATCGTCTTCTAGATTCAGAACATGATTATTATTAAAAACTATCCACATATTGGCCATACTTATCAAAAGAACATCTTTTGCTATTGTCCCATACTTCAGAGCTTCCTTACAGAATTCTAGTGCAGAAATAGGATTCAGAGAGTAACCCCATTCTCTCAAACCGGATGTTAGATTTGAATGTGCTATTAGATAAGCATCATTAGTCCTTTTAGAAAGAGTCAACGCTTTTGTTGAATAAGTTATGGATTTTTCGCCAAATTCCTCTCTCTTATTTTCCAGAACCCTGAACCATACCGCTAAAGCATAGTTAAAGCTTGTCCACATGTAGGCTCTAACCAAGGCATGCTCGGCATCAACGTCAGACAGAGCTTCTATGGCTTTCTCCCCATAATGAATTCCTTCTTCAATTTTTTGTTCAAGTAATGCCCAATCAGATGTGATTGAAACAGCTTGACCAAAGTGATCTTCAGCAAGATTGGTGCATGTTATTCCAATGCCTAGACGATCACCAACCTTTTCGTAAGCTTTTAAGGCCTCAATTTCAAATTTCCGCCAATCCTCAACTAGTTCTTTCATTTTCGATGGAACTGTTGCTAGCCAGAAATTCATAAACTTGACCATCGCTTTAGCGTGGTTGATTTGGGCGCTTTCTTCTTCTTCCTGAGCTTTCTCAAGAAGTATGACTACCTCTTCATATGCTCTGGCAGCTAGTTTCATTCGACTTCTGAAATCTGTGTTACTTTCAGCTTGAAAAGCACCTCTAAAAAAGCAAAAACCTATCTTCTCTTGCAATTCAGCTATTTTAGTTAATTCATTACTTTCTAAAACTAAACTTGATCCTTTTTTATAATACTCTATAGCTTGGAGCCATTCATACTTCTTCTCCAATTCTTTTGCTTTATCCAAAAGAGACTCAAAGTTACTGCCCTGCAAAGTTATCAACAGACTATTATTACATTTGTAGTATTGAAATAATTTTTTCATAATCTACCTAAGAAAATTTTAAGAACTTTAATAGACTAAATAAATGTTGGGAAGAATGAGGTTATTGGATTCTAAGGCCTTGACAAAGATTCAATCAATAATTCTTATTTTCATAATTGTTGTTGCTGGAGTTCTTGGTGTATTTTACTTTTACTTGATTGATGATTCACAATCAAAAAATACAATTAAGATAGGTGTTTTGGGAGACTTAGATATGCACATGGGAAAAAGTGTTTTAGAGGGTGTATTGTTAGCTGCTGAACAAATAAATGCTGAAGGGGGAATTCTTGGACGAAAAATCGAGTTATTTACAGAAGATAGTGATTGGGAAATTCATGCCCAAGACACTGTTGTTGCGATTACAGCTTTGAACAAACTTCTATACGTCCATAACGTTGATTATGTGATAACCCCTGATGGTCTGCCTTTTATGTTCTCATACCAGGACACTGTTTCAGACCATAAAAAAATTCTATTTGGAGTAGCAGCAACTAGTGATGAATACACTCAGAGGGTTCTGGATGATTACCCTAAATATAAATATTTTTTTAGAACTTTTCCAAATGAAACCCATGCTATAATGGGATTTTGTGATTCTTTGGTTTCATTAAGAGAATATTCAGGATTTAATAAGATTGCATTCTTAGCTGATGAATTTTTTGCCGATTCTTCACCTCTATTCGCAAATTTCATATCGCAAGGATATGGCTTTGAAGTAGTATATCAAAATACTTTCGCCTCAGGTACCGTCGACTTCTCAAGTTATTTGTCAGCTGTTGAAGAATCAGGGGCTGAAATTTTACATCCATGGATTGGGTCTGAAGAGGGGATTTTTTTAGTTAAGGAATGGTATGACAGACAATCCCCTTTTGTTCTTTGGGGATACAATGGCCTCGTGGGTGATGCTAGGGGTTGGGAATTAACAGATGGCAAATGTGAATATACAACATTTGGTGGTTTTGCTGTTACTGCTGGATATCCTTTGACAAATCATACATTACCGATGCGGGATGCATATTTTGAACGGTGGGGCAAATACCCGATACATGTTGCAGCCGCAGCGTATGATACACTGCGCTTCATTTTATTTGATGCTCTGGAAAGAGCTCAAACTACTGATACTGAAACTGTTATTTCTGCCTTAGAGCAGACTAGCATTGAAACATCTTTGGCACGTGATTTTGTTTTCACGAAGTCACATGATGTTATGGGTTCAACGAACATAAACAATCCAGACGAAGATTATATGGTTGGAATGATGTTTCAATGGCAAAATGGAAAGCAAGTACCCATGACTCCTAGAAAAATAAAGGATGAAATTGGAGCAACCTACAAGTTTCCACCTTGGCCTGGACCATGGGATGAAATTTCATAAGAACCTCTAATTTTATTGATAGAATACCTTAGCAAACCCTTTTTTTCACAATAACTTTCGTTCAAGAAACGGATGCAGTGAACTGGAAATTTGAACTCAGACCCAAGTGGAGATTTCACCCGCAATCCGAAATCTAACTTCCGATTTCTACTTTCCCCATTTAATTGATTATCATACTATGCTATAAAGTGCTATGGTAGATAATTCTAGAAATAGCAAATTTTGCAATTTGATTCCCAAACGCAAATATACTCAATTATTTTAATTAAAAACTATTCTAGCCTATTAACAAGGGGATTGCTTGCATGAATAATTTAAGTGAAAATTATAAATTAGTTGCAACCACCATGGGGCAATACTTTTTTGAAATTGGACTAAAGGTCTATCGAACAAGTGAATGACAAATTGGTGTAAATGTTATGTTCATCTAGTGAAAATGTGATTGACATGAGTTCATTTCAGATATTAGCAATTTGTGGAATGACTAGTCCAATCGTATATACGGTGATGTGGACTCTTGGAGGCAGATTGCGCTCTGATTACAATCACGTAAGAGATGACATAAGTTCGTTATTTGCTGTTGGAGCGC
>Ga0209427_10010062_pt1 | contig 10516 bp, 14 predicted proteins | sample DeeMarSWOR136_30_FD_187465 | JGI IMG/M metagenome (GOLD analysis project Ga0209427, IMG submission 187465) | Marine sediment microbial communities from White Oak River estuary, North Carolina - WOR-1-36_30 (SPAdes) (version 2) | ecosystem: Environmental > Aquatic > Marine > Intertidal zone >...
CCATTGCCCAAATTTCTAGACTGCTGCCTCCCGTAGGAGTTGGGACCGTGTCTCAGTTCCCATGTGGGGGATCATGCTCTCACACCCCCTACCCGTCATCGCCTTGGTAAGCCATTACCTTACCAACAAACTGATAAGCCAAAAGCCTATCTCAGAGCGACCGAAGCCTTTCCTCAGTAGACTTGTATCTACTGAGCATATGGAGGATTAGCACCGATTTCTCGGAGTTATACTCCACTCTGAGGGAAGTTACTTTTGTATTACTCACCCGTTCGCCACTAGCACTATTCTGTATTGCTACAAAATAGTGACCCGTTCGACTTGCATGTCTAAGACACGCCGCCAGCGTTAGTCCTGAGCCAGGATCAAACCCTCCAGAAAATGAATTTCTGCTAATTACAGAGCGATTGACTGAAGATGTCTATCATCCTAATCAATCTATCGTCACTGTAATTAAAGGTCTGTGACCTAATACCCTGGACAAATATTAAAGAGTTATGTTGCAATAAATAAGTTGTTAAAGATCATGTTTATTTCTCAACATACAATTATAACTAAAATTAGAAAATTGTCAAGAGTAAAATGAAACTGTATGGATCTGCAACTTATACTTTGAGCTCTGCGATATGCAATATACACACGATTGCCCTTGACACTCATCCAAAAAGATATATAATAGTTATCTATGGTAAAAATAAGATTGACAAGAAAAGGCAGGAAAAAGGTACCTTTTTATAGGGTTGTGGTTGTGGATTCGAGAAAGGCAAGAGATGGTGATTTCATTGAAAACGTGGGCCATTACGATCCCAGACACAAAGAATTGATACTCAACCGGGATCGCATCGAGTATTGGATTTCCAAAGGAGCTCAGCCTACCAATACTGTGGCTAAACTAATCGCAAGAAAAGGAGGTTAGTGATGAAGGAGCTTATTGAATACATTGTTAAAGCATTGGTCGACAATCCAGACAAAGTAAGCGTCACAGAGATCGCTGGCGAAAAGAGCATCATATATGAGCTTAGAGTCGGTGAAGGTGATTTAGGTAAAGTCATTGGAAAAGAAGGTAGAACAGCAAAAGCAATCAGGACAATCATTACCGCTGCGGCGATGAAACAAGGAAAACGCACGGTATTAGAGATAATCGAATAATGACAGCAGACATCTCTTGCCTTTTTCATCCCTATGTTCAAAGGCCTTTTTGTCTTTATAGTCGGTCGTGGCAATTTACGGAGTAGTTGAAAATCTGTTTCACCCCGTGAAATGGGGACATAATGAAATTTGATATCATCTCTCTTTTCCCCGAATTTTTCCAAAGTCCACTATCTTGTGGTGTGTTAAGAATTGCACAAGAAAAAGGAATCATAAAGATTAATATTACGAACCCAAGAGACTTTACAGATGACAGAATCGTGGATGACTATCAGTATGGAGGCGGGCCGGGTATGGTAATGAAACCTGAACCACTGATCAAAGCAATCAGACATGTAGAGAAGAAGAAAGCATGCATTGTCAAACTCACCCCAAAAGGTAAAAGACTGAATCAGAATATTATCAAAAATTTAGCGGGGAAAAAGCATATTATTATTATATGCGGTAGATATAAAGGAATTGACGAAAGGGTAAATCGTTTCTTCAAGTTTCAAGAAATCTCCATTGGTGACTATGTGCTTTCCGGTGGAGAAATTGGTGCATTAGTCGTAGTGGAATCCATTACTAGGCTGTTGCCAGGTGCCTTAGGCAATAGCGACTCTGCTGATTCTGATTCTTTCCAAAAATACCTTTTGGAATCGCCGCTCTACACCAGACCCCATGTCTATCAAAAACATAGAGTGCCAAAAATCTTAAGAAGTGGAAATCATAGATTAATTGCACGGTGGCGCAGGAAAAAATCATTGGCAAAAACATTAAAGCATAGACCAGATTTGTTGCCGTTGGAAACATTCTCGAAAAGTGACTTAGAGATCTTACTGGAGGTAATCGATGGCAAAGATTCCTGATATAAAATCAGGTGACCTGATAAAAATCTATACCAAGATTAAAGAAGGCGACAAAGAACGTATTACGCAGTTCCAAGGAGTTGTTGTTCAAGTCAGTGGAGCGAATTTAAGTAAAACAGTTACTGTAAGAAAAATCTCAGCTGGTGTTGGTATTGAACGCATATTCCCTATTCACTCACCCATGATAACAAAAATCAAAATAGAGAAAAGAGGAAAAGTAAGAAAAGCAAGATTGACATATTTAAGAAAACACAAACGTAGAAAAATAAAAATACGAGAAGCACCACAAACTGCCAGTAAAGCTGAGGAAGTGGGTATCGAAAAACTCAAAGAAGAAAAAGCAACTACGCCTAAGGAGCAAAAGTCAAAAAAACCCGAGGGACAGACGGGTGAAAGCGCTCCTGGACAAGAAGCTGTGGAAAAAGCATAGTCTCCTTGCTGGCGTTGACGAGGCAGGAAGGGGACCACTCGCTGGTCCTGTTGTTGCCTCTGCGGTAATATTACCGAAAGATTTTTACCATCCTACAATAGACGATTCAAAAAAACTCTCTGCAATCAAAAGAGAATACCTTTTTACTGTCATAACAAACGCTGCATTGTCGTATTCGTTTGGTGTTGTTGAACCAGGGATCATCGATCAAATCAATATCCTCAATGCAACAAAATTAGCAATGCAAAATGCCATAAATCAGTTGAGCCCAAGACCTTCGATTATTTTAATAGATGCACTCAGAATACCCGACATTTTTATTAAACAGATATCAATCGTAAAAGGCGACACGCTAAGCATCTCAATTGCTGCAGCTTCAATTCTGGCAAAGGTCAAAAGAGACGCGATAATGCGCGAATACCATAAAGAATATCCACAGTATCAATTCGAAAAGCATAAAGGCTATCCCACGAAACTGCATCGGCAATGCATCGAAGTACACGGTCCGTGTCCAATTCACCGGAAAACATTTCGTTTGCTGCCAAGATAATTCAAGCACGCTGAAGTGTCACCAAGATAATAATGGATAAAAGGTTTATCGGTAAAGAGGGTGAAGCACTGGCACAAGATTTTTTTCAAAATCGAGGTTTTGCTATTATCGATAAAAATTTTCGCTGCCGTTTTGGAGAAATCGATCTGATTTTAAGGAAAAAAGAAGCGCTTAGATTTGTCGAAGTAAAATATAGAAGAAGCGTGAATTATGGACTTCCTCAAGAGGCTGTTGTGAAAAACAAGCAAAAAAGAATCCGCAATTCAGCACTGTTCTGGATAAGAAACCAGCATTTCTCGATGGATAGCGAAATCCATTTTGATGTTTTAGCGATTAGTAAGAAATTAGGAAAAATCGAATATAATTATATAGAGGACGCGTTCTGAAAATAGGTTGCGACTATTGGTTTTGAAAAGAAGAACGGTTTCATATCCCCTTTTGGTCTTGAAATTACACGTTGTTTTTATAGAATGGATGTTGTAAAGAAAATTGATTGTTGTCACCATGAAAATATTCTGCCCTTGATGCAGGAATTTCTTTTCTTTGTTCCCTCCCCCTTAATGGGGGAGGATTAAGGAGGGGGTGATAGTCAATATCTTCAGCCTTGTCACGCTCTGATCGTGCCCAGGGTTTAAGGATAATGACCGAGGTAGAGCTGAAATTATTGCATATAATCAGGCGAGATAATACACCCTCCCCTTTATCCCCTCCCATCAAGGGAGGGGAATAATTGAGGAATGTCGCAAGAAAAAGTGGAGAGACATCAGCAGCGGGTTCTCTTGACATCTTCAACAATTCTATATACTCTAAAATAATGGAAGACCAGAAAAGAGCCTATTGTTATGCAGGCGCAGTGGTTTTGCTTTGGTCAACTGTCGCCTCTGCTTTTAAGTTTTCCTTAAGGCATCTTGATTTTGTCCAGTTAGTTTTTTATGCCTCGTGCGTTTCATTATGTGTTCTATTCATTATTGTATTAGCTCAGAACAAACTCAGTCTTGTTACAAGCTATAAGAAAAAAAATTATCTTCGTTCTGCTTTACTTGGTTTTCTTAATCCGTTTCTCTACTACCTCATTCTCTTCAAGGCCTACTCATTACTTCCGGCGCAGCAAGCTGTAACACTGAATTACACGTGGGCAATACAAATCGTCTTGTTATCAATACCGTTGTTAAGACAGAAACCAACTTTTAAAAGTATCTGTGCAATCATTGTGAGTTATATAGGTGTCGTAATAATTTCGACCAAAGGTGATTTTTTAACATTGCGTTTTGTGAATTTCTATGGCGTGCTGCTGGCTTTGGGTAGTGCAGTGGTGTGGGCTCTTTTTTGGATATATAATATAAAAGATAAACGTGATGCCGTCGTAAAGCTGTTTTTGAATTTCATGTGCGGATTTGTCTTCTTGCTAATTTATGTATTATTTACAAAAAAATCAATCGTTCCAAAAGTTCCTGGATTGATTGGTGCTATCTATGTTGGCATCTTTGAGATGGGCATAACTTTCATTTTATGGCTAAAAGCACTCAAACTTTCCAGAACAACTGCCCAAGTCAGCAATCTAATTTACCTTACGCCATTCCTCTCGTTGATCGTGATCAATATCACTCTCGGTGAAAAAATTCTGATTTCAACGATAGTCGGATTGATTTTTATTGTGGCTGGCATCATATTGCAGCGATACCAATCGGAACAACGCAGTTAGAAAGCCTCATCTATTGACATCTGAAAGTCGGTGGTTAAAATTCTGTGAGCGTGAGCAGGGTGCTGGTGATCGCCCTTTCAAAAGAGTAAAAGGAGGTTTAAAGAATGAAATATTTTAAATCCGTATCGTTTATCGCATCAGTCATTGGCATAGTCTTTCTAATGATAAGTAGTCCAGTAACAGCAGAAACATTAGTGATCGGTACCACCGAGAAAGTTATTGATATGGATCCTGCCAATGCCTATGATTTCCACACATGGGAGATTTTCAACAATATTTACCAGGGGCTCCTTACCTATCCTCCTGGCAAGACTGATCTGATAACGGGTCTTGCCGAATCTTATGATGTCAGTGCTGATGGTATGGCATATACTTTTAAGCTGAGAGAGGGATTGATATTCAGCGACGGTACTTCTCTTGATGCCTCTGCTGTCAAATGGTCTATCGACCGCGTAATCACCCTTCAAGGAGATCCCTCCTGGTTGGTCACTGATTTCGTAAACCACGTTGATGTGGTGGACAACTATTCCGTAAAATTCGTACTCAAGAATCCCGTAGCATATTTTCCTTCTTTGGTGGCCTCTTGTCCATATTTCCCAGTAAACCCGAACATCTATCCCAAAGATAGAATCATCCGCGATCCGTCTGAACTCACCGGAGGAAAGCTTGTTGGGTTGGGACCATACAATATAGTGTCGTTTAAACGAGATCAGGAGATCGTAATGGAGGCAAATGTAAACTACTATGGCGAAAAGCCCAAGACAAAACGTATTGTCATCCGATATTTCGCTGATGCTACTACGATGCGACTTGCAATCGAAAAAGGAGAAATCGATATCGCTTTCAAAACATTGAACCCATCGGACATCACTGATCTTGAAAAATCAATGAAGGTAAGGACAATAAAGGCCCAGGGCCCCTATATTCGTTATCTATGTTTTTGTTGTGCTGTACCTCCATTCAATGACAAAATACTACGCAGGGCTATAGCCGCTGCAATAGACAGACCAACGATTATAAAGAAAGTGTTTCTTGGACAAAACACCCCACTCTACTCTATGGTACCAATGGGTATGTGGAGTCATATTGATGCCTTCAAAAATGTGTTTGGCGATGGCAATTTAAAAAAGGCACGAGAACTCCTGGCATCTCGCGGATATAGTGAAAGCAACAAATTTACGTTCGAACTCTGGTACACGCCAAGTCATTATGGTGACACTGAAGTAGATCTGGCTGCAGTGCTAAAAGACCAATTGGAGGCGACCAACATGATTAAGGTCAACGTAAAGTCTGCAGAGTGGGCGACCTATAGAGACAACTGGTCAAAGAAACTAATGCCAACCTATTTGCTTGGTTGGTATCCTGATTACATTGACCCAGATAACTACACAGCAGCTTTTGCAGGTACGTCTGGCTCCAAAGGCATGGGTATATTCTTTTCTGATCCTATCTGGGATAAAAAACTGACTAATGGACAGATAGAGATGAATGCAAATAAGAGACGTGCCATCTATGAAGAACTGCAGCGTATGTGGACTGAGGATGTACCAACTGTTCCTATTTTTCAAGGAACACTATACATGTTCACTCAAAACGACATCCATGGTGCACTACTCTCACCGACACTGCGCTTTAACTACGATATATTATATAAGGAATAAAAAACATCATATTACCAGGGTACCAGGAAGAAGGATATCAGGCCATCAGGATAACCGGTAATCATTTTTCATTGATTCCCTGTTACTCTGATAACCACTACCTGATGCCTTACTCTGATAACCTTTGTCAATGAAGGGTCTCGCTAAATACATAATTACACGCATAATCATAACAATTCCTATGGTTCTTGTTCTATTAAGCATAGTATTTGTGGTTGTTCGGATAATGCCCGGTGATCCAGTATCCGCCATGCTTGGTGGTCATGCACCAGAAAGCGTGATTGAGCAGAAAAAGGAAGAACTCGGACTCAATCGACCTCTGGCCGTACAGTATATAGACTATCTTTTGCAGATCTGCCGCATGGACCTCGGTGAATCTATGGTTTTTAAGGAACGGGTAACAAAGGCGATTTTTCAAAAACTGCCAGCAACGATCGAGTTAAGCATATGCGCTATAATTATAACTCTTTTCTTAGGCATTTTTATGGGTGCCTATGCAGCAGACAAAAGACGATCACTCAGGGATTATGGAATCCGTTTCTATGGAATTATCATCTACTGCATTCCAGTATATTGGCTTGGCTTGATGCTTCAGCTCATTTTTGGCATATGGCTTGATGTCCTTCCAATTGCCGGTAGAACAGGTCCGAGAGTTTTTGCATCCACTTTTGAAAAAACAGGTTTTTATATTTTGGATACGCTGCTCATCCAGAATTTCTCTGCATTAGGGGATGTTTTAATCCATTTGGTTCTCCCTGGTGTCACACTCGGCCTTATCCTTTCAGGAATTTTCGTACGTCTCACGCGCGCTAACATGTTAGACATTCTCAGATCCGATTACATCCTTGCTGCTGAAGCAAGAGGTATTCCTCATTACAAAATCGTTTATAAACACGCGCTAAAGAATGCGTTCATTCCAATATTAACAATGATGGGATTACAAGTTGCCTTGCTCATCGCTGGTGCGATTCTAACAGAGACAACCTTTTCGTGGCCAGGTATGGGACGGCTGCTTTTAGAAAGGATCTATCTAAGGGATTATCCAACCATCCAGGGAACGATCGTCGTTTTCGCTTTATTTGTTGCGACGATTTCTCTGATCGTGGATATTATATACGCCATTATTGATCCTCGAATCAGGTATTAGGAGATAAATGAATTTTTCCCCAGCAATAGGAATTGGTCGCTTGCTTTCAGGTTTCATGTCGTTCGGGAAAAAATATGGTATAGAATGGTGGATTATGATAATCGGAGCACTAATTGTTCTTGCGATAATATTCATGGCGGTCTGTGCAAGAATCATCGCGCCTTTCAGTCCGTATGACCAGAATGCCGGACCTCAGCTCTTGCCGCCTAACGAAAAACATATCATGGGAACAGATAATCTCCAAAGGGATGTCTGGTCGCGTATTGTCTTTGGTGCTCAGACAATTTTGCGTGTGGCAATTTTGGCAGCAATTATTTCCTCAGCTTTTGGTATCACACTCGGCTTGATCTCTGGTTTCACAGGAGGTTTCTTTGATAAAACTCTCTCGCTCATTATGGATTCTGTCTATTCATTTCCGGGTCTTATATTAGCGATCGCTTTTGCTACAATGTTAGGACCCGGTGTCATCAACATTACATTGGCGGTTGCAGTTATTTACATCCCCACCTATTTCCGTCTGGTACGTGGCCAAACTCTTTCCATCAAAGAAGAACTTTACGTTGAAGCAGCCCGTGCAATCGGCGCCTCCAGAACCACTATTTTATGGCAATACATATTCCCAAATGTTATTGCTACCACGGTCGTCATCTTTTCATTAAATGTTGCTGATGCAATTATGATTGAGGCGGCCTTAACCTATGTCGGTCTCGGTCTTCCACCTGAGATTGTAGATTGGGGAATGGATTTGGCAATGGGAAAAAAATTCCTGGTTTCTGGTCAGTGGTGGTTAATCACATTTCCCGGTGCAATGATCTCATTACTCGCCGTAGGTTTTACCATGTTCGGCGAAGGCCTCTCTGAAATCTTGAACCCGAGGCTCCTCGAGCGATAGAATAATGGAAGCAATCTTAAAGATCAAAAATCTTACAGTCCATTTTCCGATTAATATCGGCACAGTACGTGCCGTACAGAATGTAGATCTGACCCTGAATCAAGGTGAGGTAGTGGGGCTTGTTGGAGAATCGGGTTGTGGTAAGTCAACCATCGGGTTTTCAGTCTTGAGACTGCTCAGAACGCCAGGAAGAATCGTGGACGGTAAAATTATTTACGATAATCAGAATATTGTCACCATGGAACGTGATCAACTCCTTGCTTTGAGAGGCAATAAAATTTCGATGATTTTCCAAGATCCATTAACTTCGCTCAATCCCTTGTTCCGTATTGATGAACAATTCATTGAAACAATTAAAATCCATGAAAAGACAATTAAAAGAAGAGCTGCTCTAAGCAGGGCTTCAGCCATTTTAGAAAACCTGGGCATATCTTCAGACAGATTAAGGGAATACCCGCATCAAATGTCTGGTGGCATGCGTCAACGCATCATGATAGGTATGGCACTCATCCTGAATCCAGACATCCTGATCGCTGATGAACCGACCACATCATTGGATGTCGTTGTTGAAGCACAATTTCTTGACCTTTTGAATGACTTGCGCCGTCAGTATAACTTGACGATATTGCTTATTACGCACAACCTTGGTGTCGTTGCGCAATTGGCTGATCGAATTGCAGTAATGTATGGAAGCTATATTGTTGAAATCGGAAAAGCAAATGCAATTTTCAAAGATCCTTTTCATCCCTACACACAAGGACTCCTTGCCTCTGTACCCAACATCAAACTTGATCAACCGAAATTGTCTACTATGCCTGGAAGTCCTCCTGATCTGGTCAATCCTCCAAACGGCTGTGTTTTTCATCCAAGGTGTGCTCGTGCCATGGAAATTTGCACACAGGAAATACCAAAAATGTCAAAAAGAGACGGTCGTTTCGTAAGGTGTTGGCTGTACGGATAATAGTATGGAAGAACTGCTTATAGCAAAAAACCTAAAAAAGTACTTCCCTCTCCAAAAGGGGTTCATTGATAATCTCCTTGCAAAGGAGAAACAGTTTGTCAGAGCAGTCGATAATATATCTTTCTCAATTAAGAAGGGAGAAGTCCTGGGATTGGTCGGTGAAAGTGGATGTGGCAAAACAACAACAGGAAGACTCGTTCTACATCTACTCAAACCAACTTCCGGTGAGATTATATACAAGGAAAAATCTCTGTTCACATATTCGAGAAAAGAGATGCAAAAAATGCGCGCGTGGATGCAGGTTATTTTTCAAGATCCGTATGCTTCATTGAGCCCGCGTATGACGATCGGTAGAGCGATCGAACACCCGCTCGTTATTCATCACTACCGCAGTAAAAAAGACCGCAAGCAAACCTCGCTTCAGATGATGGAAAAAGTAGGTTTATCACCAGCACCTTTTCTATACGAAAAGTATCCACATCAACTTTCTGGAGGTCAACGTCAAAGAGCGGTCATTGCAAGGGCTTTAATAACTGATCCAGAATTCATGGTAGCAGATGAACCTATTGCAATGGCAGATGTGTCGGTCAGGGCTATGATTCTGGAACTCATGATAAAATTAAAGGAAGAATTTAGCCTCACGTATCTTTTCATCACCCATGACCTTGCTACTTGCAAGTATATCTGTGATCGAGTGGCAATCATGTATTTAGGTAAGATTGTAGAAATCGGTACACTCAAGGAGGTCTTCAAGAATCCAATTCATCCTTATACAGCCACACTCCTTGCTGCGGTGCCAGTACCAGATCCCAAGTATCGAAGGACTTCACCAATCCCTAAAACTGAGATCCCGAGTTCGATCAAGCCTCCGTCTGGTTGCCGGTTCCATCCTCGATGTCATGCTGCAAAAGCGATATGCAGCACAACAGAACCCACCTTAAAAAAAGTAGACCACAACCATTATGCTGCCTGTTTCCTGAAATAGTATATAAAAATTCCCCCCCACGACAAGCTGCTGACAATTTAGTTTCTCTTGTCAAAACAAATACTTAAAGTAAATTGACCAATGCCCTATTTCACTCAAATTACCCCTATTATACAAATCAATGAAGACACATCCATGTGGCTGCCATCCGATTCCAAAAGAATAGCCAAAAGAGAGGTCATGAGATAAAT
>Ga0209427_10010064_pt1 | contig 10514 bp, 7 predicted proteins | sample DeeMarSWOR136_30_FD_187465 | JGI IMG/M metagenome (GOLD analysis project Ga0209427, IMG submission 187465) | Marine sediment microbial communities from White Oak River estuary, North Carolina - WOR-1-36_30 (SPAdes) (version 2) | ecosystem: Environmental > Aquatic > Marine > Intertidal zone >...
TCTAATCCTGTTTGCTCCCCACGCTTTCGGGCAACAGCGTCAGAAACAGCCCAGAAGGCCGCTTTCGCCACTGGTATTCCTCCCGATATCTACGCATTCCACCACTACACCGGGAATTCTACCTTCCTCTGCTGTCCTCTAGCCAAGCAGTATCGGATGATCCCTCCCAGTTAAGCCGGGAGATTTTACATCCGACTTGCAAAGCCGCCTACGCCCTCTTTACGCCCAGTAAATCCGGATAACGCTTGCCACCCACGTTTTACCGCGGCTGCTGGCACGTAGTTAGCCGTGGCTTATTCCCCAGGTACTGTCATTATTCATCCCTGAGAAAAGAGGTTTACGACCCGAAGGCCTTCATCCCTCACGCGGCGTCGCTGGGTCAGGCTTTCGCCCATTGCCCAATATTCCTTGTTGCTGCCTCCCGTAGGAGTCTGGGCCGTGTCTCAGTCCCAGTGTGGCTGACCGTCCTCTCAGACCAGCTACCGATCATCGCCTTGGTAGGCCATTACCCCACCAACTAGCTAATCAGCCGCAAGCCCCTCCCCAAGCGCCCGAAGGCTTTCTTAATGGGGCATACTCCCCATTACCACATACGGTATTAGCTCCGATTTCTCAGAGTTATCCCATACTTAGGGGTAGGTTACTTACGTGTTACTCACCCGTTTGCCACTATTCTCTATTCCGAAAAACAGAGAACCGTTCGACTTGCATGCATAAAGCACGCCGCCAGCGTTTATCCTGAGCCGGGATCAAACTCTCCATGCAAAGTAAGAATCGCTTTTTTAGGCCTTCCTTCCACTATCCAGTTGTTAAAGTGCTGTGCTATTACGCAAATAATTATAGTACCACAATCAGGTAATCATGTCAAGAAAAACACACCTGTACATGAGCCTGCTATTACCCATATTTTCAGGACTGCGCCTGCTTTCCCCTGGACTGCTCCCGCAGCTTATCGAGGTCATGAACAGTTCCGGCCCGGCCAACACGCCCCAGGGCATTAAGCTGCCGGTGGTAGGTAAATACAGCACCTCTGCCCATTATTTCAGCATGGGTATTGAAGGCCTCCTTCATTATCATCATACCATCCGGCGGCACTTCAGCCATTAACTTCGCCATCTCCCACACCTCTTCCTCCAGCTTATCCGCCGGCACAGCCTTGTTCACCAGACCAATACGCTCCGCCTCTTTCCCATCAACAAACCGCCGTGTCATGAACAACTCTTTGGCCTTGCGCAGTCCCAAATATGTCACCCAAAGAGGCATGCTGTCAACCCCTCCACTTTGCGTGGCCGGATGACCGAAGATAGCATCCTCCGCAGCCACAGCCACGTCGCAGAGCATCTCCAGATAACACCCGGCCGCAAGACAGTAGCCGTGCACCTGAGCAATTACCGGCTTGCTGAGGTCCATAATCTTCAGGTAGCCTTGGCTGAGACCACGCAGGGTCTTGAGGGCATTACCAGTAGTCCAGCGGTCATAGCCTGCCGGTGTGTTAACATAGTAACTCTCCTTAAGGTCCCAGCCACTGCAAAAAGCAGAGCCGGCACCGCACAGGATGACAACCCTCGCCTCCTGGTCATTATCAGCATAGTCAAAGGCGGCAATCAGATCGTCCCACAGGGCATGATTGAGCGCATTCTTTTTATCAGGTCGGTTCATAGTTATTTTGGCGATGTTATCCTTGACTTCGTAGATGACTGTTTCCAGATTCATGGTGCTTCCTCCTTCCATAATTGACCGATTCAATTATCAGCAGATTGCCGCCAACCATATTACTGCAAAACCAGTCCGCCTACAAGGAGCCATGCAACATCGGGGTCAAGTTTACTTCCAGAATCGGGCGTAGTAAAATGAACTATACGGCAGACTACAGATATCTGGAGGAGTGGCGAAGAGGTGATGGCAAAAGCGAAGAAAGCAAGGACTATTGGTGAGCTTAAGGCTTCCGGCTACAAGCCGGTTGCTATCAAAGAAGAATTGAGGCGCAACCTGCTGGCCGCCTTAAAAAAGAAAGAGGATATTTTCCCTGGCATAATTGGCTACGAAGATACCGTGATTCCCCAGATTGAAAACGCCATTATTTCCGGCCAGGATATCATTTTTCTCGGTGAGCGTGGACAGGCAAAGTCACGGATAATGCGGCAGCTGGTCTCACTCCTCAATGAGGAGATTCCCGTTATCCAGGGTTGCGAGATAAACGACGACCCCCTTAACCCTATTTGTAGGCAGTGCCGGGACAGGATAGCCAGAGATGGAGACAACACACCAGTAGAGTGGTTGCCGAGAGAGGAACGGTACAGCGAGAAACTGGCGACACCGGATATCTCGATTGCCGACCTGATAGGCGATGTCGACCCTATAAAGGTAGCTGAGGGGCGGTATCTCTCCGACGAGTTGGCGATTCACTACGGCCTGATACCCCGCACCAACCGGGGGATTTTCTGTATTAACGAGCTCCCTGACCTGGCGGAGCGCCTGCAGGTAGGGCTCTTCAACCTGATGGAGGAAAGGGATATTCAGATACGGGGCTACCGCATCAGGCTTCCACTAGACATCTTCCTCGTGGCCAGTGCCAACCCGGAGGACTACACCAACCGGGGGAGGATAATTACACCGCTAAAGGACAGGTTCGGTGCCCAGGCAAGGACACACTACCCGACCGATATCAGCGAAGAGATTGTTATCATGGACATGGAGCGGCGGAGGCCTGCTGATGATGGCATTGAAAGCTATGTGCCGGACTACATGAAGGAAATCATCGCCGAGATAACCCACCAGGGAAGGAAGAGTCCTGATATCAACCAGCGCTCCGGGGTCAGTGTAAGGATATCCATTGCCAACTACGAGACAATACTGAGCAACGCCATCAGGCGGGCGGTACTGCTAGGTGAAAAAATGGCGGTGCCCCGCATTACCGACCTGCCCCATATTCACTCATCGACTGCCTCCAAGATAGAGATGGAGGGTTTTGAAGAGGCCAGGGAAGGCAAGATAATTAACGACCTCATAAGGAAAGGTTGTCAAAACGTCTTTAACCGGCACTACAGGATTGGTGAACTGGAAGAGCTGGTTGGCCAGTTTTCCGGAGGGTTCAGTGTAGAGGTCTCCGACATGATGCCTGCCAAGACCTACGTGCGGAATGCCAAGGAGATTATCGGCCTGCTGGAAGCGGTCAAGAAGGTAAGTGATTCCGAGAGACCGGAAATGATAGCCTCGGCGATGGAGTTTGTTCTTGAAGGTCTCCACCTGAACAAACGACTGAACAAAGCAAGGCAGGATGGCAAGACCATCTACCGGAGCTAAGCATGAGTATATTTAGTTATTCGGAATGGGACGGGACCCAAGACCTGTTTGACCTGGACCAAGACGAGCTAATGGACGAGCTTGCCCGTAACCTCATGTACGACGGCGACATGGCATACTCGCTCTGGAAGATGCAACGCCACGGTATGAGGGACAGCCAGGGAAGACGGCTGCCGGGTCTCCAGGACCTGATTCAGCGCCTGCGCCAAAGAAGGCAGGGGCAGCTGGAAAAATATAATCTCAGCTCGGTGATGGACGAAATCCGCAAGAAGCTGGAAGACGTCCTGAAAACGGAGCGTGAGGGAATCCAGAAACGACTGGAAGAAGCCAGGCAAAAGACCGCTGAAGGCCGCCAGGAGACCGAAGGCCTGGACAGTGAAATGCAGGAAAAGCTGCTCAAGCAGCTTGAGGATATGGCTGCCCAGAACCTGGAGAAGCTGGACAATCTCCCGAGTGACATCGGCGGGCAGATAAAAGAGTTGACCGACTACGATTTCATGGATGCGGAGGCGCAGCAAAAGTTCCAGGAACTGATTGAGATGCTGAAGCAGCACGCCATGCAATCGTATTCACAGGAGTTGACACAGAGAATTAAAGACATGGACCCGGAGTCGCTGGCGGCCATGCGCCACCTGATTGAGGCGATTAACCAGATGCTTGAGCAGCGCATGAGGGGTGAGGAGCCGGACTTCGAGAAGTTCATGGAGCAGTTCGGTGATTTCTTCGGCCCGGAACCACCCCAGAGCCTCGACGAGCTGATAGAACGTCTCCAGAAACAGATGGCCCAGGCACAGTCCCTGCTTGACAGCATGTCGCCAAAGGACCGGCAAGCACTGGATGACCTGCTGAGGTCGATGCTGGACGAAGCGACCCAGTACGAACTGGCCAAGCTGAGCGCTAACCTGGAGACACTGTACCCCAGTGACAGGCTGCGACAGCGTTATCATTTCACCGGCGAGGAGTCTATCTCCTATACTGAGGCGCTGAAGCTGATGGAAATGCTCCAGCAGATGGACAACCTGGATTCGCAGCTAAGGGAGTCGCAGTTCAGCCACTCACTGGACGATATCGACGAGGACGCGGTCAGGGAGTTCTTAGGAGATGAAGCCGCAGAAGACCTGGAGAGGCTGCGGAACATAACCCGTGCCCTTGAGGAGGCTGGTTATATTCAGCGCAAGGGCAGTGGCTACGAACTGACACCGCGCGGTATTCGTAAGATTGGGCAGAAGGCACTCAAGGATGTTTTTTCACAGCTCAAGAAAGACCATCTCGGGCTGCACAGCACAAACCGTCGTGGTATCGGTACCGAGTTGATTGACGAGACCAAACAGTACGAGTTCGGTGACCCATTCAATCTGAACCTGCAAAAGACCATTATGAACTCAATCATGCGTGAGCAGACACTACCGGTAAAGCTCACGCCGGATGATTTCGAGGTATTCCAGTCGGAAGAGATGACCCGCTCGGCGACTGTCCTGATGCTTGACCTGAGCCTGTCGATGCCGATGCGGGGCAATTTCCAGGCAGCCAAACAGATGGCCATCGCCCTGGACGGACTAATCCGAACACAGTATCCCCGGGACACCCTGCATATCATCGGTTTTTCCAGCTACGCCCGCATGATGAAGAAGGAAGACCTCCCCTACCTGGGCTGGGACGAGTTTGACCCATACACAAACATCCAGCAGGGCTTCCAGTTAGCGCGAAAACTGCTCTCCAAGGAAAGGTGCAGCAACAAACAGATACTGCTGGTATCGGACGGCGAGCCCACCGCTCATATCGAGCAGGGGCAAATATACTTCCAGTACCCGCCGAGTCTGCGCACCATCCAGCTGACCATGCGGGAGGTGAAGTACTGTACCAAGCAGGATATCGTGATAAACACCTTTATGCTCGGTGAGAGCCAGTATCTCAATGCCTTCGTCACCCAGATGGCCCGGCTAAACAAAGGGAGGGTATTTTTCACCAGCGCCGATACTCTCGGTGAGTATATACTGGTAGACTACATGTCCAACAAGCGCAAACATCTGGAGTAGTTGTAGCACCAATCAGGGGTTTTTTCGGGCGTAGTAATCGTATAGCTTTCGTGCCGCGTTAGCTGCCCGCCCGACAGTCGGGTAGAACGGGATTCCCGCAGCAATCAGATTGCTCCTGACTTCACTAACAAGCTGCCCGTTCTGCTGGCCGTATTCGTCGCTACCGGAGCTGTCATCACCAACGATTGCCAGTAACGGCTTGCCCGTTTCCTCTTTAACCTGCTTATAACCTCCGACCGCGCCCTGGAGTCGCTGGGCTATCCCCTCTGGCAACGATAATGTCTGCATCACGTTCTCATTAATGAGACCGATCAGCAGGTCAAAATTCTCATTAAGGCCCATCATACGCAGCATATCAAGGTCAGCAACACCGAAACCGCCAATGATAGAAACATCCACCGGATTGCCAATCCAGTCCCATATCGATACTCCCTTATCCTTCAGTTCCTGGCGGATTTCTGGAGGTAAGGGAACGACCTCCAGCCCGGCTTCTTCACATTCATCGGCGGAGAGAACGCTGGGACCGCCACCACCACCAGCAATACCCACCCTCGGTCCCCTGACCGGCGGAAGGACACTGAAGGATATTGCCAGGTCAGCCAGTTCATCGAAGTTCGCCGCCAGGATTGCGTTTGCCTGGGTAATCATCGCCTCCCAGGTATTCATTGAACCGGCCAGAGAAGCGGTGTGTGAAACGGTAGCCCTGTTTCCGGCCTGTCCGCGGCCACCCTTGACGATAATAACCGGTTTCTCTGATGTGACATGTCGAAGCATGTCAAAGAACCTCTGCCCTTCTCGCGGACTTTCGATATATACGGCAATAATCTGCGTCTTGGGGTCCCAGGCGAAGTACTCCAGATAATCACACTCATTCAGGTCAAGGGCATTGCCGTAGCTGATAACCTTGCTGAAACGTATGCCCCGGTTAGCTGCCACACGCACAAAACCGGATGCCCCACCTCCACTCTGGGACAGCATCCCCACCGGTCCTGGCTCTTTGGGCAGGTTATAACCAAAGGAAAGACCATGTTCAGGATGGTAGACTCCCATGCAGTTCGGCCCGATGAGGCGAATACCGACTTTCCTTGCCTGCCTGAGTATCTCCTGCTCCAGTTCGGCGGCATCCTCACGCCCCGTCTCACTGAAACGGGCAGTATAGAGATGGACTACCTTTACCTCTTTCTGGACACATTCAGCAAGTAGCGACAGGACATCTCCAGCCGGAACGCAGGAGACGACATAGTCCACCGTTCCAGGAACACTACTCAGATTAGGATAGGCCTTGATTCCCAGAATTTCCGGGTAATTCGGGTTCACCGGATAGATGTCACCGCGGAAGCCGTATTCTATCAGGTGGTGTGTGTAGCTGTAGCCCCAGGAGCGGGAATTAGCGGAAGCACCAATAACTGCTACAGACTGCGGATGCAGGATTTCCTCCAATGTTTCAACCGACATCTCTGAACCTGCGATACTGGTCTGCACGGGGTACTAGCTGAAACAGCTAGCCCTTTTTCTCATAATAACCAATCATCTTGCTGACGGCCGAGGCGGCGCGCTTGATGTTTGGATACATCGGATAGCCATCCTGAATAAACTTGGCCTCCATTCCCTCGACAATTCTGTCGTATTCGGCCATCTCGTCAGCATTGATGGAGTAACGAGGTCTATCCTGAAATACCATTACCAGCGGTTTGTTCTTTACGTCATTTAAAGAATATCGCTCAAGGTGTTTCTCGAGAGAAAAAGACTCAGGGTCACGACGCCACGGACCGCTGACGAAGGTTATAAGAAAATCAAAGTCAGGATGAGCGGCCATTAGCTTGGTTACCTCTTCAGCGCTGGACTCATCACCCATTGAAATCGAGAAATCAGCCGGGTTTCCAATCCAGTCCCAGATAGCATTACCCTTCTTCTTCAGTTCCTGTCGTATGACATCAGGCAAGGGGATAACATTGAGACCAGCCTCCTCACAGAGGTCCGCCGCCATCACACTACTACCGCCGCTACCGCCGACCACGCCAACATTCCGACGGTGTATCTCGGGCAGGAAATTAAAAGCCAGGGCAATATCAACCAGTTCTTCAGTATCCCCAGCGGTGACCGCTCCTGCCTGATTAACAACAGTGTTCCATATTTCCCTGGAACCGGCCAGTGACGCAGTATGCGAGGCAGTCGCCCTTGTCCCGGCCTCGCCACGGCCGCCCTTGAGGATAACAACCGGCTTTACTGTGGCTGCGGCACGCAGCGAATTAAGAAATCGCGGTCCGTCCCTGACTCCCTCAATGTACATGAGAATCAACTTTGTCTCAGGATCCTGCGCGAAGTAGTCTAGGTAGTCACACTCATTAAAATCAATGGCATTACCGTAGCTGATAGCTTTACTGAAGTAGATGCCACGCTGTGAGGCAAAGCCGGTGATTTCGCCGACCGCCTGCCCGCTCTGGGAAGCCAGTCCTACCGCTCCTGACTCCTTGGGCATACCCTCGTTAAAGGCAATCCCTTCAGCCGGATAGTAAAGGCCAAGACAGTTCGGCCCTATGAGACGGATATTTGCCTTCTTTGCCTGTCTCAGTATCTCCTGCTCCAGTTCGGCGGCATCCTTACGCCCGGTCTCACTGAAACGGGCAGTGAAAAGGTGGATAATCTTTACCCCCTTTTCGGCGCAATCAGCAATCAGCTCCAGGACACCGGCTGCTGGAATAGAAGAGATGACATAGTCAACCGGTCCGGGAATGTCTCTCACCCTTGCATAGGCCTTGAGTCCCAAAACCTCTGAATACTTGGGATTTACCGGGTAGAGGGCTCCCTTGAAACCCTGCTGCACCAGAGGAGAGAGAAACCCACCACCACGACCTGAGGTAGAAGCTCCAATAACCGCAATTGACCTCGGATGAATGAGTTCCTCTAAAGGGTGAGTGGACATCAAACAAACCTCCTAAAATAGTGACCGCTCATCGTTGCCAGAAGCACCACCGAAGTCACGGCAACAATCAAGGCATACGGCAACATAGAGCCTGTTAAGCGAATAGCAACACTCCGGTCCGGTCTGTCAGCTCGGTAAGGCCACAGGTTGATTGCCACTCCATAGATGCTAACGACAATTGCTAAGCCGATTTATCTCTCTATAAAAACATGATACACAATTTAGATACCGCCTGACAAATGTGGTAGAATGTACTCCAGCAATACACTGGGGAGAATCACCATGGCTGGTCCAAAAGTTAAGCGTCAGAAGCGTGGGAAACCCGAAGCAACAGTACCAGAGCCAAAACTGAACGTGGAAACATTGACCTCCGAGGAAATGACCTGGGTCGACATCGAAGGGCCGACAACAAAAGAGACCGAATACCTCGCGGAGAACTACGGGTTCCATCCCCTGGACCTGGATGACTGCCTGAGCCGGATTCAGCGACCCAAGATAGATGAGTACCCGGACTATCTATTCATGGTCTTTCACTTCCCCGTGTTTAACCAGCAGGCCCGGGTGACCACCCCCAGCCAGGTCTCGGTCTTTATCGGTAAAGACTACCTGATAACCCTGCACAAAGGAGACCTCAAGCCACTGGTGAAGCTATTCCGCGAGTGCCAGCTTGAAGAAGAATCACGAAAGGAGAACCTCAGCGGAGGCTCCGGGCAACTGCTCTACCAGATTATCGACCGACTGATTGACTACTGTCTGCCGATATTGAATAAAATCGGTGATAATATCGAGCGGGTCGAAGACGATATCTTTACCCAGAATATCAAGCCAGCGGCAATTCGGGAGATTTCGATACTGCGCCGCGATGTTATCTCGTTCCGGCGTATTATCTGGCCCCTGCGGGCAGTGGTTGCCAGCCTGAAATCAAGGCTCAGCCGTTTTACCAAAGCGGAAATGGGGCCGTACTTCGACGATATGGTTGACCATCTTGACAAGATATGGGACGGTCTTGACGAATACAAGGAGATAATCGAGGGGCTGAACGATACCCACGACTCGCTGGCGACCAATCGTACCAATGAGGTCGTCCGTATGCTCACCGTTATCGCCACCATCATGTTGCCAATTACGGTGGTGGCCAGTATCTTTGGCATGAATATTCCGCTCGGGCCATTCGGTAACTCTTCCCTGTCCCCCCTCTACGTAACGCTCATCTGTGTGTTCATCATTGTCGGCATGCTCTACTTTTTCCGCCTCAAGCGCTGGATTTAATAATAATGAATACCTCTCACCGTTTTATCATTATTGCCGTCGTTTTCGTTACCTGCCTCATCACCGCTAACACCATCGCCGTAAAGGTGGTCAACATCTGGTCGTTTGAGTTGCCAGCGGCAATATTCGTCTTTCCGCTGAGCTATATTTTCGGGGATATCCTCACCGAGGTCTACGGCTACCAGCAGGCGAGAAAGATTATCTGGCTCGGTTTTGCCTGCAACCTGGTCTTCGTCTTCTTCGCCTGGGTGGGACAAATCCTGCCGGCCGCTGACTTCTGGCAAGACAAGCAGGCAGCCTATGTGAGTATCCTGGGCCAGACACCACGAATCCTGGCTGCCTCGTTCCTCGGCTATCTGGTCGGGGAGTTCACCAACTCCTTTATTCTGGCGAGGATGAAGATTATGACCAGGGGGCGCTGGCTCTGGTCGAGGACCATCGGCTCAACGGTGGTGGGACAGGGACTTGATACGGTGATATTCATTGTCATCGCTTTCGCCGGTCCCGGCTTCAATCCGATGATGATTCTAAACCACTGGCTGGCCAAGATTATTATCGAGGCCGCCGCCACGCCGCTTACCTACCGGGCAGTAAACTACCTTAAAAAGAAGGAGTCGACCGATACCTACGACTACGACACCAATTTTAATCCGTTCCTGCTCCGCGACCGGGCAAGGAAGCCCATTGGATAATGGATATCATTTTACCGGGGGCACATAACCTCGAATCCTGCGACACGGGGTTTACCTGCCTCGTGGTTGACGATGTGCTGGCAATAGACGCCGGAGGCCTCAGCACCAACCTCTCCTTCACAGCACAGCAAAACCTGAAGGCGATACTGCTCACCCACCACCACTATGACCACATCAAAGACCTCCCCGCCATAGCCATGAATTTCTATGTCTCCGGCAACACCGTCAGCGTCTACGGCACACGGGAAGTATACAACGAGCTTACCAGTCACCTTTTCGATGGCAAGCTAT
>Ga0209427_10010066_pt1 | contig 10513 bp, 10 predicted proteins | sample DeeMarSWOR136_30_FD_187465 | JGI IMG/M metagenome (GOLD analysis project Ga0209427, IMG submission 187465) | Marine sediment microbial communities from White Oak River estuary, North Carolina - WOR-1-36_30 (SPAdes) (version 2) | ecosystem: Environmental > Aquatic > Marine > Intertidal zone >...
TAGGAGATATTATAAATAACTTAAAATAAATATAGATATTTTAAAAAAAAATTTCTTATTTTATTTTTTTGTTACTTTTGTCTCTAAATTAGAAGGTAGGACAGATAAAATATCAAAAACTCTTTAAAGATTTAAAAACTAAAAAATTTATTCAGTCTAATTAAAATAATCCATGTGATATAAATGAAGATACTAATTAGTGATAAACTTCAAGATGTTGGCATCAAAATATTTGAAGATAATGGATTTGAAGTAATTAAAAAGTTTACAATTACTAGAGAAGAATTGAAGCAAGAAATAGGAGAATATGATGGCATTGTAGTTCGATCAAGAACAAAACTCACTGCTGATGTGTTAGAAAACGCTAAAAATCTTAAAGTTATCGGAAGAGCAGGTGTTGGTTTAGACAATGTTGATCGAAATAAAGCTACTGAATTAAAAATAGAGGTTCTAAATACTCCAGAAGCACCAGCAGTATCTGTTGCAGAATTTACTCTTGGTTTAATGCTTACACTAGCAAGAAAGATTTCCTTTGCTGATCGTACCACTCATGAAGCCCAATGGAATAAAAATCAATGTTTAGGGTATACATTAAATGGAAAGAAGCTTGGTTTAGTAGGTTTTGGAAATATTGCCAAACATTTAGCAAAAATTTCAATTGCTATAGGAATGAAAGTTGGAGTTTATTCTAGATTTAGTAGAGGTCAAGTTGCTATTGATGAAGCTAAAGAAATTGGATGCTCAATTTATTCCTCAGTCGAAGAATTATTAAAAAATGCGCAAATAATCTCATTACATCTTCCTTCTTCTCCCCAAACTGAAAATATAATCAATGAAGAGAGAATAAAATTAATGAGAAAAGATGCAATACTGATTAATACTGCGAGAGGCAATTTAATTGATGATAAGGCCTTATTGAAAGCATTGAAAAATAAAGAAATCGCTGGTGCTGCTCTTGATGTATATCGTGAAGAGCCTTTAAAAGATGAAGAATTCATTAAATGGGATGATAATCTCGTGCTTACACCACACATAGCTTCCCAGAGTATTGAAAATCAAACAGCTGCTGCTACTATGGTGGCAGAAAAAATAGTAAATTTTCTAAAAAATAAATAAACAATATATTTTTTTTAATTTTCTCTTAAATCGTGCAAAATTAATCCCGAGAGAATTTTAGGATCGAACCAAGTTGATTTTGGAGGCATCACTCCTCCCTTATCTGCAATTAATTCTAAGTCTCTAATGTCTACTGGATATAAATTAACAAATAAATCATTTCCTTTATCTATAATATACTTTTCCATTTCTTTAGGATCCTTTATTCCTCCAATAAAGAAGATATTCTCATCAGAACGAGGATCTTTAATATTTAAAATGGGCTCTAAAATTTTGTCTTGAAGAATGGCTACATCTAAGCTATCACGTATAGTCTTAAATTTTTTGCTTTTGACTATGAGTTTGTACCACATACCCTTCAAACAAATTGCTAATTCATTTTTTTTCTCTGGATTAAATGGAGCCTCCATAGAAATAATTTCAAAGTTGGCTTTAATCCTATTTAAAAAATCATTCTCTGATATTGGTAATTTTTTAATAACACGATTATAAGGTAAAATTCGAATTTGATCATCGGAGGCTACATAAGAGAGGAGATATTGCCATGGAGCTTTGATTTCTTTCTCTGTTTTAGATTTTTCTAAATTTATTTTACGGTATTCAGATGCACTAGCTGCTCTATGATGACCATCAGCAATATAGATTTTTTTATTTCTGAATAAATCTACTAATTTTTGGATTATTTTGGGATCTGTCTCTTGCCATAAAAGATGGCGATATCCATATTTCTTAAAGTTAAATTTAGGGTCTTTTTTTTTAATTGTTTCAATTAAAGCCTTAATTTTCTTGTTAGCTTGAAAAATAGTCCAAACCAAACCCGCTGCGACGTTTGATGCTACAATATGATTCGTACGGTCTTTAAGTGGTTTTTCTCTTGTATATTCGTGTTTAACTATGTTTCCATCATCATAATCCTGAAGAGCAACTCCAATGATTAATCCTTGATGACTAAAATCTGGTGATTCTTGCCGATAGACAAATATACTTGGAGTTTCTTCTCGTATAATGATATTTTTCTTCTTAAAATTCTCATATGCTTTTGCAGCGTTCTGATAAATCTCATCACCTTCCCCATCAGGTAAAATAAGGTGGATCAATGAATTAGGTTTTTTCTTTAACTCTTGCTCTTCTTCTTTGCTAATTATATCATATGGATTAGTACAGAATTCTTCTGGATTATCTGGCATATATGGCTTTAGTGGTGTTGTCAATACCATAATATTATTTAAAAGCTTTACCGATATATATTAATTTCCATATAAAGAGATACTAAAAATAAAGAGATTTATGTATTAAAATAGCTTTTGATTTCGAAAATTATTTAATACTAATTTTTCTTAATAATTACAAGTCTTTTTTCAAAAATTTAATAAATATTTTACTAATATAAATATCAAAAGAAATCTATTTTAAATTAAATTTTGGAGTAATTTAACGATGCCTAAAGATTTAAGAAAAACATTGGATAGTATTGAATCAAATGAACAAGAGATGGCTAATTTACAGGCAAAAGTTGATAAATATTCTACCCTCGTGGAACGTCAAAAACGTATAATCAGCGAACAAGAGGAAATTATTGAAGTACAAAAAGCAAAACTTTCAAAAATGACTGATATCCCTGAAGATATACTTGAATTAAAAGAATTGATAGGAGAACAACGCCAAATTATCAATGAAAAGGAACTTGAATTAGAATATGCTAAAGGTGAAGTTGCTCAATCTCAAAAGGAATTAGAATTAGTGAAAAAACAAATCGTACCTACCCAAACAAAATTAGAAGAAGCTTATGAGACAATGGGAAATTTAAGAACAGAGTTAGCCGAAAAAAATTCTGAGTTGATTTTGAAAAATGAAGCAATAAAAAACTTGGAAAATAAAATACAAGAATTAGAAGCATTTACAGATAAATTTAAAGAAGAACAAGTAAAAATGATTCAAGAATTAGAAGAAAAGCATAGAAAAGAAACAAAAGAATTAAAAGAAGAAATAACTAAACTTGATACGTTCTTAATGGATAGCAAATTAATTTCTACTGAAAAAACATCCGAAGCCAAGGATTTTGCATCCCGTTTTAAAAGTATGAGAACAAAATATGACGATTTGATTGCTAAAGTGGGAGAATTAAGTGATAAAAATCGTGAAGCAAATGAAGAAGTTGAAAAGTTAAATAAACAACTTAATCAAATAAAGACTTTTCAAAAAGAAAATTTAGATAAAATAAATTATTATGATAAATTAAGGCCAATAATGGAAAAAGAACCCCTCTTTAAGACATTTTTAATCATAGAAGAAGTAGGAGGGATTTCAGTAGAAGATCTTAAAAATGCACTAGGTATTCCTATTGTTACAGTAAAAAGAAATATTGATCAATTAGAAAGTATCGGTCTCATCGAAAAGGATCAAAGAGATAAGATTGTGGTAAAACGAATGGAAGAAGTCTAAATCTTCCAAATATTATTGATAATTACTCCTTTTATAGGTTTTAATATAAAGAAAATTTGATTATTGAATAAAAATTTAAGTATTAAAAGATATTTTACTTAGATCTTTGCTAACTGATCATATAATCCTGGTAATGCCTCTTTAAATTTATTATCTGGAATTTTCTCAAGGATTTCGGCTGCAATTGTCTTTAATATCTCTCGGTATTTACCTGGTTTTTCATCCCGTCGAAGTAGAAGCGCAACAACATAATTTTCAACTGAAATGAAATCTTGTCCAACTCCAGAGAAAAAAGAGACAACTTTATTGTTTTTTAGGGCTATAGATGCAAAACCAGGACGAAGAGATTGGTATCTATGACTTGAATAAACTTGAGTCAATAGATTATTCGTTATTTTTAAAGTATCTGGATAAAATCCTTCATTTATCGGGCCAATTTCATTATCCCAACGAATTACAAGAATACCTACGGGCATGATCTTATACCTTTCGATTTACTTATTTTTTAATAATTATAAAAATTTATATGTAGACTTTATAGAATAATACTTATGATATTAATTTAATATCTTACTTTTATTTATTTGTTTTTATTTTTATGTATATCTTATCTAACTATTACTACAAATCGAATCCAAAATACCCTTCTCTTTAAGAAAAAATTTAAATTGAAATTATAACTTTGATTTATTGTCACCTTTAAAAGCTTAAAAATGCTGCCTATTTGAAAAAAAAGTAGCTTTTTAACATTGGAGAGGTTACCGAGCATGGTCAAATTGACCATATTAAAAAGGCCACTTTCTATGATTTTTTGGGTCAAGACTATAGGTGCTGGACTTAAGATCCAGTGGCAAAGGCCTTCGTGAGTTCGAATCCTTACTTAACCGCATCGATAGTAGGAGGAACTCTCACCCTCTCCATTTTTTCTTTAATTTCTTAAAAAAGATCAATTAGTTTAAAAGATTTTATTAAAAAATAAATTGATTTGAAAGAAAATTATTTTAATAATATCGATACAAAAGAAAAATCATATTTTTTAGGAGTTCTTTATGCTGAGGCTACTATGGAGACTCGAAACCAAATCCCATACAGAGTAGGAATACAAATTGGAAAAAATGATGAGATTCTTATAGATAAATTTATAGAAACACTAGAAATTAATCCAAAATTTAAGCATTATAGGGAAAAGGATAATACTGTTTATGTTAAAATTACAAATAAAGCAATTGTCAAGGATTTAGTTAAATGGGGTGTAGTGCCTAGAAAATCTAGAATTATTGAATTACCATCCCTAACTGAACGTGAGTTGTATCTAGCTTTTCTTTTGGGTTTTTATGATGGAGATGGGAAAACTGGGACAACTCGTATTATTACTGGAAGTAAAAAATTTCTAGAACAAATTAAGAAGCGTTTTAATTTGCCGTATAAAATTTATGAAAAAAATTCTTCTGGCTATTGGAGGGGTAGATTAATTGTTAGTCATGCATATTCTATGAGCTTAGGAGTAAAATTATACAATGAGATGTTAGCAAATTATCAATATAGCTTACAAAGGAAAAGACATAAGTTTAAAACTGAGAAAGAAAGAAGATCTAAAATTAAAGAGAAAGCTTGGGCCTCAAGAAAAAATAAATTAGAAATTTCAATTGAAGAACTAGCAACACTTGTTTGGCAATTACCCTTATATAAAATTGGTAACATGTTTGGAGTATCAGATAAAACAATTAAGAAATGGTGTATAAAATGGGGAATTGCTACACCTCTTCGGGGTTACTGGACAAAAAATCGTATTCCTCGAAAGAATAAAATTAATAAGAATATAAAAAAATTAGCAGAAAAATCAGTTGAATCCGAAACAGAAAAAGAAGAACAAGGAAAAGGAAATAAAAATACGGAACTCCAAGAGGAACTCCAAGAAGAATCAAATAAGATAGTAAGTCAAAAGATTCCAGAAGAAATGCTAAATAGTAAGGAAGTAATAAGTGTAGAAAAAGAACCCATAGTCAAATATGTAATTATCTTCAAATTAGAAAATGATAAATGATATATAGGAAATACCATTAATTTAGAAGATTTTATTGACAATATCAAAAATGGTAGTGGTCCTCCTTGAACCCGCATTGATAAATTCGATTCTATATATAAAGTTATTGAAAATAGCAATCCTAAAGAAATAATACTCAAATATATGAAAAGATTTGGATGGCAAAATGTTAGAGGATATGCTTGGAGTCAAATAAATATGAAGCGTCCTCCAAAAGGGCTCAGAGTAGGAAAGCTTCGGGATGCTGTAAGTTCTGAAAAATTTAATGAAACAGTATATAATTTGAAATTAGAACAAAAAAATGGTTTCTTGGAAAATGTCTTGATGAGTATTTGACAAAAAGAATTGATAAACAGAGAAATGGTTTAGGAAATCTATGGACAAAAACATTTAAAGTTATTGGGGTTGATAATCTTGTCAAAAATGGTAATCTAAAAGAACTTACATTGGAATATATGAAAAAATATAGGTGGAAAAATGTTAGAATTTATTCATGTATTCAAAAAAACATGAAAAAACCTCCAAAGGAATTAAGGAACTTATAATGAAGAAATTATATATCTTGGATTAAATTTCTGAATTTCTTTCATTAATTCTTCTTTTATATTCTTAATTAATGAGATTAAATGACTTAGAAATGTAATTTAAAAAACTTAGAAAACCTAATATCAACTATTTTAGAAAAAGAATTTAAATTAAGCATACAATATTTTTACTAATCAAATTCAATTTAACTTAAAAAAGGAGTAAGAGAATTGAAATTAACTGATATTGTAGGTCTGGAAGTAAAACATGCTAAACTTTTAGAAAAGGAAGGAATATTAAGTGCTGAAGATTTAATTTCACTTACATATAATCAAATTAGTAAACTTGCCAGGAAAATTGGAGTTTCAGTTAAGACAATCGATACTTGGCAGGAACTTGCTGAATTAATGCAGATTAAGGGTATAAGTCCTGAAATGGCACATGCCTTAAACCTTATTGGCATTGATTCTGTAAAAGAATTTGCCTATAGAAATCCAAAAAATACCTTGGAAAAACTAAAACAATTAAAAAAAGATAATCCTAAAGTAATTGCTAAAATTCCTACTCAAAAGGATGTTGAAACTTGGATCAAAGCGGCTAGAGATCTTTCAGGTAGTCCAGAGAAGAAACCTGTAAAAAGACCAGTGAAAAAAGATGAACCTACACCATCACCTGTACCTAAAATTGATTATATACCTATTGAAGAATTTAAAGGAGATTATGGAGAATATGGTCCAGAATATTGGAACACTAAATGGGAAACTGCTCCAATCATATATACTGGAAGAGCATTAAGAGCAGAATCCTACAAGAAACAAATAGATGTAGATGTTAAAGCCTTTATTAAAAAAGATGACGCAATTCTATGGCATGTTATAACACAGGTGGGATTAAGAAAAGAAACTCCAAATGAAACTGCTTTAGCAATTCAAAGTTTCGTTTGTAATTTTCTGAAGTATAAATATGACGATTTGACAGCTGAGGTGCCTGAATTTTGGCTCTTTCCATTTGAAAGCATACAAGCAGAGATTGGAGACTGTGAAGATGGCGCAATATTAATTGCTTCTTTATTGATTAACGCCGGTATCCCTAGTTGGCGTGTAAAAGTATGTGCTGGCGAAGTTATTGCCGATCCAATATTCGCACCATCAGAATCTGAAGTAGGAGGGCATGCATATTGCATCTACTTAGCAGATCGCACTGATTCCAACAGAAAGTTAGAGTGGGTGATACTTGATTGGTGTTATTTACAAGATCCAGAGGTCCCGGTTGAAAAAAAACCTCTTGCTGGAGAGGGAGGACAGGAAGGGGCTTATAAGGATGTTCTATTTACATTTAATGATGAGTTTAGTTGGGCTCAAACTGCATTAGAAATAAAGGAAGGAAGGATAAGTAATAATAGAACTACTTCTAAAGATGAAATAATAGCTCCTTTAGAGGATATTCTAAAACATGTAGCAGACGAAGAACTTAAAAAAATATTCAGAAAATATGGAATAGAAATTGAATAATTAGTCTTGAAATTTTTTTTTATCTCTTTAGTTTTTATTCTACTTCATTGAATAGAGAAGTGCCACAATTAGGACAATATGCAACTTCTCTACCTATCTCAGAACCACACTTGCTACACATTGTTTTAAATTCGAGGGTTGGTGGTATATTTTGCATTACACTTTTAAATATTTCATTTAGGGCTTGTCTAATTTCTTCTAATTTCTGTTTCTTATTTTCATCTGGGAATGAACGTACAAAAATTGAGGAGAGTTCAACTAAAAAATTTTCAACAAATTTAAGCTGATCAAAATAATTTTTATTAACCTTAAATTTTAATAGTTGTTCCCCAGCTTCAGTTAAAGAATAAACTTTTCTTAATGGTCCTATTGGACTTCTTACTTTTTTAGCTTTTAAAAAACCATCTTTTTCTAGTTTTCTTAATATGGGATATATCGTACCAGATTGTGCTTCCCATGTACCCGCAAAACTTCTATTTAAATTTTTTATTAAATCATAGCCAGAAAGTTGTTTACTATTGAAAATTGTTTCAATAATAGTGAATTCAAGAGGAGTAAGTTTATTTTTCTGGAGATTGTTAAGAATTTCTTTTTTGATTATAGAACCTAATTCATCAAGATCTTCTTCGAGATTTAAAAATTTACCTAACCACATTTTATGATTATCCTAATCGTTTTTCTTGTTTTTTCCTCATTTTATCCAATTCCTTTTCAATTGCTCGTTCTTTCCTTGACTTATATTTCCCCCCTTCTTCCGTTTTTCTGCTAAGATATTGTATATAAAATAATATGTGTAAAAGAACAGCTGCTCCCCAAAAAATTGCTGGAAAAATAACCCAAAAATATGTTGAAAGTGTTGTAAAATTGATGATAAATAAGAAAAGCATTACAAAAATATATGATGTGAGGTGATAAATCACTCCACGTTTAGCCATTGGATAAACACCTCTAGCATATAAAATGTATGCTAGGGTGTGCATATTGACACCTATTAACCATGAAAATAGGGGAAAAAGAAACCAATAGAGTCCTGGCGTAAAGATAAGATCTACGATAATAAGCAAGATATTGACTAGGATAAAAACATATATATGGATTTTTACAGAAAACCTAAAACTTACTTTTTGTGCTGCTATTTTTCTTAGACTTTCTTCTGAGAATGCATTATTTTCATTCATAATTGATTTGAATATTTGTGAATCTAAATTTTAATGGATATATTTCTCTAAAATAAATTCCAATATAAAAACTTGTTGTTGATTCTACATACCATTTATACAAATAAGTAGAAATCTATTAAGATCTTTAAAATTGAATCTCTTACAATGGTATAATATTCTCTTTTTCATGATAAATAAGAATTTGGACTTAAAGTTTTACAAGATTTTTAAAATATATCATATTATTAAAGTAATACTAACTATATTCGGAATATTAAAATCAAAAAAGATGATTAAGAGTAGGAAAAAGTATAAATATCTATTTATGTAATTTATATAAATTCTGCCCCAAAACATTCCAATAATTTAAGTATGTCAACATTATCAGAATACCTTGAGAAGTTAGAAGCATGGGATCATAAAGCTTTTCTAACTATTTATAAAAGTGGTGTTAGCAGAAGAATTAAAAAATTCGCTATAATTTATAGTTTTCTTGGCTCGTTATATTTTTGGGGGCTTATTTGGTTGGTTTGGTTTATTTATGGGTATATTACAAAAGATTATTATTTGTTAGTACTCTTTACAGGCGGTTTTGAACAAAGTATCATTATTCATAGCATAATTCGATATAGAATTATTAGAAGAAATCGTCCATTTATAACACTACAAAAGGAAGGTGTGAAAAAGCATGATGATTTTATTAAAATTCCATATATAATGAAAGAATCCGAAAAGCAATCCTTCCCTTCCGGGCATGTTACATTTTTATTATTTTTTGGCTTTATTTTTGCATTTCATTTTTATGAGTTTTTTTGGATTATTCTTTCCATATTTATTGCATTAGATATTATTATGGCATTTTCAAGATTAATCGTTGGAGTACATTACCCTATTGACGTGATTTTCGGATTTATTTTTGGTGTTTTATATGCCCTTTTATATCTTGGATTTACTTACGAATATTGGGTAATTTTTTATTATTGGTTAGGAGAAACTTTCTCCCCAATAATTCATTTTTGGTTATAATTACTCTTGTTATGTTGAATTTTAACCATCATCATGAACCGATAATGCAAAAGATTCCGAATATATAATTAGTTTTCTAGTATTAATAAAAAGATTTTGACTAAATTTTCTTATCTATAATTTTTATGTTTTTAAAGTAGTTGCACCATTTATCAATTGGATTTTCAAAAATTTTTTTTTCATTTAATTTTTTAACTAATTAATACAATGAGTTCACTTATAAGAGATAGAAAAAAAAAATTAATTCTAGATCATCATAAATTTACTTCAGATTTTAACTCAGTTATTTTTATTGTTATATGGAATTCTCTCGGATTCTTTTTTATAGAATACATAATGAATTACTATATTTATTTCGTTTTAGGTTATCCTGCCCCTAATGTAGGATTATTTTTTTCAGCTATTACATTTGGAGGTTTAATTAGTTCAAGCTTTATTGGATATTTAACTGATCATTTTTCGAAGCGAATTTTAGTTATGATAGGGGCTTTTGGAAGAGGTTTGTCATATTTTGTGCTCTATGTTTCTATAATTTTGCAGTCATTGATAGGAATGTATATAAGTGCGTTTCTTTTAGGTATGGGTGCTCAGATTTTTTGGAATCCATTAGATACTATAATTTCTGAAAAATCTTCAAAATATCACCGATCAACAGCTTTTGGAAGAAGAAGACTTGCTTTAGGAATTGG
>Ga0209427_10010068_pt1 | contig 10511 bp, 9 predicted proteins | sample DeeMarSWOR136_30_FD_187465 | JGI IMG/M metagenome (GOLD analysis project Ga0209427, IMG submission 187465) | Marine sediment microbial communities from White Oak River estuary, North Carolina - WOR-1-36_30 (SPAdes) (version 2) | ecosystem: Environmental > Aquatic > Marine > Intertidal zone >...
TGTCTCGTCTCAGAAGCTGAAGGGGGAATCCCGCCAGACTCATAGCTTTCCGCTTCATTTCACATGTAGTTTGGCCTTGTTGGAAATAGACTGTCTTTTTCAGTAGCAAACTTCGTTCCGGTACGTTAGTTCAAAGGTATTTTCAGCTTAACTGTCTGATAATATTTATTAATTTTAAACTCTACCGTTGGGATAATGTGCTGGAATTCGAATAAAATGGGTAAAAAAGATATAAAAAGTGGTAGCACTTTTCCACCTTTGATTTAGCGATAAATAAGTATCGATAACACTTGATATTTTTGAAAAGTAATCTTAGATCAAAAGTGGAAAACTTTTTCCCTCATCGATTAGCCAATCTCATCAAATATCAGATTTCCGTTGATTATCCCTTATTTTTTCTTATTTTACCGTTTAAAGCTAGAAGGAACAAACTCCTTGACATCCACTGAAGAGAAAAGCAATCATCATCTCGAAATGGATGAACTTGCAAGAAATGGATCTATCTCACCTGAGGTGGTTTGTGAAAGAAAAAGCTTCTTTTAGCCTTGCTTGGATTATCGTCGGCGTCAGTTTTGCCACGCTTGGTTTGGCATATGGAGTATGGTACTCATTTTCCGTCTTTTTTGTGGCGCTTTTAAGAGAGTTTGGCTGGAGCCGTTCTCTTGCTGCAGGCGCGTTCTCCGTTTTTGTGATCGTTCATAGTGTTATTGGTCCTTTCGTGGGGGGGATGGTTGATCGCTTCGGGCCGAGAAGGGTTATTCTTTTGGGGTCGTTGTTTTTAGGCATGGGGCTTGCCCTGTGCAGTTTGACCCGCACCTGGTGGCACTACTACATCTTTTTCGGCGCTGTTACTGCCGTGGGGGTCGGGTCAATCGGGTGGGTACCCCATACTACGATCATCCAACGGTGGTTTAAAGCCAATAGGGGTTTGGCTATAGGTATCGTATCTTCCGGGATAGGATTTGGAATCCTCGTATGCGTTCCTTCGGTTCAACATCTCATCAGCCGAGTAGGTTGGCGGATGGCCTATCGTGTTATGGCATGCTTCATTCCCCTGATCGTGATCCCCATGGCGATTGCATTTCTCCGGAAACCCTCACAAAGGGCCTCACCTCACGACACAAGGTTGTTCGAAAACGAGATTCTTGGTGTGGATATGAAAGACCCCTCAGTTCTGGATGAAGAATGGGCTTCTCAGTCCTGGACCCTCCGCCGGGCCATAACCACAAAACAATTCTGGCTGCTCAGTATCTCCTTTCCGTTAGGGGCTTTCGTTACCCAGTCAGTCTTAACGCATCAGGTAGCTTTCTTCGTGGATCAAGGGGTTGGGACTTTATTTGCCTCCTACATTGTAGGCGTTGTGGGAATTACGAGTGTGGGAGCGAAGATCCTATGGGGAACACTTTCGGATAGAATAGGCAGGGAACTTACCTATACAATGGGGATCACCTGCTCGGTTTGTGGAATGATAGTACTCGTTGTATTCCCCGTTTACCCCTCTCGCATGCTCCCATACTTCTATGGCATCTTCTTCGGTATGGGCTATGCTGCAACGGCAGCACTTCCTCCAATAATTGCTGCAGATTTTTTTGAGGGAGAGGCTTATGGAGGCATCTTTGGAGCGCTCATCCTGCTCAATGGATTTGGAGGGGCGTCGGGAGCGTGGCTCGGCGGTTTCGTCCATGACCAAGTAGGGAGCTACGTTCCCGTTTTTATTATTATGATAGCCTGTGCCCTTTTCGCGTGCCTTAACATCTGGAGGGCAGCACCCAGGAGAATCAGGGCCGTGCCTAGAAAAGCGCATCGATCCATCTCTTAGTTTAGAGTTGAGGGACAATACGGAATGCTTCAAGCCTTTGTGTTCTGAGGAATCGACTCCTGAATGGCCGAAGCGAGGTTTTGGAGAAAGTAAAAAGGCAAGCGGATATAGTTACCCATAGTGGTGTCGAGGGCGGAGTCGAACCATCGAAACGGGGATCTTCAATCACGTAACCCGAACCAAGCGACTTAATTCCAGATGCCGGGGATTTTTTCCTTGCAGAATGGGCACAAGCCATCCCTAATATGGTTTTCTAAGACCATGAAGTGGGTCCTCTCGATCAACTTCTTGTGGCATTTTGGGCAGTACGTGCTATTGGCGGGATGGCCTGCCACATTTCCAATATAGACATATTCTATTCCCTCAGCCAGTGCAATTGATCTGGCTTCCTCAAGAATATTAATTGGGGTAAAGGGAAGATGGGTCATCTTGTAAGAGGGTGAAAAACGAGTGAAGTGGAGCGGGGTCTCCTTTCCGAGGTTCCCCGAAATCCACCTGCACATCTTCTCGATGTCATCCATCTGGTCGTTGAGGGTCGGGATGATCAGATTGACGATTTCGAGGTGCTTGTTCGCGCCTTTGATGATCTTCAACGTCTCCAGTACCGGTTCAAGCCTTGCCCCTGAGATCTCCCGATAAAATTTTTGGGTGAAGGCTTTCAGGTCGACCGTCACACCATCCATGAATGTGAGCACTTCCAATAGGGGGGCTTTCGCAATCCCGCCGTTTGTGTGACAGAGGGTCAATAGACCTTTCTCTTTAGCCTCTTTTACCACGCCATACATCAATTCATAAAAGACCGTGGGCTCGTTGATGCTGTGGGATATCGATCGACATCCATGCCGCAGTGCTTGCTCGACGATCTCCTTTGGCGTAGAGCGAAAGGCCCTGATCTCCTCCGGAGCGGATTGAGAGATGTGCCAGTTATGGCAATGCTTACACCTGAAGTTGCACGATGCCGTGTAGACGCAGATGTTCTTATGGCCCGGGACCATGTGATACATCGGCTCCAGCTCGATGGGATCGATCTGAAGGCCGCTCGGCCTTCTGTAGACCAGGCTTCGGAGTACCCCCGCCCTATTTTCCCTATTACGACAGAACCCCCTCCTTCCTTCCGGTATGAAGCATTGGCGAAAGCAGAGTCGGCAACGAACGGAATTATTTTGGCCCCGTTCGTAAAACAGAGCCTCCCCATCAAGGCCTTTCCGAGAAGGAGATCCGATTTCTTGAGACCGGATGGAGGCCGGGAGGAGATGGGAGCCCGTGCCCCCAAAGAGGCAGCAGAGGAGCGATTTCTTCAAAAAGGAACGGCGGTTCAACCCCCTGTCCATATCCCCTCAATGGGAAAATTGCAGAACCCGCATTTTCCATTCACTATGTTCATTTCCAGAATATCGAAGTGTGTTCGATGGATGATCCTTCGATTGCAGGAGGGACAAAAGGTGGAATTGTACATATGGCCGGGGACATTCCCGATGTAGACGTACCGCAATCCATTCCTCTTTGCGATCTCATAAGCGCCTTCCAGGGTTGAAATTGGAGTAGCCGGGAGATGGGTCAATTTATAGTTCGGGAAAAACCTGGTGAAATGGAGCGGAGTATCTAGCCCTAAATTCTCCTTGATCCAACGGCACATCCCTTCGATCATCTTCGTATCGTCGTTCAACGTGGGTACGACGAGATTGACGATCTCAAGCCATACCCCCTCCTTTCTCACCGTGATGAGGGATTTCAGGACGGGGCCGAGGGTCGCCGAACTAACCTCTTCGTAGAATTTATCGCTGAACCCCTTGAGGTCAATCTTCACGGCGCTCAAGACCGGTAAGAGCTTTAAGAGAGGCTCTCGATTGATGTATCCATTTGAGACGATCGAGGTCCTCATCCCCATCCCTTTGGCAATGACGGAGATGTCGTACAGATACTCGTAGTAGACGGTGGGTTCCGTATACGTGAAGGAGATGGATTGAAGCCCGCGGTTTTTGGCCTCCTGCACGATTTCACCAGGAGTATGCGGGTAATGGTCCAACTCCTCGAGGCTCCTCTGAGAGAGAAGCCAATTATGACAGTATTTACATCTCAGATTGCAACTCGCACACGTGAGGCACAGCCTGAAATGGCCGGGGACGAAATGATAGAGCGGTGCCTTTTCAATGGGACCGATATTGACGGCGCAGGGTTTCCCGTGGACAACCGTATATAATTTCCCCTTCCGGTTTTCCCTGTTTCTGCAGAACCCCCTCTCCCCATCGCCGATGAGGCATTCCCTTGGGCAGAGAACGCAGTGCACGTCTTGACCGTTGACACGCTCATAGAACATCGCCTCACGGGGGGGAGGATTCGTCTTTCCAGGGCATTCCCTTGGAGGGGTAGACGAGCACCCCATTCCGGAGAGAATCGAAACGATGCTGTGGAGAAATCTCCGTCTGTCCAGCATTTCCACAATTCTATGCTACTTTCGGGTCCTTGTGAAGAGGAGGATGAGAAGGAAGCTACTCAGTTTGATGATTGCCATCATGAAGCACGATTCCCTGAGGCCGAGGATGGGGAGCAGGAGAACGCCGCCAAACAGCCCTCCGAAGAAGCCCCCGAAAAGATCCGCTCCATAGAGCAAGCCAGCGGCTTCGCCAAAAGTCCCTTCCCCTGAGGTGGCGCTGAGGTAGATCTTGTTTGCCAGGGGAAACTGAAATCCAACTAAGGCGCCGGAGAGAAAGGACATCGTCAGAAAAAGCGCGTAGAGGAGGACATAGATGGCCGTTTCCTCGAGGTATTGGGATGGGATGGAGAATACAAACGGGAGGAGAACGGAGAAAAGAGCAATGCATAACTCAGTGGCTAAGAACAGGGGAAGATCCTTCCTTATTCCCTCCAAGCGTTGGGTGATCCAGAGGCCGCTCAGCGCAACGCCTGCCATAAACAGCGTGACCAGGAGGCCGATTTGATAGTAGAGGTAACCGTACAGCGTCTGAAAGGTGAAGATAATGGCCAGGTCGAATATCATCCCCGTTAACCCCGTGGTGAAGATCGCATAGGGAACGGAATATCTCGAGGTCCGTGGCCTCTTCACAAACAAACCTCCAAGGAGGAAGGTGAGGACCGCCATCAGGGGGATCGTTATTCTGAGGCTGAGCCCTTCAAACCATCTAAATAGTCCCGTCAGGTATGGGGAAAACAGCGCGTTCCAGTAAGAGAGGTTGAAAAAGACGCCCAGTGGACGAAAATCGGAGTTGAGCTGGACCTCTCTTCCCTCCATGGATTTCAGGAACCATTTCAACCATCGTTCATGAAGCCGGTATTCAATGTAGCTTTTGGTGAAAAGGCTCGTTTTGATTTTCCTCTCCTCGAGCCGTTTGGTTATTTCCTCAGCGGTCACCTTCTTCAGTTGCTCGGACCCCGATGCAAGATAGAGATTGACATCACCGGGGATGATTCTCACGGATGGATAGACGTTCTTCAAAGTATCCAAAATACACCTGTTCAAATCCAGTAATTCCGGGGCGATGTGCGTCAATGAGCCGGGGAGGGTTAAAACGATGACTCCATCTGGATTCATCTTCCCCTTGGCCATCGAGAAGAATTCGGAGGAGAAGAACCTGTTTGTCTGCAACTCCTGAGGTCCGGAAAGACCGATGAAAATGATGTCGAATCGCTCTCGAGTTTCTTGAACGAAAAACCGTCCATCCGTGTAGTGGATCTTTACCCTCCCGTCTTCGAGCTCGGACTGGGTCAGGGGGGTCGGAAATTTCTGGACCAGTTTCAGGAGGAGTGGGTCGAGCTCCACATAGTGGATACGGGTCACCGGGTATTTCAAGATCTCGTGGATCATCCCCCCCGCTCCCCCGCTCAGGATCAAAACCGTTTGGGGTCTTTCGTGGAGGAGCATGGGAAAGTGAACGAAATCCTCGATGGAAGCAATGTCAGGGACGGGGGCCGTGATGGATGGAACTCCATCGGTAAAGAAGGTAATTTGCTCGCCTCGTTTTGTGACGTTGATATTTCCGTAGATGGAGTTCTCGTTATGGATGACGTCCATATTTCTCCACTGCGATTGGGTGGAAGATACATGGATCGTTTGTGATGTCGGTGTAAAAAGCACATAGGCAAAGAGGAAGGCCAGAAGGATCGAGAGGCCCCAGAGGCCATTTCGGAGGCAAACGAAGGGCGCCATACGCCGCGGCCAAAGCAGGAATATCGAGATGAGTGTATTCGCCAGTGAGATGATAAAGGCGATCTCAAAGGAATTAAGGTACTGGATCAGGAGAAAGGTCAAGAGGAGGCCGCCGATAATGGACCCGACGGTTTCGAGGACATAGACCTTTCCGATGGCAGAAGCGTCCTCGCGGGCGTATTGGGAATATATCTTACACCCGAAGGTAAAAAGGGCACCGTGGGAAAGGGTCACGGGAAGGAGGATGAGAAATGAGGAGTAAAATATGGGATCAAAACCCAGTCCCTCTCCCGGAGTAAGGAGGAGAAAATTCTTGAATACCCGAGAGAGGAAGACCACAAAGGGGAAAGCTAAGGAGAAGATTAATTGAAGCAGCACATAGATCTCTAATTTCCTTTTCGTCTTCTCGACGTATTTCCCGACATAAAAGGAGCCGATCGCCTCCAGGATGAGCCAGTTGGCGAGGATGATTCCAAGGGTGAGTTCGTTGCCGAAAAACGAGACGAGGAGCTCCCTCAACAGGATGATCTGGGCAACAATCCCGCTCAACCCCATGATGAGGAGAGAGGTTCTCAGGGATTGAATCATAATTCAACGAATCCCTTTGTGGAAGCCCTGTCATCGTTGACGGTAACAAAAAGGGGGGATGTGGTCAATGATTGCAGAAGAGTTAGAGGGTCGGTGCCGGGAGGCGGAATCGAACCACCGACACGGGGAATTTCGGCAATCCCAATGTGGATGGGTTTTCTTGAGGGAGATCAGCGTTTTTGACAAAAGGGTTTTTTCTGACATAATTGGTCACGCGGAGGACGAGGGAATGATTGAACATTACATAGTGGACTATCTCATTCGGATGGGCTTCGTCTTTGCGGGGGTTATCGCGATAGCATTTCTCATTTCGAAGGTTTTTGAGGAGGAGTGACCTCCCCTGCGCCTGCACGGAGTGAATCGGAGTCAACACTTCACTTTCATGAGTTAGGTAGGGGATGCTGGTTCTGAAACAAATTACAAATACCGATTGATTCCGTGAGTGGTTTCAATCAGCGATTCTCACCTTGAAGGGGTTCATTTTTACCCCTCTCTCGCTTTCATCCCACCAATGCTACAATGCCTATGCAGCAGCGTCAGCCCAAATGCCTCGAATGGGATATCCACAAAAGGGGCATTTCCCCCCTTTTACCTCATTAGCGAGAACGGCGAAATGGACCCGATGGATCAATTTCTTATGGCATTGCGGACAGAAGGTATTGTTCCCCTCATGCCCTGGAACATTGCCGACATAGACATATTCCAAGCCCTCTTCTTGGGCGATCTTCCATGCCTTCTCCAAGGTTTCGATGGGAGTGGGAGGAAGATGGGTCAATCTGTAGGCGGGAGAGAATCGGGTGAAGTGAAGCGGGGTGTCCTTTCCCAGGTTTTCCCTTATCCAGACGCACATCTCCGTGATCTTGACCATATCGTCATTTAACGTGGGGACAACCAAGTTCACCACTTCCAAATGCCTCCCCGATTCCGTTATATGCTTCAAGGTTCGAAGGACCGGGGCCAGCTGGGAGGAAGAGGCCTCTCGATAAAAAGTCTCGGTGAATCCCTTCAAATCCACCGTAACCCCGTCCATGTACTGGAGGAGGGCGGAGAGGGGTTCGGGATTCATGGACCCATTGGTGTGGAAGAGGACCTTGAACCCCTTTTCCTTGCCCAGCTTGGCGATGTCATACATGTACTCATAAAACACTGTGGGCTCTGAATAGGTGAAGGAGAGGGATTCACAGTTCTGTTCTGATGCCAACCCTACAATCCGAGCGGGGCTGAGGTCGTAGTTGATCGTCTCCTCAACACTTCGCTGGGAGATGTGCCAGTTGTGACAGAACTTGCACCGGTTATTGCAGCTGGCCGTCGCCGTACAGAACATGAAGGAACCCGGTAACATGTGGTACGAGGGTTCCTTTTCGATCGGATCTATTTGGATAGCGCAGGGAAGGCCGTAGACTAAGGTGTAATAGGTCCCTCCGTGATTCTCCCTGTTACGACAGAACCCCCGCTCTCCATCCGCTACTAAGCACTGCCTGAAGCACAGGCGGCATCTCACCAACATCCCTTTCTGCTTCTCATAATACCGCGCTTCCTGGAGAATACGACCGCCCTCGCTGACCGCTATCTCCTCCGTTTTCGACGAACAACCCGGAAGGCCCTCTGCGAGCCCAAGGCCCAAACAGAAAAGGCCTCCCTTTCTAAGGAAATCCCTCCGGTTCAGACTCATCGGTGATCTCCACATCAAACCGGTGCTTATCCCTTCAGAATCATGATAAAGGGGGTTCGTGATTTGTCAAGATTTCTCAACGCACGCTAAGGGTATTCTTCAAAGTAAGGAGCGAACGCGATGAGGGGCGGCAACCAAAAAGCTTCGGGAAAAAGGTGCCGGGAGGGGGAACTGTCAGATCATGGGGTCACCCATTAACATATTTTGGGTTATGCCCGGATGCATAAAGACCGCAGTAATGGGGTCAAACCTACACTAGTTACTAATCTTCTTATTCCTGTATCTATTTTCTCTCCTGTATCAACTTGCATTTGATAATCTCGCTTTCTGCGACTTCTGGTGACACTACAAGAAGGCGAGGGCGTCCGACAATCAATCCAAGGCGAATACTGCCCTTTACGTAGTAAGTTTCGCCTGCCTTTACATCAATTGTCACGGCACTTTTGGTTTCAGTTTTAGCTGAGAACTCAGTCTCACCTGGCAATGTGAAATAAGGGTAGTAGCCGCCATTATGCAATTTGGTAATAAGAACACCGTTAGCCTTTACTTCGTAAGCTACCCCCGAACCAAACCCCTTGCTCGGTCTATAAATGTACACTAGTCCCATATTTTCCGGGATTGCGTCTGTCTTTTGGAAAGCCGGACCGAGAGGGGCACAACTCAATAAAAACATTCCAAGCAGAAATACTGTTAAGATAATTAAGATCAATGTGCTCTTTTTCATTATTATCGCCTCCTTTCTAATATGATCAAAACTTATTATTCTTAGCTCATTTCTTAAGCAATGGTGGAACTAATTTCCAATTGGCAGTTTGTATAGAAAATCTCTGTCTTGTTTCATCTGAGCTTCAATATTATCCCTCACTGCTATTAACCCCTTTTTTCTAAGTGAGGAATAGGTTTCTCCTTCCCAGAATAAGCTGCGCGTTTTTTCTAAACCACAAGTGGCAGTGTAAGATTTAATCAACTCCTTTCCCTTGAGTATGTCTAATTTCCCTCTAATTATTAGCGTATTTTCGCCTGTTGGGAATCCAGCTAGATGGAGGGGATTGACCCATGCAACGATATCTGGAATATCGTGCTCCCCGTAGATTGCTTCATACGTGTATTGGAAAGAAATCCCATCACCGGGAACGGCTCCTTCAGTTATTGTCCTTGGAAGATATTCCTTGTTTCCCTCGTACAGGATTTTGCCCTTTATTTGAAAATCTACATGGTTCATTTGATTGACTTCTGGGGTAACTGCCATCTTTGCCGCACAACCGCATAATAAAAGGATGGAAGACAGACTAATTGTTAAATAGAATTGGCTCGCCTTCCTACACCAATTTCCTTTCCCCTTGATCATATTGGCTCCTCTTGATGTGTCTTTATTAAACCGTTCATTGTTTACTAAGAAAATGCTTTTCATAATAAGCAACGAATTCTTTAAACCGAGGATGGTCTTCAGGCAAAGCGTCTATAGCTAGCCTATAACCCTCCTCTGTTTCCTCATACCTGCACCATTCCATGATTTCATTCACGAGTCTTTCCCTGTACTGGCTCTGCGGATAATCAGTAAAGAACTTTTTCGCCTTTTCCATCGACATTGTGGCAACAACTTCCTCATAGGTTTTCTGGTCAGAGGGCTTACCACAGCTAAGAAAGAACATGCTTATTAGCACCAATAAATGAATTGCCATCAATCTTCTCAACTTGAGCTCCTTTGAGTTCGAGACCACAGGGTTAAAACAGTAGGGTCCAGCTACTTATATTCGCCGGGGTTCCCCCCTACAACCATCAGGGATAGTTTAGTCTTTCCGTCACCAGCTTCATTACCATAATTCGCTACAAAATAAAAACGCTATTTTTCTTAATTTAGTTATATTATACTTCTTGCCTAAAATATAAATTATAGCTTATCAATAATATCAATCACTTAATACTCATAAAAAAGTTGATTATTTTTTTATGTCCAGAATTCTCATTAAATCTTAGAATTCCTTGGGATTTCTCCTATTTTCTGCGTTTTCTGCTTAGGACAGCTGATTCAGAGGAGAGATCGAGTCTCAAAAGGATTATTGAGGGGATCTCATATCAGGTTGACGTGATATGGAATTAGGTTTCAGCGGTCGCCGAGGGGGCTGAATGAGGGTTCGGAAAGATAAAATAGGCAACCACAAGGTAGTTGCCTAAAGAGTGGTGTCGGGGGGCGGGGCCGGGCTACAAACCTGTATTCAAAAAAAGACTCGACCCCTTTCTTCCTCCGTGGAAGAAGCATCAAATGG
>Ga0209427_10010069_pt1 | contig 10510 bp, 9 predicted proteins | sample DeeMarSWOR136_30_FD_187465 | JGI IMG/M metagenome (GOLD analysis project Ga0209427, IMG submission 187465) | Marine sediment microbial communities from White Oak River estuary, North Carolina - WOR-1-36_30 (SPAdes) (version 2) | ecosystem: Environmental > Aquatic > Marine > Intertidal zone >...
AAGCAGTTCATTATTCTTCTGCACAGGAAAAGGAATGGTATTACCACTGGTTCAAACCGGATGTAGTTGTAGGAGTGGGCTACTGGGGAAATACGCCTGATCTGATTCTCCATTCTCAACGGCATGGAATCCTAGCAGTGCCCTGGCTGGTGGCTGATGGCTACGTAGCGAATTATCAAGAAATCCTTAACAAGCTGCCCCTCATTCTGGTCACATCCCAATGGGTCAAAAACGTCTACAAACGCGATGGTCTACAAGGTGACAATATTGAGGTTCTACCGGTTGGAGTGGACACTGAATCCTTCGTGCCACGTGCCAAGAGTGAACAGAAAGTGGCTTGTGTCCGTGAAGCATTAGGCGTTAAACCTGAAGATCTTATGATCCTTACTGTAGGCGGAGATGCCGCATCTAAAGGCGCACAGGAAGTGATGCAGGCTCTAGCGATCGTTGATGGCAAAGCGCCAAGCTGGAAGTACGTGTGCAAGGTCTGGCCCCAGCCCAGGACTGTACAACAGAATATCATGGATCTTCAGCTAGCGACCTCTCTTGGCATAATGGACAAGGTGATTTATACCACTAATATCGTTTCGCGGAATTTCATGCCGTATCTTCTGAATGCGTGTGACATTTACGCTGCTCCCTCAAGGTTAGAGGGGTTCGGAATGCCACAAGTTGAAGCAGGAGCTTGCTGCAAGCCAGTAGTGTCTATCAAAGCTATGGGTATGCTTGACACTCTAGTCCACGGTGAAACAGCTTTCTTGGCTAATGTCGCCATGGAGATCGTGATGAAAGAAACAACTGTCGGAGAGGAGTCTGGCTGGGAGTCAGGACATAGGATAGTCTTTCAGAGTCCACATACGGTCGATTATCGAGCTAGTGTTCATGATATAGCTGACTACCTGCTGGCTCTTATGCAAGATGAGAAACTGCGACAGCGGATGGGGGAGGCGGGAAGGAGAAGAGTTGTAGAGAACTATGACTACCGAATTGTGGCAAAAAAGTTCGTTCAGCTCATTTCGGAAAGACTGGGAGTCACATGAGATGAAAGCACAGCAATGGGCTAGTATCGCGGAGGCCAAAAAAGCAGCCTTGGAGGTCTTACTGCACAATGCTCAAGGTCCGTACCACTCACTGCCAAGGGCCGCTGGATGGGGTTACCCAGAGCCTTACACCCGTGACCTCTTAATATCCGGGCTAGGCGTACTGGCCTGCGGGAATCAGAAGTTGACGGATGTTCTGCGACTCGTGTTACAGACGCTAGCTAGAAATCAAAGCCATTTGGGGCAGATTCCAGTACTTGTTCATGACCCGAATGAACTCAATTCTAGCGATTCGACTCCGCTCTTTCTCCTGACTGTTGGTTTCTACAGAAAAACAACCGGGGAAGACAACTTCCTTGATGATGCGGTACAGAAAGCGCTTACGTGGATGGAATACCAGAGTCCAGCGAATGAAGTGATGGTAGCCCAATTGCCAACCAGTGATTGGCGAGATGAGTATTGGATATTGGGGTACGGGCTTTATGTGAATACCATTGTCTACAGCTATCTTCTCCTGCACAATCAGGCTAGGAGAGCCTCTAGGATTCGGCACGAGTTGAACAAGCATAGGATTAGCGGCGAAGTTCAGCCTAGGCACAACCAAAAAGGATTGGAATCCCGTCAAATACCATATTATGCTGCCTGGGTGTATAAAGTCCTCAGTGACGAACATTTCGACCTCTTAGGCAACAGCCTGGCTATCCTTTCAGGCCTCGCCTCACCGTCGAGAGCAAAAAGAATAGTTTCTTGGATTGAGCGTGAATGTAAGACAATGCATGAACAAGGTCAGCTAGCACTTGACCTCCCTCCCAATTTCTTCCCCTACGTTCATCCAGAGGATCGAGATTGGCATCCCAGATACGCTACATACAATCATCCTGGTGAATATCACAACGGAGGAATCTGGCCTTTCATCTGTGGTTTCTATATTGCTGCGATTGTGGCAACAGGTAAAATTTCATTGGCGGAAAAGAAACTGCTGGCATTGACCGAACTAGTTCGCCCTTCACGTGAAGCCAAAGTTGACTTCGGCTTCAACGAATGGTTTCGGGCTCAAGATGGTACACCGAGAGGGCAAGATTGGCAGAGCTGGTCAGCGGGGATGTATCTGTACGCCGCGGTTTCGGTGGAAGAAAGGCAGACCCCGTTCTTTGATGAAATTCGAAGTTTCTCACAAATAGCATCTTCTGAATGAACTGACGGACTAGATAAGAAGAAAGACATACATGGGATCTCTCAATGATTGGAAAGTGCTTGTTTAAAAACGGGCTATGGACCACTTGACACTCCACCCTCATCTGCAATGACAGTCGCTATAATATACCCGGACCGTATTGGGCAATGGTAAGCCATTTTGACCAAGATTAGAGCGGGCGAGTATGACCTTGAATTAGTGCGTGAGGGAATTCTTCAGTAAAAAGAAAGAGAAAAGGGGAGCATATGCTCCCTTATAATTTCAAGATTACATCTGCTTCTCTTGTCAGTATAGTAGATAGCCAAATCCGAAGATCTCCCGCATGATGACAATCTTATCATTTAATCGTTTTATCGTGAATTGAATCTACAATCTCTATAAGCTGGATTACTTGCCATTCTTCAGTTGCCCCTACAGTAACTATACGAACATTCGGAATTCCAAATACATATTCCAATGCTTCCTGAGGAGGTATCTTTCCAGCTGCAAGTACCTTCATTCCCATTATTGGATATCGGGTATCCATGGAGCAGAGTAAGTCTTCCATTTCCTTTGCACTCCCTCCTCTTAGCATACCCGTTTTATTGATTGGAACTAAAAGTCCGAATGGTTCACCTTCAAGGGGGCTCTTTTCCGATTGCAGTACTCGGAGGGTATGGCATGTGTCATGGGTTGCTATGCCCGGAAACGCATTCGCCTCTCTGATACTATCGAAACATGCTAATAGGGCATCCAAGCGTTTCTCAAGGAATCTATCGGTCATTTGTCCATGGATAAAGACGACCTCGGGATTCAGTACAAGAACTTGTTCTAGGTTCTCCTCCCAATTATGTGGTAGAAGTGATACAACAACCTTGAGGTCAAACTGCTCCTTTGTTAGTTGCGCAGCCTCAATTACTGTGGGATATCCTGTCACATGAGCGCCTGGGTATCCCAATCTGCAGAATTGGTCAAATAATTCACTCATACGCTCTGGATGGTTGAAGAAGCGCTTGAGCCATTCCTCTCCTGCACTACCAAATTGGGAAGCACCCATGAAAGGACTGGTTCCGCAAAGAACACAAGGAAGTGTGGTCGGTCCAAATGCTGATTCTCCCAAGTTTATCCTCCCCTTATGATTAGGGCTATCACTGTGTCGTTCTGTCTTATCAATTGTCCGTACTGAATGTTGTATCGAAGAAAGAACATCAAGAAAGAGAGGAACCCCCTCCCTCGATTTGAACGTTGAACCTACATCTGTTTCTCTTGTCTGTATACTAGATAATCAGTACCAAGAATCTGACATGTTATGACAAACTCTATCGTTTGACAGATTCTGTGTGCAAGTATTTTAGATAGTGATGACACATCCTGCAGCGCACTGCACACTCGTTTTAGGAAACTCAGTAAGAATGCGTTTCTTGAGCCTTGTGCAATGGCATGGGACTATCACTCCTACATCTCTAAGAATCTCAAGCTTGTCGAATCCGTGAAATCCACCAGCAACACCATAAATCGTTCCAAAGTCTTTTACCACGTTCATTATAGTGTCTAGCCCAGGGTGACTACAGCCAGTGACTATGATTAATCCCTTGGGTGTCTGCACCATCAGAGACTGCTCACCCATTCTACCAATCTCGCCCGTTGATGTAATTCCTTCGACGACTTCAATCGCATTGCTGACTTCCACCATCTCCACATTCCTGAATCTTGAGAGCCTTCTCTTTAGAGGTGCAAAGAATGGTCTTGGGGCAAATACTTCGACATCACCGAGTTGTCCAACAATCTCAATGCCACCTGTATGATCGCTATGGGCGTGAGAGAGCACAACCGCTTCTATCTCTTGGAGATCAATCTTCAGCCTCTGCATGTTGTAGTGGAGTATGTTAGGATCAGCTCCAGTATCAAATAACACACGCTCTCCAATCAGACAAGAGAATCCCCAACCTCTCTTGAAACCAGCTCTAGCGTCGTTGTCAAAGACAATCGTGAGTTTCGTTGTTTGTCACACCTGTGTCCCAGCTGACCATTGATGATTTCTCTCATCCATTATGTAATTAACTGTTAACAATCGAGAACAACAGTTCTGTTCAATTGTTCATACTCTAGATAGTCTAGTCCAAAGATCTCCCGAACCATGAGGTTCTTTATCCCATCGACCAGTGTACTTAACAGATGGAATAGGACTTTTCAATCATAAGATGGAATTAATGTCAGCAGATTCGTCTTTTCCAATACTTGAAACTGAACGGTTGGTCCTACGCCAACTTACAGCTGATGATTCAGAGAGCTGGTTCCAGAACCTCTCGGATGATGAAATAACTGGACTGATAGGAATGGACCCTCTCCAGACTCTTGAAGAGTTAGAGGAAATCATCGACAGCTTCATGGACCGCTTCAAAGAAGGGGCTGGGCTAGCCTGGGCAATCACTCTGAAAGAGTCCAACGAATTCATTGGCACATGTAGTTTTGAGAATATCAACAAAGAAAACCGCATCGGAGAGATTGGATATGATATGCTGAGAGAGTATTGGGGACATGGATTCATGACCGAGGCACTAAGAGCAATAATCGACTATGGCTTCGGACAGCTCAGACTGAATCGAATCGAGGCAAACACAGATCCCACTAACACAGCATCTAGAAATCTCTTAGAAAGACTGGGATTCATCGAAGAAGGAACCTTTCGAGAGAGCGCCTCCTTTACAGGAGAATTCGGAGATGACATCCACTACTCTCTGCTTAGAAGAAACTGGGGCATGTTTTAGTAGACAGTATACTGAATGTTCACAGAAAGACAGAGAGGAATATTCTCTCTCTGTAAATTCTGTTTAATACATATGTTTCTCTTGTCCGATTGGTAGATATTCATAGCCGAATATCCCCTGAATAATGATGATTTGTGGATCGACTCGATTCAGTCCTTCGTTCGGAAACTAGTTAAGGCATGACAGAAAATGTACTGGGAGTATTGCGAGGGAGAAAGAAGACATTAGCACGCGCCAGTTCTTGAGGTGCAAGAGGAAACCTCGATTACTGCCATCGCAACTGAGGAGAGAGTGTTAATGCAAAGAAAGGATGGAGTATGTTTCGTAGTCTTATCACTGATGTTCATCCTGGTCCTAGGGAGTGTGCTCACAGTCGCTGACCTTGAAGGTAGTGACTTACAACCAAGTGTGATGGTTTCAGATCCCGAGAAAGGACAGCTGCAGGTTGCTAACACACCGCACACTTCGATAGTCATCGATGGAGATGCAAATTTCTCGGCCACAGCTCTGCTAGAGGGATGGCCTGGTGATGGCTCATTTGAGAATCCTTATGTCATCGATAAACTGGACATAGACCGCGGTGGTGGCACAGGTCACTGCATATACATCAGCAATACTCGGGTCAACTTCACCATCAGCAACTGCATTCTCACAGGTGCTAATTTATCTACGAACGCTGGTATCTATCTTGAAAATGTCACCTATAGCAAACTGATTGGAAACATTCTCTACAACAATGCCTTCATCATCTACCTCAAAGACTCTCACTCTGTTTTGATAAAGAACAATACCTGTACAAGTAACAGCCTGAGCATCAAGCTAGAAGCGTCCAATTCCAACACAGTAGTGAATAACAACTGTACTGGCAACAGCGATGGCATCTATCTCAATAATTCGAATTCCAGCACAGTGATGAACAACACCCTCAACAGCAACGACAACTATGGCATCTACCTCGAATATTCATATTCCAACACCGTAGTCAACAACACCTGCACCAGCAGTCCTCTCTATGGCATCGTCCTCATGGAGTCCAATTCCAACATACTGGCGAATAACACCTGCGCCAACAATGACTATGGTATCTATCTCTATTTTAGTGATCTCAATGTCATTCAGTGGAACGTCCTAGACCAGAATGGCGGTTCAGGCTGGTGTTCGGGGACTGGCAATGTCTTCGACTATAACTACTGGTCAGACTACTCAGGTACTGATGCAAACGGAGATGGTTTTGGTGATGCTCCCCACACGTTCCCTGGTAACTCTGATCCGCATCCATTGATGTATCTTCCATACGCACCTGACTGGCTGCACCTCCCTGTGGACCAGGTCATTGAGTATGGTAATATATTCGAATATCGTCTCGAGTTCATAGCCACAGCACTGACCGCACCCTATGAGCTGTCTGTAGATGATCATGTGAACTTCGCGGTGGGCTATGATGACACAATCATAAGTAGAATTCCACTCCCCGTTGGAGTCTACCCACTATGGGTTGTAGCGACTAACATCTACGGATACGCGACTGAGGGCACCTTCATGTTAACGGTTGAAGACACGACCCCACCTCTGATAACGAGTCCTGAAGACATCACTCACACACAAGGAGAGGGTTATTATGAGATAGCTTGGACAATGTCGGATCTAAGCACTATTAGTTTCAGAGTTCTCCTAGACGGAACAGAGCTAACTTCAGGCGGAGTGACTACGACCTCAGTTTATTTCACGATGACTCTCGAGGATAAGGACCCTGGCGTCTACAACTATACTATGGTCGCGGAAGATATCTGGGGCAACATAGCTATCGACACGGTCATTGTCATGGTACTACCGATTCCGTTCATTGAAGTAATGTTTCCATGGATGGTTGGAGGTGCAGTGATTGTAATATCGATTGTTGTAATAGTCTTCTTTTTAAAAAGGCGAAAATCCTCGTAACTGAATCATTCCATAGTGTTTCTCTCGATAGAATATTGAATCTACCTCTGTGTGACTTATCTGTACGACTGGTAATCAGGTCTGAATGTTTCCTGTGCATTGACAAACTGGGTGGTTCCATCCATAAGAAATGATGAGAAGCAAATCCATCTGCCTATTTACTCATTTTGTGACAAGATTGAAGTAGAGGTTGAAGTATCTTCATTATGGGACCATAATTTCCATGATAGATGTTATTCCAAAGTATCTGAGATGAGAGTCCTAATAGGTGGTTGTAAATTATGAAGATCGAAGAAATAAGGAGAACTCATGAGAAGCGTCTGCTGAGAATCGCTAATGTAGTAGGAGTGATGATCGGATACAAGGTAACAGCGGGTGAAAAGACCGATAAATTAAGCATTATTTGTCTAGTAGAGAAGAAAGTCAAGGAAAAGGACTTGAAAAAGCAAGACATCATCCCCGCCGAAATAGACGAAGAACTCATTGATGTGATTCAGGTAGGGAAATTGAGGGCTTTTCAAATAGATAAAAAGACTCGACACAGACCTTGCCCAATGGGTACATCAGGAGGTCACTATCTAATAACTGCAGGCACGAATGGGGAGTTGCTCAGAGATAAGAGAACAGGCAAGACTTGCATAGGGACCAATAATCATGTTGGAGCAAACTCAAATAATGCTCAGATTGGAGATCCCTATCTTCAGCCTGCAGCTTATGATGGCGGTACTGTTCAAAACGACACAATAGGACATCTCTTGAGATTCATCCCAATAAGCTTCGGTTTGGACCAGAGCGAATGTGCGGCAGCAAGGTTCTGGAGCGGGATTTATAATATTCCTGCAAGGGCATTTGGAAGGATGACAAGGCTGCAACCAGTGGTTGCGTACCCTGAGTATAATCTAGTTGACGCAGCCATGATTGAAGTAGCTGAGAGTGATGTTTCAAGTAATATCGTAGAACTTGGAGTCCCACGAGGCGTCAGACAGCCTCAATTAGATATGCTTGTACAGAAGTCGGGAAGAACATCATGTCACACAATTGACGGAGTAATAACTGGTATAGATGCTACGCTAGGTCCTATCGACTATGGAGGGAGATACGCGTATTTCAGAGATCAGATAGTCATAAGCAAGGAGGGTTTCAGTGCTGGGGGTGACTCAGGAAGCCTGATCCTAGACAACGAGGGATATGCTGTGGGCAAGCTCTTCGCAGGTAGTGAGGAGCAGAATATTACAATAGCAAACTCAGTGCAGACCTATCTGGACATGCTTGACGCAGAATTAATCACTGAATGAGGTCGCTCAATGGTCACGTTAGAACAAGTGAAACGGGTAAAGGCTGAATATGAAGAGGAACTCATGAAAAAGTCCGGAGTTGTAGGTGTAGCAATTGGTCACAAGCACATCAATGGTGGAAAGACCAAGCAGCTCTGCATAATCTGCTATGTTATAGAAAAGAAACGAATAGGAGAACTTGAAGAACACGATATCATCCCGGAGGAGATTGAAGGAGTTCCAATAGACGTTGTTGAGTCAGGAACGATTCGAGCTTTGTGAAAGGAGGGGGATAGGTCGTACAGTCCCTGATTTAGGGAAGGTACTGAGGAGAGAGGAAGATCCTCTCAATTGAACATTGAAACAACATCTGTTTCTCTTGCTTGTACGGCAGACAGTCAGAGATAATGATCTCACGAGCCATGACTATGAATGAATTGCATTCCACGCAATCTCACATGCCTTCTCAATATTATTCTCATCCATCTTGACTATCCCCGCATAATGGAAATTCAGAAGGGTGATGATGGGGAAATAGGCAAATGCAGTCAAGATTGGTGGAGGTAGAGCTTTGATTGTCATCTCATTGATGCCCCGCTTGAGTAGACGGTCGACTGTCTGGAAAAGCTCGAAGTCCTCTGCCCTGATGTTCCTCATCATTGTTGTCCGTTCAAACTGCTCTCGATAGGCGAGATACTCTGGATGCCTGAGGTTGTATGTGAAAGAGTGATGCCAGATGGACTTGAATGCCTCTTCTGTTGTCATTCCTTCCTCAAATCCCTCCAATGCACCCCGACTCATCTTTTCCCGAATATCGATATAGAGCTTGGTGAAGAGGTCCTCCTTATTGTCGAAATAAATGTAGATAGTTGCTGGTGAAACCTTCGCCTTCTTCGCAATCTTTGAGATAGAGATTCCATCAAAGCCTAGATCATTAATCAGGTTGATAGAAGCATCAACAATCGAATCATATTTTGCTTGGTCGCGTGTTCTCATGGCGAGTTATTGCATGGCACGAAAGATATATAAATGAATGGTCATTCACTTTATTATTAGTGAATGAACGTTCACTTATGAGAGTGTAAACATGACCGACACTTACATCACCAGGATTGAGTCCGGTGGAGTCAATTGTTACCTGCTTAAGGTGAAAGACGGATTTGTTCTCATTGACACCGGTTATGCAAATTATCGCGATATCATTGATGCGGCTCTAGCTAAGGCTGGGTGTAATACCCTCAACCTCATAATACTCACACATGGTGACTTCGACCATGTGGGTAACTGCGTCTATCTAAGAAGGAAGTTCGGTTGCAAAGTGGGAATGCATGCTGATGATGTAGGTATGGTCGAGAAAGGGGATATGTTCTGGAATAGAGATATGGGTCGGGTAAAGCGAACCATTGGGAGACTTTTCACTCTCATCATGCGAATTAGGCTTGATGAGGTAGACATGTTCTCACCAGACATCTTGCTGAAGGATGGACAGAGTCTTACTGAGTTTGGATTCGATGCAACTGTACATCATCTCCCAGGGCATTCCAAGGGCTCCATTGGACTTCTGACTGCAGATGGTGACCTCTTCTGTGGTGATGTCTTCACCAATGTGTCAATGCCAAAGGGATCCGACTTACTTTCGAATCGCAATGAATACATCAAGAGTCTAGAGAGAATACAGAGGCTCGATATCCAGACTGTTTATCCTGGCCATGGTCAACCTTTCTCCAGAAGCGCATTCTCAAATATCTTTCAGGAGGTTTTTTGATATTTGACAAATTCGAATAGCGAAACAAGGAAATCTGAACACAATCAGAGAAACCAACAATTGCGTCGCATTGCACTTGCGAGTTTTATATTCTTGATGTGCGCCGCGACGCTAGTAATCATCCTATTGCAGATGTCAGGATACGCTGGGACAATGGAGGACACTCAACTTGGATTCAATGCTGAGGTCATCAGAAACTACTTCTCTCTCATGAGCCAAACAGATATGGGACTCTTCATTGCTGCAAATCTTGCAGACTATCTCTTCATGTTGTTCTACGGCATCTTCTTTTTCAGTGCCGCCAGACTCATTTCATGGAACTATAAGAGAGGTCTCCCAAAGAGGATTGGTCTATCGCTTGCATGGGTAGGTGTCATAGCTGCTTTTCTAGACGGGATTGAGAATGTGTTCCTGCTCTCGATGACTGCTGACCCAATTGGGTTCGCTGGATGGCTCGCGATTGCTCACTCAAGCTTTGCCCTTGCTAAGTTTCTCTTCATGTATGTGGCAATGGCTTGGACCATGGTGGGTTTTGTGGTGAACAGGACCCC
>Ga0209427_10010072_pt1 | contig 10507 bp, 2 predicted proteins | sample DeeMarSWOR136_30_FD_187465 | JGI IMG/M metagenome (GOLD analysis project Ga0209427, IMG submission 187465) | Marine sediment microbial communities from White Oak River estuary, North Carolina - WOR-1-36_30 (SPAdes) (version 2) | ecosystem: Environmental > Aquatic > Marine > Intertidal zone >...
TGAGCCCACAGGAGATTTAGATAGTAAAACGGGAATTCTGATTTTAAATCTTCTGAGAGATTTAAACCGAAAAGGTGCTACCTTTGTAGCCGTTTCTCACGATGCTGCAGTTTCAGAATTTGCTTCAAGAGTGTTTCATATGAGAGACGGAAAACTTACTCATGAAGGAAAAATAGGAGGTCTAAAAGAAACAGAAATGATGGAAATAAAAAGAAAACAGGAAGCAGAGATGAATAAAGAAAAATGTAAGAGCAAAATCTTTCAGTTTCTTTTTGCAAATCAGGATAGAACAGAAATAAAGGTGGAAGAAATAAAAAGTAGCGTTCCTAGCAGTATAGTATTGAACTTACCTATCCATTTTCATGATGTCTTAAAAGAATTAATTGAAGAAAATGGGATTAATGGTAAAATTGAAGGAGAAATATTAATTCTAAAATAAAATGTAAAGCTCGTGTAATTTAAAAAAATTAATAGAAGCTTATCAGCTAAATGAAAAATCTTATCTTAATTTTTAAATATGCGTTTAAGGATCTGTCTCAACAAAAGATCAGAACAGCATTAGCGCTTATAGGAGTTATGATATCAGTTGGAATACTTGCTGTTGTTCTTTTTTTAGCAGATTCAATATCAGTATCATTCGTAGATTATTTAAGCGCAGATGCTGGGGATCAAGATATGGTAGTTTCCATTCGTCATTATAGAGATGAGCCAGAAAATCGTTCTTCTTATTTTGAATATGATCCTGTAATTGACAAGATTGAAGATGCTTCCGATGAGATTGAAGATTTCATTCCCAGAATGGAGGTTGATGGAGAAGTAAATATTTCTGGAACTGATAGATTAGAAACTGCGTTAATTTCGGGAATAGATTTCTCTTTAGAAGATGATATTGATTTTGGCTCTTTTACAAAACCAGATTCTCCTGAAGAAAAGATTGAAATTGAAGAATTAAGGTTGTATCATTGTGCTATATATCATGGATTTAATGATAAAATTGGATATGATGAGGAAGATAAAATTGTAGTAAATGTGAGTATGACTCATGGCACTAAAAAGATTGAAAAAACAGTTATTTTTACTATTGATGAAATTTTCGATTATAATCAGAAATGGCCTAACGATTATCGCTTAGAGAATTTAATTGTGGTTGATATTAAAACTCTTTATGACATTTTTAAAGAAGAAGATGATTTTACGGGTAAATGTAGTAAATTAATATTGACTTTCAAGAATCGTGAGGAATTGTATGATATACGAGATGTTGAAGGCTCTCAAAAAAGGGTAAAAGAAATTGCGGGCAAAATTCAAGAAGAATTAGGATTAGAAGAATATACTATAGAATTGCCCAAGTTAGAACTCCTTGGCCAATCAGAATTTTTAAGCATGGCAATTACCGTAATTTTTGTGTTTGTCTCAATTGTAACTATGTTAATATCAGGTATTTTAATTAATGGGATATTAAAAACTTCAGTAGAAGAGAGGATTAGAGAATTTGGGATTTTTAGAACTTTAGGAGCAAATAAAAACTATAACTTAAAAATAGTGTTAGTACAAGGTTTTCTTTTATGTAATTTTGGAGCTATATTTGGTATAGTAAGTGCATTGTTTGAGACTCAGTATCTTGTAATTCCTTTTGCGAATGAATACCTTCTTACAGGTGAAGATTTGGCATTTTATTTTACGTGGTATTCAATAATAATTGCATATTTAATGGGTATTACTATTGGATTGATAGTCAGCATTTCACCAGCCCTTAAAGTTAAACGGCTACAGCTCATTGAATCTATTCATCCATACCGTCATGAAGACAACCTTTATCATCTTCAAAAAAGAACCTCCGTGAACTACAAATTAATAATAGCCGGGCTTGTTTTAGCAATAAATGGAGGTTTTGTTATGTTTGTAATACCAAGATTAATAGTTTCAATGAACATGACTTTGATGGCAACTACGTTTATCGTATTGCTTTTAGTATTTTCGATTGGCTTAACGTTAGCAGGACTAGGTCTGATGCCGATTGCGTTAAGATTAATGATACAATTTTTCAAACTTGGCATTTTTCGTTCTAAACGATTAATTCATGTCATTAAAATTTTTGTCTTTAGATATCAAAGAAGAAATGCAAGCACAATTATAATAACAGCGCTATCGTTTTCCTTTGTTGTATATGCTTCGATTGTTATTCATACTCAATCCTCGCAAGTAGCAACTCGAACTCGCCTTCGCTATGGATCAGATTTATTAATGGAAACTATAGGTTGGAAAGAGGAAGAGGAAGAAAATCTGGGTAATATATTTGTTGGGGGGGGAGGTGATGAGGACGAGGATGAAGAGGAGGAAGAGCCCTCAATTGATCCGAATAGAATAATGACAACAGATTTTGTAGAAGAATTATTATTAATTGATGGTATTGAGAAGGTATCTACTGTATTGGCAACACCTTGGCAATTAACTCAAATATATTCTGAAGAGGATAAAAAATTTGAAGCAGAGATTGGTGATTATGGAGGGGTTTCTACTGAAAAAATAACTCTTATTGGGATTGATGAGCAATATCTTTCTACAATAGATACCGATTTAATTGAAATGACAAAAGGAGACATGGATGATGCTTTTGAAAGCTTATTTGAAAATGAAAAGGATTATACTTGTATTATTTCTGAAGCTATAGCTTTAGAATTAAAGATGGAATTGGGAGATAAAGTGAGAATTCTCGTTGAAAGAGGTGATGAACAAGAAAAATATGAATTTAAGATAGTCGGAATGGCTTCTACTATGCCGGGATTTATAGAAGAATTTGGAGGAACTAGATCACGTTCTTATGAGGGAGGTGTGCTAGTTTCTCAGCAAACTTATTTAGAAATTATCGATATCCCAGAGCCTACTTGGTTAAGTAAAATCTTTATTAAAATACAAGATGATAAATTTGATGAGGCTGAATCAATTGAAGAGGATATTGATGATTTATTTCAAAATGAATATGATTATGAGATTTATAATCTAGAAGAAATGATTGAACAACAAGAACAATTTTTTGCAATTGTTGATGCACTTTTTACAATGATACTTGGTGCTACTGTTTTTATTTGTCTTTTTGGAATATTATCTTCATCCTATTCCACAATTATGGAAAGAAAGAAAGAAATTGGAATAATTCGCACACTAGGTTTGAAAGGTAAAGAGATGAATCGTATGTTTATAATTGAGGCTCTAATAATAATGTTAAGTGCAGGGACAGTAGGTATCCTTGTTGGATATTTTACGGGGTGGTTAGTCACATCTAACTTTGCACTCTTTGCCGATTTACCTTATCGCCCCGTATTTCCATATATGAATTCAATTACCTTGTATTTACTTTCATTTGTATTTATCTGGGTAGGAATGTATCTCATGTTAAGAAAATCACGAAAACGAAAAATTGTTGAAATTTATCGGGAAACTCAATAGAATAGGAGGAAACGTCTCAAGATAATGAAAAAAATTAAGCAAATTTTTCTTGGTTTATTGGTTCTTATCTCCATTTTAAACCAATTATTAATTTTTTTTCCAATATTATCGGGAGATTTAACAGATGATGATAATGAAATATCGATGTTAAATTTGGAATATAATCCATTAACTTCAGATATCGCGGGAACAGATTTATATGCTGAACAAATTAGTGCTTATGTTGCTGGTTCAAAAAGCATTATTCAGCAATCTCTATTTACAAATGATACTAATATTATTTCCCAATTTGACACAAATGATCCTGCTTTTGAAAAGTGTAATGTCTATCTCAGCGTTTCGAATGGTATAAATCCAGAAATGTTTCCGGTAATACTGTCAGAGAATTTGTTTGGGACTCAGCTTGAATTTAGTTATAATGGTTTTATTGGATTTCTTTACTATGACACTAGTTTGAATAGTAAAACTGCTCAATTAAGAGCAAACCGAGCATTAGATATTATTAAAAGAAAGTTTGAAATAGACTTAATAAATATTAACTCATCCAATCCATATCTTTTTCCTTTTGTGGGATATTATCCAGACTGGGGATCATTTATCGAAGAAATGACAAAAAACTTGCCAATGGATGGTTATTGGCAGACTTTAGATATTGATCGTTTAACCAGTAATACCTATATTCATAATCATCATCTTTCTGTTACATATCTTTTACTAAATTCTTTAGATGAGGAATTTAATATTTCGACAGATCAATTAAGTTTTGATTCAGATACTATTGAATCATCTCTCTCAAGATTTAGAGATATAGAAGATTTTATAGAACAAATAGGTAATATTTTTGAGCAGTTTAACGACTCTGATGATGGTTTCCTACAACTTTTAGGTTTTGATAATCAAACAGTTTCACAAGAAGATTTAGATCAGATTGGTGGAGCATTTAATTTAACAACTGATTCTCATTATACCACTCTAACAATTCAATATGAAGGTTTATATAATGGCATTAGAAAGAGGGCTGATCAAGAATATGAATTTAGCTTATGGGATGCATTAGGATATACAGGAGGAGCAATAAGTCCCAGTGAAAAAATATATATTGCTTTACTCGGGGCTCTCATGAGCGGGATAGATATTAACATCTTGTGCACAGATATAATTGATGCTACTCCAGAAAATTTTGAACTTTCGGATTTTATGTTAGAACAAATTGGTTCAATTTTAGCTTTTACAGATATAGAGTTTGATATTTACTCTCTTGAAGAATATTCTTTCGAGTTGCTATGGATTAACGATGAAGGAGTAATTCGATCTTATTCTCGACCTGTGAATCTTGATGATGAAGAGGATATCGTAAATTTATTAGGGCAATTTGGCTTACAAGGTTTTTCATTTATTCCAACCGGTATATTAAATCCGATAAATGATTTAATAATAACTTACAATGTTTCCAACTCAGAACCACTCATGATTATTAAAAAGGAGCTCATCGGCAATAATGCATCTAAAGGAGCAACAGAGGTATTTTCCTTCAATATAACAGCAAAAAATATAGGTAATATTACTGTCTGGGGAATCCCGACGTCTATACCAATGGATCTTAATTCATTATTAGGAGATGTGCTTTATAATGAATTATGGGTAGCGATTGATGATATTTACAACACAGGAACTAACCAATATGATTCAGTTGAGGAATTTTTAAATGTAGATGAGGATCCTCGGCTTTTCTACTTTGATACATGGGGTCTTGGTATAATAGACTATTATTATCCTATTTTAAATCTGACTAATATTGCACCCTATAGTGAGGAAATGGCTAATTTAATTGAAAATATTTATGATATCCCTATTGGAGATAATCCTTATGCTTTACTAATTTATGCAATTGAATTATTTTTTGGAGATGAGGAAACTGCTAAAGATTACTTTACAAATAAAGAAAGTATTTGGTATGATGAAAATTGGAAATTGGAACCTGGAGAGAAAATCTCATACACAATAAATAATATCTCTATAGCAAGTTTAGATACTTTTACAAAGTTTTATGCATATAATTTTACAATAGAGGGACCCCCTAATGACAAACCGTATGTTAAAACTGGAACTGTTCTGGATGGAACAACACCTCAAATGGCATTAATAAATGATACTGAATCTTGGATAATTGAATCAGAACAGATTGGCTCTGATCCTGACCTTTATGAACTTGATATTCGATTCTATTTTAAAAATGAAACAAGTATAGACTTTGTTAATAATACTCTTGACCGGGTTTCGATTGTAATAAATTTTTCTGCTTCGATTGCCATAGATACTTCAAGTTTCGAAATTTATAATTTTACTACCGAAGAATATAACGATATGAGTCCTTTTTTCACTTCAAGTGAAAATGAAACATGGACTTTTTCTTTTCTCAATGATTCTATTGACTTTAAATGGCTCTTTGAACCCAACTCTCCCAATGACTATATCATTAGAATGAGAATAAGAGAAATCGATGCTCTGTCTTTTAATATTTCAATCAATGACTTGGATGTTGAATTTTCCCAGAGGGATGTGAATATCTTTGAAGTTATGGGATCTCGTGTAATTTTTGCTAGTTCAAGCGGAACGCAACATGAAGCACGCTCTAATTCAATTATTCTTAACACTGATGAGGGAGCGTCCATTAGAGCTTTAGCTTCACTTTCAAATTACAATTCAAAACCAGGCGAAATTAATAATTTTACCTTAAAGTTTAAAAATATTGGCACGGAAGTCGCCTATAATATTAATATTTCAATCCTAATACCCGGAATAATTTATGATAAGACTAATTTTACAATTGAGGGAAATAATTTAATTTATAGAGTAGATATTTTAAATCCTTCGGAGGAAAAAACAATTAGTTTCTCATTTTACGTCCCAAATTCAGGATTTGTTAATGTTGAATCAATTGAATATAAAAATCCTTTTTTCATTCAAAATGAAAACTCTTCCATCTTAACAAGTTCTCCTAATATTGTCTATTTTACTGCACCAATTGATTATGAAGCAAGATTTCCATTTATAAGAACCATAGATATTAGCTATCATTCATCAAATCCCGCTCCCAATATTGGCGAATCATTCAACTTGACAATAATGATAAAAAACACCAGCCCTATCTCGATAACCATTCCAGAAATCAATTTAACAATGAATGATCATTACGGGCATTTAACGAGGATTGATAATAATACTCTATCTCTATCAAATATCACTTATAATAGTAATAAAACCACTTATATAACATTAAAAAAAGCGGACTGGAAAGGATATTATTATCCTTCAATTGAAATTATTGATGGATCTGAGAGTAGGACTATTCGAATCTCTAGATCTTTGCCTATAGTCCTTGGATATATAGATTTTTCAATTGAAAAATCAATTAATAAGGATCAGGTGGAGATAGGAGATGAGATAAAAGTAACTGTCGAAATCAAAAATATCGGATCTATTTGCATAAAAGATGTTAAACTTAACGATATGACCAGTTTTACTCAAATAGAGTTTTCTCTTACTGATGGAAATTTAGTTAATGAAATAGATTGTATATTTCCTGGTCAAACAAAAACATATAAATATACCATAAAGGCTAAAATTCAATCAAGTTTAACCTTAGATGAGGCGGTACTTGATTATTATTATCTAACAAAACAGGAAGATAAGTCTAACGATGTGGATATAAAAATTATTTCCCCTAGATTCATCCAATCGTTGTTTATCGGTATTCCATGCGCGATAGCTGGTATAATTATAGGAGCTTACTATAGAAATACCCGTAAATATAAATTAGAGAAACTTGAATTGAAACGAAGTGAAAAGGAATTATTTTCACTGACATCATCTGAGTCTATTCTCAAGATAGAACATACGTTGAGGGAAAGAATCAGGATAATAAGTAATGAAGGAAGGGAAGGGCAATCAAAACCACTTGAACAAGGAGGTAATTCATAAGGGTGAAAAGAAAAAAAATTTCCTGTATTCTCCTTATCCATATTGTTTTATCTCATTTATTTTTTGCTCATATTCTTAATTCTTCTCTATTAAGTACCATTAAGCAAGATGATTTAGTGTATGATTCTAATAAAAAAACAATAAAAGGATCAAATCAAAATAATAATAATAATTCAAATCTCATAATATTCTTTAATAGCTCATCATTTAAAGCACAAATACTTGAAAATTTTACTGCTTATGGGGGAATTATTGATAATTATAAAATCTGGAATAATACCTTTGAATCAATATCTGGCTTCGCAGGTAATCTCCCTAATGATAATATCACATTATTTCAATCTAATTGGGATGATATTAACATAGAAAATAATGAAATAATAGAAACTCAAATGAATTTTGTTTCTCTTCAATCTGGAGCGATTAATTCTTCTAATTATTTGAGAGGATTTATGGGTGATACTAATTCTTCAATAACGATTTTAGATAGTGGAATTGATGTTAGTCATGAATTTTTTCCAAATGGTCAAGTAGTAGGATGGCAAGACTTTATTAATAATGATTTAATACCCTCAGATAATAACGGCCATGGTACTTTTATTTCATCGATAATAGCAGGAACGGGTAATGAGCCATACAATTCAACTAATCCTACAATTGTGAATGTATATGGTAATTATTCACATAGAGAATTATATGATGATTCTGGAGAACCAGGAAATTATAGTTTAAAAATATTTAGCTTTAACACTTCTAAGAGGGTTTCAAATATATTTATAAACTCCTCTTGGAATTATCATGCATTGGGGATAGATAATTTTTGGATTGAGTTATATTTTAATGAAACAGAATTAGTGAGGTACAATAATAGTATTTATCCAAATAAATGGTATACAATTAATTACACTAGCTTAAATAACGGTCAAGCAGTATACGATTTATATCTTAAATATCATAAGACAGATAATACATTTCCAGTATTTTCATTTAATACAAGTATTTCATATTTTCCTGAGTTTTATGTAGAAGATTATGCGTATTTTACGGGAATAGCAAACATGACTAAATTAGTCTCATATAAAATTATAAATCAAACAGGGACGGGTTTGACGTCCGATCTAATATCGGCACTGGCAAGCGTTATTCATAATAGAAGTAAATACCATATAATTAGTGTTTGCTTGAGTATAGGTTCAAAAAATGGAGATTTTAAAGCATGTAATCGAATCATAGATGAAGTGATTGAAAATGGAATTTTAGTAATAATTGCTGCTGGAAATTATGGTCCCTATGATTCGGGATGTGCAAATGGTTTAGCATCAAACAAAAAAGCGATTGTCGTTGGGGCTATGAATGATATCGACCAAGTTACTTCATATAGTAGCAGAGGGAAAGATTTAGGAGAGGGGGTCACAAAACCAGATATCTTAGCTCCAGGAGGAAGTAAATTGCCGGGTCATAGGTTAATAGTAGGAGCAGATTCTAAATCGAATGGGTTAACTGCAGCATATGGTACTTCTATAGCAACAGCAGTTGTTACGGCAGCAGTTAATTTAATAATAGACGCAAATTGGGGAGATTGGAGCCAATGGGAACAATTAAATTATTCTATAAGAAATGAAATTATTAAATCTACATTATTAATGACATGCTCAGAAACTAATTTAGAGAGAGAAGATGACCCTTCAACCGACAATGTGGATGAGAGCATTTTTTCACCTACGAATTTTATTGGTATTTCTAATACATTAAAAGATGAGCATGAAGGATATGGGAGGTTAAATATTCAGGCTGCTATTGATGCTTTAACAAAATATATTGAAATAAATAAGACTATCGAGAATAATTTAATCAGTTCGGAGGAGGACCCTCTCGGAAATCACGTATTTGCTAGACGCATCAATTTTGTTGCTAATACACAGTATCTAATTAACTTAACAGGAGTAGAAGAAAGTGCTGATCTTGATGTTTTTCTGTTTTCTAATCAATCAAACCAATTTGGTGAGCCAATATTATTAGGATCTTCACAGGGGATTATCAGCGATCCTGATTATTTCTATTTCATTCCTAAAATAAATCAAACTGAATGTATTATTGTTGTCAAAGCTATTAACGGGAACAGCACTTTTAAATTGAATTTTACTAATGTTGAAAATCAATTTCCCCCCAAACTAAGTCTTCCTGAAGTAGAATCCATAACTGGTGGAATTTCTAAAAATACAACAATTATGAGTTATGATGAATTTGTATTTGGTGAGGTTCCATTTAAGAACTACACTACGAGTAGCTACTTTTTTTTTATAAATTACACTGATATAGATGAATTAAATATCCCACCTCAAGAAGTTTATGTTTCTATAGATGGTACAAATTATACTATGACTCCGAGATATCTGTTTAATAATTATACCCAGGGTGCCTTATTTATGACTGATCAGATAAAACTTTCCAAACCGGGTACGTACTATTACTTTTTTATAGCGAGTGATGGAAAAAAAACAAGATATCCTATTCAGGGTGAATTAAATGTAACTATTGAGTACCCTACTGAAATTGAAGCTATTCCGTATAATCATAGTTTCAATGATGGTTCAGATAATTGGTATTATACTGGTACGGGCTGGAAACTGCTAAATCAATCAAATACTAATGATGATAGAACAGGGATTTATCCAGGGGATACTTGGAAATCGATGTATTTTGGATATTATTTAAATCATAATTATCCTTTAAATTATAGTTATCAACCTTTGTATTATGGTGAAGATCCACCCAATGGTACATTATATAGCCCTGTATTTAATTTGAGCGGATTAAGTCAGAATTTTCAACTGTTTGCCAAATTTGGGCTAAGAATCAGCATTAATTCTTTAGATTTCATGTATTTACAAATAAATGTGAATTGGTCTGGCTGGGAATCTATAAAATCATATACAAATATGGAAGAAGAATGGTTCTCAGAATTCTTGCACTTCTTTTTCTTATCTCCGCAGCAGGAACAGGCCTTGCCCCTGATATTTATACTTTTATTGGTTTTCGATTCATCGGAGGAATTGCAGTTGGAGGTGCTTCAGTTGTG
>Ga0209427_10010074_pt1 | contig 10507 bp, 6 predicted proteins | sample DeeMarSWOR136_30_FD_187465 | JGI IMG/M metagenome (GOLD analysis project Ga0209427, IMG submission 187465) | Marine sediment microbial communities from White Oak River estuary, North Carolina - WOR-1-36_30 (SPAdes) (version 2) | ecosystem: Environmental > Aquatic > Marine > Intertidal zone >...
CAATAGTTTCATCATCAGTGAATGGTTTTTGATATAGATCTGTGAGTTCAGTAAATTTACTTTCATAAAGCTTAAGTGCTACAGCCTTTTTAGCTACATCTGAAGGTAATTTGATAGTCACTAGTTGAGTTTTAGGAAATTCTTTTAATATTCGAGTTCTGTGAATATTATATTTCCCTAATTCCTCCTCATTACTCACAACAATTATTTCTTGACCTTTTTCCAATTTCTTTTCTGTAAGTTCAAAAGGAAAAGTCACCAAAGGATTCTCTTTATCTTTTCTATAATCAATTAATACTACAGCTAATCCGGGACAAACAGCTACGCACTTACCACATCCAATACAGTCTTGTTCTCCTTTAAAATATGGTAATTGAGTTATTAGATCTTCAATAGTTTCAATTTGCTCTTGTTCACATACTGTAGTACACGGATTACAAGGAATTTCTTGATTACAATAAAAAACAGGATAAACCCCCTCCTCTTTAAATTTAATATCTACGTCAATAGGGTGAGGAGGCTTTGCTTTCATAATATTGGCTAACTTTTCTAATTCATTAATGTCTTCTGAAATTTTAATTCCAATTTTCTGAAGAATCTTTAAAGCTTCAATTTTTCCAGTAAATATAGCTGCAGAAGCTTCTGCTATTTCTTGAGCATCACCAGCTACCCAAACATTAAATCCAAATTCCTTTGCTTTATGATAAAATTCATCAACGGGATTTAAACCTACAGCAATTAAAATAGTATCACAAGGAAATGTTTTTTGTGTTCGAGGTATAATCTTAAAATCTTTATCTATTTGAGCGACTGTTATTGACTCTACTGATTCTTCTCCATTAGCAGAAACTACTGTATGATTTGTATAAATTGGAACACCTAATCTTCTCAGTTTATCTTCATGGACTTTATATCCTCCACATTGAGGTAATGCTTCAATTAATCCAACAACATTTATTCCTGCTTGAATTGCATGATAACCAGCAATAAGTCCTACATTTCCTCCTCCAACAATAAATATATTCTCCGCTGCTTTTATCAAATCGCGATTAACTAATGTTTGAAAAGCTCCAGCCCCATATACTCCAGGTAATGTATTTCCTGGGAAAACTAACATTTTTTCTCTTGCTCCAGTGGCAATTAATAAATATTTAGGTTTTATTAATGCATATTCTTTATTTTCTTTGAAGACACCAACTAATCCATCACTGAATACTGCTAAACAAACAGAATTTAACCATATTTCAACACTAGATAACGAATTGACAGATTCTCCCAAAATTTTCGCGATATCTATACCTCGATTTCCTGCATAGACATCTTTTTGGGAACCAAAAAACTTATGTGTCTGGAGGACTAGTTTTCCTCCAAGATCAGCTTTATCGTCAATTAAAATTACTTTAACATTGTTCTCTCCTAATATTTTTGATGCTGATAACCCTGCTGGACCAGCACCAATTACAAGTACTTCAGTGTTAATAATATCAGAATCTCCAACAATTACAGGGTTATCAATAGCAGGCAACTCTGGTAGTCCATTACAACTTTCTATGACCATATCTTCTTCAAGAGGAGTCATACATGCTTTTACTGGAACATTATTTACAATGACATTACATTGAGCACATTGACCATTTGCACAAAAAATACCTTGTGGACTGTTATCTTTAACATGATGTCCAAAAATCTTTATTTTGTTAAGGAAAAGTGCAGAAGATATAACCATACCTTCAAATCCAGTTAGTTTTTTCCCATCAAAACTAAAAGTAATCTTTTTTCTTTTAGGAATCTCTAAAATAGGGTGTTCTATTAAGTCTTCCATTTGGAGTCTATCTAAAATAATTAAGAATAAGATTATTCATTGATGAGGTTTTATGAATTTTATGACATCTTCATAATCAATTTCCAACTCTTTAACTTTGTCAATTTTTGGACAACCTTTCTGATTCCATCCACGCTCTTTATAAACCGCGTCTTGGAGTTTTGAATACTGTTCTTCACGATGTTTTCGCAGAATACTTATCTTTTCTTCTATACTTTTATTAGAAATCTCAAATCCCAATTCTTTAAGTTGCTCATCATATCTTTCTTGACGACTTTCATATTCTAATGGTGTTACTGGCCCCATCGCTCTATATGGCAAATTAGAGTCTCCTTCACGTAACCCTTGTCCTAATCTTATATTAAAAATTCTTTGGAAATTATATACTCTTTCTGACATTGTAATAAGATCATCTGGAGTTGCTTTTCTTCCTGTAATAGCTGTAAAATATTTAGCATACCATTCAACATGATATGGTATTCTTGCTTGAAGGAGTTCTCCAGTCTTAGGATCTTTTACAGGAAGCTCTTTATTTTGAGGCCCTATTGCATCATTCCATGGCAGTTTACAAAGTCCGTTTAATCCGAACCATGTTCTCCAATATGGAAACCATCTTAATGCTTTAGCTTTATCTTCGAAGGTTGGAATTGTATTCCTTACCATATCCTCAAAAATTAACCAAGCTTCATCATGTTGAGGTCCCTTTAGTGCTAATCCATATCCCCCTTGTTGAGCAAGAGATTCTTTTGTTATATATTCTGAGAATTCTAAACCCTTGTGTTCCATTCCAATATTATGAAGAAATTGAGGATCACCATTATAATTTTCTGCGAAATATTTCTTCATCTCTCTTATTCCTTTACCAACTATTACTCCAAATCCTTCTCCTCGTGCCATTTGATGAATTAGTTCTAACGCAGCTTCAGCGTTTCCAAAATTCAACTCAAGACCTCCTGTAATTTCTTTATTGAGAATTCCTTCCTCATAGCATTCCATCAAAAACGCAATTCCAGTACCAAATGAAATTGTATCTATGCCATAAGTATCACAGTAGAAATTTACTTCAAGAACCCAATTAACATCCCATACTCCCCAATTTGAACCACAACCGGCTATAGTTTCATATTCAGGCCCTTCAACAATTACTTCTTGACCTTTAAATGGACCAGTTAAAACTTTATGTCCTAGAGTATAATGTGAGCAACTCATTGTACATCCAATCCAACAACCATCTGTGCCTTCTTTAACATGATAAACTTTTCGCATCTCTTCACGGTTATATGGGATATTTTTATCTTTAATTTCCTTATGAGAACCAAACCGGAAGTTTTCCGTTGGAAGAAGATCCACAACATTCATAATATCTGGCAAATAACCTGTTCCAACTCTCCTCATTTCATTTTGCGAAGGATCAATATCAACAATCTCCTTACTATGTATTCTACCCAATTCTCTAGCTGTCTCTAAATCTGCAGGATTATTGGATTTTATTGTTGCTCGAGGAGAGCGACAAACAAGAGCCTTTAAACTCTTGTCGGAAAATACAGTTCCTATTCCTCCTCTCCCAGCTTGCTTAACTGAGGCATGTTTACGCGTTGTTGTATACCAGGAAAAATTCAACATCCCCCATTTTGAGTGTTTGGCTGCTAGACCACTGCTAACAACTGAGATTTGTCTTTTTTCAGCATCATCTTTGGCATATTTTTCTGTTAATTGCTGAGTTAGTTCATGTGAATATTCTGATAATCCATCTGAATCTTGAACTTGATAAATTTGGATTAAACCTTCTATTCCATCAATATAGATTATCACATCACCTTCAGCCTTTCCTTGTATTTCAATGGCGTCAAATCCAGAAAATTTAAGATAGGGTCCAAAATATCCTCCTACATTACTGTCGATAATTATGCCAGTTAAGGGAGAAATTGAAGTCACTATTGATTTACCTGAACCTGGATAAAATATACTCCCGCCCAAAGGACCTGAAGATATACAGATTTCATTCTCAGGATCATTCCATTTTACTATTTTATCTTTCGGAAGTGAATCCCACATGAGTTTTAAGTCAAATCCTTTACCACCGATGAATTTCTCTTTCATCTCATCAGAAACAGGTTTAATAATAATCTCATTTTTAGAAAGATTAATATATAAAGTTTGATTTGCATAACCTTTTTGCACTTCATGAATTTCATATTTCTTTTCTGCTAAAATCAAAGATTTTCACTCTATAAAGTTCTAATTATAATATTAAAGTATGGATGATTTAATGAGACTTTAGAATTAAATCTTATTTACCATAATTTAAAAAAAGAATTTAAAAAAAGAAGTATATAAAAGTTGAAATACATTAATTTGATCTAAATCTTCTTAGCTAACTCTTTAGCCCAATTACGGATCTCATCCCAATTTCTTGAATCAAAAACTCCTGGCTCTGTTTCTTTAAATCCTGCTGGGATGAAATTTTCTTTTTCTTCCTCTAAGAATCTTTTATAAATTTTACCCATCTTATTATAATCCCAGATACCTCCAAACATTTTCATCGAGATAGGATTCAAATCATATTTAGAAGCTTTATCTTCAAGATATTTTTTAGTTATTCTATCAATTTCATCATGTTCTCCTTTATATTCCATGAGTGCTCGTCCTCCTGAAGAGACAAAGATTACCACTTTCTTTTTCTTGAGCTCACCACTAAATTTTTTTAAAAATGCTTTAGCTTTACTCGTCCACATGTCCATTTTCATTCCACTTCCAATAATAACTAAATCATATTCTTTGACATCTTTTACTTTCTCATCTTTGAGATTTACAACTTTTACTTCAAATCCTTCATCTTGAAGAACTTTAGCAATTTCTTCTGCGGTACCAGTTGTTGCTCCATAACGAGTACCATACGCAATTAATATTTTAGCTTTTTCCATTTTTTATCCCCTTTTTTATCAAATTTTTTTTCCCAATTATACTTTTTAATATTAGTGAAAATTAGATTATAACCTTTACCAAGCTATTAAATGGATTTCTCCAAGAGGTCTTAAGTCTGCTAAATGCTTAATCTTAAAAATATAATCTGAAATGATATCTTGAATGAACTTTTTTGTACCAAATAACTCTTCTGGATTATGATATATCGAGATTAATAACACTGGTTTGAATCTTTCTATCGTTAATTTTGCTCCGCTTAATGCTTCGAGTTCATACCCTTCAACATCCATTTTAATCAAACCTATTGAAAGATTATGTTCGTTTACAAAATCATCAATCGAGACAAGGTCCATCTTTTTAGAACCTTCTTCAGAAACACACGAAGCAATCCCAAACGGATTATAATTTGTAATACCAGTTTCATTTCCTACTCCCTTTTGAATTGGAATTACTTTTTCTAAATTGTTTAGTTTAATTGTTTCTAAAAGATATCTATAATTATCTGGATTAGGTTCAAATGCATAGATTCTTGAGGGATGATATTCCTTTTCAAATATAATAGCAGAATCCCCTGTAAAAGCGCCACAATCAAGAAAAACTGTACTTTTTAGAGTTTTAATGATCTCTAAGGGTAAATACTTCAATCCATGTTTGTACTTAAAAATAGCTTCTTCATGTAATTCTACGGGTAGCTTATAATTGTTTTTTATGGTTTCAAGGTTGTATAAATGCTCAAGTAGCTTTTTTTTGCTTACCATAAATTTTTGGACAACTTCCATCAAATTTAGTTCGCTCATAAATTTAAGATTCTTTATAACGTTTTCTAGTTCACCTTTACTCTCCTTATCTAAGTCGTTTATAAAGTTTTCAACTTCAAATTTATTTTGCGTGATGTATTCAATAAACCTCAATGCCATTTCATGTTCCAAATGGATAAAAATTATTTCCCAATATAATCGCTCTTTTTGAAAGTTTGTTAAATTAACATCCTTAGGAAGCTCACGGATTATTTGACGTTTAATTATAGATGGTTTTAAAGACATACTATAATTCCTTAAATTAGATATTGAATCTCCTAAATAGATATAAAAGAATTTTGAATATTTAAAGTAATATCTTATTACCTATTTAGTTTTTAGAAGTAATTTTCTGATATAACTATGATTAAAAATTTTAATTATGTTAGTTATTTCAAAACTACTGCTGTGTTATAGACCTCAAAAAACCAAAAAAGATAAAATTAATTGATAAAAGAGATTTAACTTTTGAATTTAATTTTAATTCAATTATTAGCTTTTTCTTGGTTAATGATCACAATTGATTTTCAACTATAATTTGTGTCCTTTCCTCACTTAGCAAGTAATTTTAGAAATCAATAGGTTTTCCTATATAAGCATATTCGAATATCTTTTTAAAATCATTTTCATCCAAAGCTCTCGGATTAAATGGAGTTAATATATCTTTTTTTGCTAACAATGCTAATTTCTCTAAATTTTTTTTCCAGTTATTTTCATCATTAATTAGTTCTTTTAGTGAACTAGGAATTTCAATTTTATGCAAAAAACCTCTTAAAAAATTAGCTAATGAAGCGGTTGGGTCAATATATTTTGTTATATTTATATTTTTTAAAATTTCGATATAATTTTCAGAACATTTCTGCTTATTAAATTCAATTGTATACGGCAACATTATTCCTGCAGTTATACCGTGTTTAATATGATAAATTGCTCCCAAAGCATGACCGCAAGCATGAGCAAGACCACAACTTGAATTTCCCATCCCTATACCTGCCAATGAAGCCGCATTATGTAATTTTTCTCTGATTTTTATATTATCATAATCTTTTTCGAGAATTGCTGGTAGGTATTTAATAATCAATCTCATAGCATGAATATTTACAGCATCACTAAAATCCGACTTTAAATTGCTTGTTATTCCCTCAATTGCATGAACTAACGCATCCAAACCTGTTGATGCGGTGAGATTCTTTGGCATTTTCAAACTTAGTCTAGGATCTAGGATTACAGTATGTGGAATTATTTCTTGTGATGCGAGTGTAATTTTTTGCCCCGTTTCAGAGTTAGTGATAATTGCTGCTGGAGTATGTTCTGCTCCAGTACCAGAGGTAGTTGGTATTAAAATAAGTCTTGATTTGTGTCCCAAATTATAATTTGTTACTGGATTACATTCATATATTGAACTCTTTTCACTTTCGTAAAGAAAATATATCATTTTTGCAGTGTCCATAACAGATCCCCCTCCAAAACCAATAATTAAATTAGGATTAAATTCAAAAGTTAAATTTTTACCTTTTAAAACAACTTTTTCTGAGGGATCTGGTTCAATTTCATCAAAAAAGATAGTTTCTTTTTTCTTTAAGAACTTTAAAATTTGTTCACTAAAAAAACCTTTCACAATTTTATCAGTTATAATCAATATTTTTGTTTCAGTAACTTTTCTCAGTTCCTTTAGGGAATTTTCTCCGTAAAATATAATTGGAATTCTTATTTTATTTAAAGACACATTATTTCACCCAATCCAAATTGAATAAATCTTTAAAATATATCCTTATATAAAATTATTTCTTTCAGCCGATTCAACAATTGTTTATTTTGAAAAAAAATTCTTAATAGATATTAATCAAAAATTCAATTACTTATTAATTTTTTAAGAGAATGATTAAAAATCAAGTTATATTTTATGCTAAAAACTGTTGAAGAATTTCTAGGAGAAAATTTTAGATTATATTCCCAAACGAGTTAGATTTAAAAATTTTAAGCTATTTTGTTAAGAATTTGTTAATAAAATCCTCAAGGACGTCTTCAATCGTAGGACTCCCAATTGATTCAATATCATAGGAAACCTTTACAATTGGTTTGTTTGTTTTGATTAATTTAGTTAAATCAATAGGGCTACCATTTAAAATTATGTCGGCCTTCACTGTATTAAGAGTTTTTTCTAAATCGTCTATTTGTTGATTCGTGTAGCCCATCGCGGGTACTATATGTGTGATTTGTGGGAAGTCTTCGAATACATCCTTCATAGATCCAACTAAAGATTTTCTAGGATCAACTATTTTTGCTTCAGCATTCTTAGCAGCAACATACGCAGCTCCAATTGACATACCTCCATGAGTTAAAGTAGGACCATCCTCTACAACAACAACCTTTTTACCCTTAAGTTTTAATGGATCTTCTGCTTTAACCAATGAGTTTGTGTAAACTTTTATCGCATTTGGGTTCAATTCATTAAGGTTTTTTTCTACAATTTTTACATCTTCTGGTTTTGCACTATTCATCTTGTTTATTACAAACACATCAGCATATTTAGCATTAACTTCACCAGGATGGTATCTGTTTTCATGTCCCGGTCTTAATGGATCTACAACGACAAAAAGTAAATCAGTAATATAGAAAGAAATCTCATTATTTCCTCCATCAAAAATAATGACATCTGCTTCCTTTTCTGCTTCTCTAATTATTTTTTCATAATCAACTCCTGAATAGATTACTAAACCTTGCCTAATATATGGCTCATATTCTTCACGTTCTTCAATACTGCAATCGTATGTGTCTAAATCTTCATACTTTTCAAACCTCATGACATTTTGTTGAACTAAATCACCATAAGGCATAGGTTCACGAATAGCTACTACTTTAAATCCCTTACTCTTTAAATATCTATATGTAGCCCGTGAGACTTGACTTTTTCCACAACCAGTTCTTACTGCACAAATAGCTACAACAGGTTTATTAGATTTAAGTTGAGTAAATCGGCCAGAAATTAATCGATAATTTGCTCCTGCAGCAAGAGCTCTGGAGGCTTTATGCATTACTTCCTCATGAGACACATCAGAGTAAGCAAAAACAACCTCATCAATGTTATGTTTTTTAATCAAATCTTCAATAGTCTCTTCTGATACCATAGGAATTCCATTGGGATACAAGTTTCCCGCTAATACTGCAGGGAACTTTCTCTCAACTTCATCAGTAGTACCTACATTCTGCTCTCCTGCTATAGTAAAGGCTACAACTTCATATTCTTCATTATCTCTAAAAACTGTGTTAAAAAGGTGAAAGTCATAACCAAGAGCACCTATAATAATAATCTTCTTTCTTTTCATAACATAGCTCTTTTTTATAGAATCTATAAGATAAAATTTATAAAAAATTATAAAATTTATTGGTATTATTAAAAACCAAATTCTAATTAAGAAATAATAGTAAAAGAAAATAAACAAAATAATAAAGAGGCATTTTATAAATCAAAGAAATTATTCTATAAGATTCAAGAAAAACAATATTAAGGATATAAAAAAATTGAAATAAAGGTAAATGTTTTCAAAGTTATGGAATTTGGAAAAGGATATAGCGCTAAAGTTGATAACCGTTTCAGTATTCATATTGCTGAAAATACTGAAGAGGAAATAGAAGCTATCATTAATTTAAATATGGTAGTTCATCAAGATGAGATATTAAAAACTTTTATTCGTCAGGTTTTTTTAGAGTATCCCCGAAAGAGTGAGATTTTATGGTTATATATTAAAGACGATAAAGAAAATAAGCTGGTTTCTTCTATCTGTTTAGTTCCTTTAGATTGGCAAATTGAAGATATAACATTTCCCGTATGTGAAATGGAGTTTGTTGGAACTCTTGAACAATACAGGGGAAAAGGCTTTATCAAAATTTTAAACGAGCTTTACGAAAATATAATGGACCAAAATGGCTATATTCTTTCAGTTATTACAGGGATTCCATATTTTTACCGCACTTTAGGATATGAATACATCTCATCTCTCGATGACAGAATAACCATTCCAGCATCCAAAATCCCAAATAAAAAATATGAAAATATAAGTATTAGAAAAGCTAATTCTAACGATATTCCCTTTATTGAATCAAAATACACTCAATTCCATAGTAACTTTTATATCTTTAACAGGTTTGATCCAGAATGTTTTAAGTTTAAATATTTAAGGGAACAATTTAATTCAGAAGTCAGATCTACTTATATTTTTGAAGACGCTGGTGTACCTATTAATTACTTTTCTTTTGGAATGAGTTATGATAAGCAGAATTTTGAAATTTATAGTCCAGATTTAAGCAGAAGAGAAATAATAACTTTACTTCAATTCGTCAAAACTATGGGGAATTATAATGGAAAAGATATTGTTGCTCTTAGTATCAGTGAGCATTCACTTTTATACGGTTATATCAAATCTTTAGGAGGAACACCTGTTTCAACTTATGGGTGGCAAGTTAAAATTCCAAATTTGGCAAAATTTTTTTATTTGATAAAGAAAATAATTGAAAATAGATTAAAACATTCTGAATTTAAAGGACTAACTAAAATTGTAAATATTAGCAATTATCATGAAACTATCAAATTGGATTTTAATATTGGAAAAATCGAGAAAATTGAAATTGAAAAAGGGTATCCTAACCTAGAAATTACAGATCTCAGTATTCCAGACGCTCTTTTATTTAAACTATTGTTGGGAGATAGAAATGTTGATGAAATTAGTTTTATCATCAAGGATGCTATTGTAAACATTCCATCAAAATCATTGATTGCAACTATGTTTCCAAAAAAGGAAAGTTGGTTTAGCTCATATCTATAAATTCCTTTAAATTGAGGAATACGTTTACGCTTCATGCTATAAGCATAACTTTCCATCATTTTTTCATATAAATCAATCACTTTGGTATTGAAAATTTATTAGATTTAGAATTTAGAGCTCGAAAAAATCATTTCGAAGAA
>Ga0209427_10010077_pt1 | contig 10505 bp, 9 predicted proteins | sample DeeMarSWOR136_30_FD_187465 | JGI IMG/M metagenome (GOLD analysis project Ga0209427, IMG submission 187465) | Marine sediment microbial communities from White Oak River estuary, North Carolina - WOR-1-36_30 (SPAdes) (version 2) | ecosystem: Environmental > Aquatic > Marine > Intertidal zone >...
GGTCACCGGAGCGGGGAGGTCTGAAAAATAATTATGTATACCCTGTTTATCAGCATGGAGCATCCGACGCCTGTCCACGATCCTCCCATCTGACTCCATAACTGCTATTTCGGAAAACTTTTTGTGCATATCGAGGCCAACATGTATCATAATTACTGTACCTCCTGTGTGTGAGAGACTGCGGAAACGAATAGCTTCTTTTTTACATTCTATCATCACAGGGGGTTTTTCATAAGTGTCTTACAAACAGGAGGCTAATGGTTCAAGTTCAGTACCTCCTACCATTTTATTTCAAATTAATCAAAGGCATAGGGGATCATGCCATTTGAGCCGATGGTGATGTATACGCGGAAATCCAAAAGAACACAGGCTTTCGTGAGGGTATATTCCGAAGTAGTCTTGAAGTGGAAGCTTAAGTATGATAATCAGTAAGAGTGATCTGAAAATGCAAACATCGCAATCTGCCGGGAGGAGAAAAGGCGGTCATGAGTAGAATGGTATTCGTATTGGTGATTCTCGGTCTTTTTCTGTGTTCTTGCAGCAGTTCGGACGACTCTGTAAGACCTGACGTTCAGGATAAAGAGTATCGTTTTAATCACCACCAGAACATCAGTACGGCCGGAGGAGCGGACTTCGAATCGTTCACTATCGGGGCCGAAACCTATCTGGCTGCAGCAAATGCCTTTGACGGCGCTACTCTGAATGTTGATTCGAAGATTTATAAATGGATCGATTCTTCCTTTGTTGAATTTCAATCGATCCCTACGTCTCAGGCGTCCGATTGGGAGTATTTTTCGATCGGAGCGGAACCCTATCTGGTCGTGGCTAATCTCAATAATGGGAGTACACGCAACATCGATTCGAAGATCTATCGATGGGACGGCGTCTCTTTCATAGAATTCCAGTCGATTCCTACGAATGGCGCGTGTGATTGGGAATACTTTTCAATTGGAGCGGAATCGTACATCGTGGTCGCAAACAGTCACAATGACCTCACGCCCAACATAGATTCAAAGGTATACATATGGAACGGCACTTCCTTCGTAGAATTCCAGTCGATTCCGACAAACGGTGCAAGTGATTGGGAATTCTTTACAAAAGGGAGCGATTCCTTTATCGCCGTGGCAAATAGGAATGATGGAAGTACAAGCAACATAGATTCAAAGATATACAGGTGGAATGGTTCTTCTTTTGTTGAATTCCAGGTCATTCCGACAAATAGCGCTACAAGTTGGGAGTCATTTGCTATAGGAGCGGATATCTATCTAGCCGTTGCAAATTTCAGCAACGACATTTCGCATGATATCGATTCAAGAATATACAGGTGGAACGGCTCTTCCTTCGTAGAATTCCAGTCGATTCCGACAAACGGTGCTATGGATTGGGAGTACTTTTCTGTCGGTGCAGATCCATTTCTTGCAGTAGCAAATTACAGTAGTGGGAGTTCACGTAACATTGATTCAAAGATATACCTATGGAACGGTTCTTCCTTTGCCGAGCATCAGGCGGTTCCGACAAGCGGCGCAATCGACTGGGAGTACTTTGCTATCGATGGAGATTCTTATCTGGCCTGCGCAAATCTATATGACGGATCGACGCATAATCTAAACTCGATTATTCTGATAGCAATTGCAGAATAATGTTCGTTGGAAAAACTACCATACAGTATTGGCGGCGGCAGGCTGCTGGCTCAGGTCCCTTATCATTCGCTACTTAACTCAATATAACTTATCAAATGTCTTTGTGCGAAGGATGAAGGCAGTTTGTAGAGATAAAATTTCTGTATTACAATCAGGAGGTCGCAAGGCTCTCAGTCCTGCTTCGCCCACCAGATATTTTGTTTATGCACAATAGGTTATAAGGGTTAACATAATTTGGATATAGCCCGACAAAATCACGCCAATGACGATGAATCACGGCACCGACTGTGGGCAAAAAGCACTATATCCACCCGATTGTCGTTGGCAGAAAAAATCGATATACTTATAATTATGAAGAAGATATTGTAATACATTATGGATATAAAGTAGAATTTCAGGTAATGAGCGGTTGAATTGACCCTTATTTGAAATGTGACAGGGAGGTGTGATCATGTATTACAAATTATCGCTCTTAATGATTGTGCTGCTGTTACTGGTCTTTTCAGGTTGTGAAGAAGATACCACAGCGCCTGACACGAGGGCGCCCACCGTTATTATTACGTTTCCAGTTGACCGTTCCACGGTATATGAAATCGCAAAGATAACGTGTATGGCAGCTGATAATGATGGCATAAAAAAGGTGATTTTATATGTCGACGGATATCGCCGTGATGAGGATTCTTCAGAACCATACGAATTATTTTGGAATACAACTGGGAATGAAGATAATTCATATCATACGATTGTTGTTCGGGCGATAGATTATAGCAATAACAAGACCGACAGCGAGCCCATAATCCTTCTTGTCGACAACACACTCGCATACCCAACACCAGTGGAGATCGAGTCTGTTTCATATCATGACAACACGTTCGTCGTAACCTGGTTCTCGAGTAGGGACGCTGATTTTTATCAATATACTCTCTATGAGGATTTGAGCAGGACGATGACCAATAGAACCGACATATTCTCGTCAACCAATGTGTATGATACCGTCCATGTTGTCGATAATGTCAGTGAGGGCGAGAGAAGATATTACCAGGTGGTGGTAACAGATTCCATTGGACTCGAATCTGAGAGTCAAGCGTACATGGGCACGTCGCTTGATATGTTAGCGTATTATTCTTTTGATGGTGATGCCAATGATATGAGTGGCAACAATTTGCACGGATCCGTTCGTGGCGCCAGTCTCACCGAGGACAGGTTCGGAAACGCCAACTCCGCATATGATTTTGATGGCTACTACGACATGATTGATCTGAATATACATGGGGAATTTCGCATCGCGGGGGATCTAACGATCAGTCTCTGGATGAATGCACATCCATTTGAAGAAGGAAACGTTGGCATTGTGAATTGTCAAGCATGGAACTCTGAAGAGCAGGAGGGCAATGCGCTTTACTCTCTTACATTTCTTGACAGTGTAGGTCAAATTGTTTATACGCACGAAAGCGGGATCGGGGACAATCATATCCATGAATTTTCTAGCTATACTTTTAATGCCGGAGAGTGGTATCATATTGCTATCGCGAGAGATACGGCCGCAAAGACCGTCGACCTCTATGTCAATGGCTCATATGTCGGCACATATGATTATACGGAAAATCCTGATGGTGGAGTGCTGTCGGGCTTGGCAATTGGTGAAAACCAGGGAACAGTGAAAAGCGAGAGATTCTTTAACGGCGTTTTAGATGAAATATACATATTTAAACGAGCCCTATCTGCCTCGGAAATCGGTGATCTTTACAATCAACCATAGATGCTGATTGTGGAGCAATCCAGATCCTGTTTGAATGAGTAGTATGGTTGTCCCTTCCATTCATGTAATCCGACTTAAATCTATGGGGCTGATGAATTGGTTGAGTGAGCAGGACGTGATGTTAACAGCAATTTAATTGTAATGAATCTGGAAAATGGTGAATTTAGGATCTTAGATTTGGGTCAAAACAGAATTATCCCCATTTAAAAAAATCGAATTCAATAGCATCTAGTATCAGGCTACTCGTCGGAAGTACCGATGATGCAGTCCGCCGACCATCGGTTCTGAATCGATTGTGCCAAGCTCAGGCGGCTCGGTCTGTCTTGGTTTCGGACAACCCTTCTCCAAGCCGAGATGCGTGCGCCATTCGTGATAGTATCTGCAATACTTTTTGAGAAGTCGACGTAAGTGTTTTTCGCTGAAAATGATTATGTGGTCCAGACATTCCCTCCGAATAGAACCAATCAGTCGCTCTACATAAGGATTTTGCCAGGGCGATCGAGCTGCGATCAGCACTTGCTTGATGCCAATTGATTCGACCCGGTGAGTGAAATCTACTCCGAATATAGCATCTCGATCCCGGAGCAAGCACTTCGGGACCGTATCCCACGGAAATGCCTCCAAGATCTGCTGACTTGTCCAAAATGCAGTCGGCGACTCGGTTACATTGAAATAAACAATTTTCCGCCTTTCGTTGCTCAGAACAAGTAAAACGAACAGTACTCGAAATGTCGCCGTCGGAACTGTGAAGAAGTCTACCGATACGATATCCTTGGCATGGTTCTTAAGGAATGCTCGCCAGCTCTGGGATGGAGGTTTCCGGTGGCGAACCATATATTTCGAGACAGTTGCTTGGCTTAGCTTGATTCCGAGCTTTAGCAATTCACCGTGAATCCTCGGCGCTCCCCAAAGTGGATTGGCCCGTGACATTCTCCGGATAAGATCACGAACCTCCTTTGAGACCCTTCGCCTTCCCATCCATCTTGGTGAGCTCTTCCATCTCCAGTAGAGCTTGAATCCCTTCCTGTGCCAGCGGATGACGGTATTGGGTTGGACTATTGTGAGCGGTTTTCTCCAATCGTCCCATAATCGTGAGATGAGAACCCAGAGTGCGCGATCCCTGTTCTTCAAGCAAGGTCTTTTAACATTTCGTTTGAGGACATCGAGTTGATGACGTAGCGCGAGGTTTTCTAGAGCCAATGCACGGTGCGACCTCAGCGCAGAAATAAATGTGTGTAGGATTAGAAATGGCATGCGATTTATATAATGCTTGGACTATGGTAAGCGCAAGTATTGCAATGCGGACGGAATTAATAGAAGCCACACCGCAACAGATGAAATGGATGCAGTCGAATGCGTCAATATGGTGAAGATTCAGCTGCGCTCGATCTGCCGCCGCCGTCCAAGCACGGCAAGCACGAGAAGCACGGCCGTCAGCAGGAGAAAAAACAGTGGAGCTCCGGCGGCAACGGACTCGGGGTTGACTCCCTTGAAGTCGAACCATCTGAATACGCCCCAGAGTCCGAGGTAGCAGAGAACGGGATAGAGTATCTGAAACACCCGGCTGCCGTTGGTCCAGACGCCGCACGCGAGGGCTAGCGCGGAGACGAACATCGCTCCCACTATCAATGCGGCGAACATCTCCGTGCGCCCGGCCAGCAGGAGCCTGAGGCCGTACCCGGATCCCATCACGAGGGCCACTATCGTACCGGCAATCCAGGTTGCGGGGAGCTGGCGCCGGACGGATCGCGCGACGGGGAACACGAGGGGCTCGGTCTGGAAATGATGCTCGCGATTCCCCATCAGCGACCAGATCATCATGGGCCAGGCCCAGGCGATCGCCAGCAGCAGGATCCTCACGGGCTCTTTCGGCACGACGGCGGAGGCGATGATCAATCCGAGGGCTCCGGCATACCACCACCAGGCCATGCCGGCCAGCAGCATGCGCAGCTCGATACGCGTCAATGTCCAGAACCTTGTCCTTTTGGGCGCTTCACTGAGCGGCGTGAGCCGTGTGAAACCGATTCCTCCGGATCGGCTGCCGTCGGTCACGGTGCTTGTGCCTTCTCCAGCGCGCTTTCTTCGCTTTTTCGATTTCTTGCGGATTCTCACTTCGAGCCTTCGCCTGGCCGGATCGAAGCGGTCGAACGGAAGTGCGGTCAACAGAACGATACCCAATGATCCCGCAAGCCACAGTAGCCGTCCGAGTATCAGTTGGAATCCCCAGTCGACACCGCCCCACGTGAAATGCTCGACGGTCTGCCCGGAGGTCGGTTGATAGATGTCGGTTGTGCCCGTGGATATATCCAGGCCCTGGGCGACCATGCTCCGGGACATAGAGGTGATACTTGCGGAGGCTCCCATGAAATCGTTGTACGGAATCGTATCAATTGGCGAGTCGAACATCGCTCCGAGCGAAATCGACATCATTATCCAGCCCCATAGGGCGATGTAGGCGATATATCCCAGCGTACCGCGCAGCAGCGGTACGGTCTCGAACAATACGGCCAGGGCGGCCACCCACGCCATCACCGGTAGGCTCATGCACCAGATCGGCGCTGCAAGCTGCCAGATATTCACCGATCTATCCTCACCGCGGACGAGTTGCATCGCGACGGCAATGACGGTGAGGATCGCTATTATCGCGGCCAGGACCGTCAGGTTGCTGAGCCATTTTCCGATCATGTATTCGAATTTGGATATCGTGGTGGAGGCGATGATCTGTCCCACGCGGGTCCGGTAGTCACGATTCACTGCGTCTTTGACTATATAAAAACCGATCAAGCTCAGCATCGACGCCACGCTCAATCCGATTAACGTGCCGATCCAAGCGGAATTGTAGATGCCCCTGCTCCCGTACATGACGAAACCGTTGTAAGAAGCGCTCGACGGCGGGACCAGCGTATATCCGAAGACGACGGTCACACCGAGGACGACGAGGAAGCTGAACCGGCGAATGCGTTCGAGAAAATCGGCGCGCGCGAGGCTGTAGATCGCATTGAATCCCGTCATGCGTTTTCCTCTTCTGCCGGCGGCTTGCCGTTTGCCGACGAGATACAGTACAGGTAGGCATCCTCGAGCGAGGGCGGTGTTGCCTCCGCACCGGATACGGGAGGGACTTCCGCCACCACGCGGATGTGGACGCCGTCACTTCGCCTGATGGCGCTGCTGATCACATGCCGTTCGCGATAGTCATTCAGCTCGCTGCTGGAAACCACGCACGACCACACCTTATCGTCGACGAGTGAGAGAAGGTCTTCGGGCGATGAGTGGCGCAGGAGCCGACCACGGTTGATCAATGCGATATCCGTGGCCGCTGCCTCGACATCCGATACGATATGGGTTGAGAGGATGACGATGCGGTCGCCGGAAAGATCCGAGAGCAGGTGACGGAACCGGACCCGTTCCTCTGGATCGAGTCCCACGGTCGGCTCGTCGACGATAAGGAGCTTCGGATCGTTGAGAAGCGCCTGGGCGATCCCCACCCGTTGCTTCAGGCCGCCGGAATAGCTGCTCAACGGTCGTTTGCCGAGATCCGCTATATTCACCAGCTGAAGGAGCTCATCGATACGCCTCCGGGCTGCCGCGCCCCCGATACCTCTCAGGGCCGCCAGGTACCGCAGGAACTCGATTGCGGTCAGGTTGGGATATATGCCGAAATTCTGGGGCAAATACCCGAGTACCGAACGGACGGCGTTGGGAGAGCGAACGATGTCCGTTCCGTTCCAGTGCACCGTGCCCTGCGTCGGTTTTGTAACGGTGGCCAGGATGTTCATGAGCGTGGTTTTTCCCGCTCCGTTCGGCCCCAGGAGCCCAAGCACGCCGGTGCCCGTCCTCAGGCTGAAATCCCGCAGCCCCCACACTCCTCCCCTGTACTTCTTGCTGGCGCCGTCTATGAGAATCTCCATCGCGGTAATCCCATTCCTTTCCGTAGTGCTGTCCAAGTGATCAGAGTATAACTCATAACCTGGATCTGATCTAGGGGGGCTAGGTCAACTGCAACCACCACCGAATGTATTTTCGTGCTTCAATCCATAGGCGCTTGATATCCCGCGTAGAGCGAATTGCCAATATCTTTTTGAACAGAAAGGTCGGAACCGTTCTTAGTGTTGGAATCCGATTATACAGTTTATCTACCTCTATCTTTAAGCGACGATACTCTTTTATGCCAAAGGCGGGCTGCATGAATATTGGTATATTACGCGCATAGGTGAGTTCCCCTATTTCGTCGCTATCGAATGGCTCACACCAAGAGAAGTCATTGGGTATGGTACCGTTTTCCTTTGCATAATGCTCAAGCGGAGTGCCGGGATATAGTTGCGCCGGGCCGATATGTATTGTGTCGGTGTCGCTTTTGTGTTTCTTTATAAAATCCACTGTTTCTTGGGCGGTATGCGTATCCTCACCCGGTAAGCCCATTATCATAAAAACCTTTACACCAATCCCAAGGTCGTTAGCCCACCGGATGGTGTTTTCAATCTGTTCGAGGGTGATCTGCTTACCCAAGGTGCTCATAACTTGTGGGGAGACAGTTTCCACTCCAACCCCAATATACCTGCAACCGGAATCCTTCATTTTCGATAGAATCTCTCTATTCACGGTGTCCGCGCGAACATCACACTCCCAAAGTATGTCCAGTTTGCGCTCGATCAGTTCGTCGCAGATGGCAACAATATGGGATTCTCTGAGTGTGAGAGTGCTGTCGTAGAACTTCATCCCCTTGATGCCGTACTTCTCTGTGAACAATTCTAGTTCGTCAACCACATTCTTCGCAGATCTTGTTGAGTAAATTCTACCCCACATACTAGCTGATGAGCAAAATATACAGTTGAATGGACATCCCCGTGAGGTCATTGTGTGCAGGCTCGGCGTATCGGAGGACTCAAGGGGTGATATGTATGCCGCCCAATCGGGCAGGGATGTGAGCGGGAATGGTAACTCATCAAGGTTTCTTATTCGGATACGTGGCTTATTGTGCTTTATTTTGTCACCGTCTCTGAATGATATCCCATCTATCGGTGAATAATCACGGCTCCCGCGTAGTAAACAATTTGCGAGTTCCAGCGATGTTATTTCACCCTCTCCCCTTACAACGATATCAATGTCTTTGATGTGCTGTAACGTATCTTGTGCGGTGAATGTGGCGTGTACGCCCCCATATACCGTGATCGCTTCAGGACTTAGCTTCTTTGCTAGTGCTGCTAGCTCGAAACTTTCAAAGCGGTTAAAGGTTACGCCACCTATCAAAATGATTGGCGCTTGTTCCTTACTTAGAAGCTGTTCGGATGATTCCTGGATTATTTGTAGATCTAAGAATTTAACTTTGTAGCCTTCTTTAGTCAGTACAGCCGCTATCCACAGCATACCAAGCGGGGCCATCGGGTATATTGTTTCGCCGCTTAAGCCGGGGCTAATCATAAGAATGTCAGAATGACGAATCATCATCTTGCTCCGGTACGATGTCGATTCACCTTTGGATTGACCGTTGTCAATCCATTGGTTGTAGCCAAGCATAGCACATCCCACTGAATTTGTAAAACCTTGTGAAGGGTGAGCTTGTTGCTATTCTTGTGGGTCAGCACACGACGGAGGGCGTCAAAGAGGTCAACTGGATGGCAAAGGATTGCAGGGGACGCGCGGTCACCAGCGGCATCTACTTCTATCACCTCACGGCCGATGAGTTCGTACAGACGAGGAAGATGGTGCTGCTCAGGTAAAGATAGCACAGAGGTAGCAACCTACAATAAACCACAGTGTAGACTGCTGTAGCTGAGTGTATAACACCCAAACTTCATCGCTAATAATAACAACAAAATTGTAGAACTGGAATGTGCCGTGCTGTACTCAGTCGTAGCAGCGTGTACAGAGAAAAAATCTGCCTAACAAGCAGGAGGGTGCAGGTTCAAGTTCTGCTTAGCCCACCAGATATCTTTATAATAATTTAAAACGCACGATACGACCACTCGGCCACGCTCACGGGGTCTCAGATGATCGGCACCGGCTGCAATGACTCCGAATTCGGAATATGTATTGCATTAAAGCTGCCCTCCTCATATAATTACGGCTATAGTGGAGATCCTTTGTGTGGATTGATACGGTGTTGGGCGGTAACATCAAAACGAGTGTTTGGTTGGCCCGGACGATCCTCGGGTTGGGCCGTAACATGGAGCTAAGGGAGTACTGCAATGGAGATAATCATTACACCGGATTACGAAGCGATGAGTAAGACGTCGGCTGAGATTATCGCTCGGGAGGTCAAGCGAAAGCACGATCTGGTACTCGGCCTGGCGACAGGAGACACACCCCTCGGGACATACAAGGAACTGGCGAAGTTGCACCAGGAGGAGGGATTGGACTTCTCCAAGGTTACCACCTTCAATCTCGACGAATACCTCGGTCTCTCTCCCCTGCACAAGAACAGTTACAACTACTTCATGTGGGAGAATCTCTTCAAGCAAATCAATATCACTCCGAACAGGGTATTTGTCCCGCAGGGCAACACCGACGATCCCGAGGAGTTCAGCGAGTGGTACGAGGAGGAGATACGGAAGGCGGGCGGCATCGATCTTCAGGTGCTGGGCATTGGGCGCGACGGGCATATCGGTTTCAACGAGCCGGGCTCTTCCTTCGCAAGCCGGACAAGGGTCAAGGGGCTCTACGAGCAGACCATCAAGGACAATGCCCGTTTCTTCGAAAAAGAGGAGGACGTGCCGCGCTTCGCCATCACCATGGGAGTCGGCACCATCATGGATGCCAAAAAGATACTCCTGATAGCGAGCGGTGAAGGCAAGGCAGAGGTGTGCAAGGAGTTCATCGAGGGTCCCGTCACGAGCCAGATCACGGCCACAGCGCTCCAGCTCCACGGTTTCGCGATCGTGGTACTGGATAAGGAAGCGGCGAGCAAGCTGGAGCGGAAGAAATACTACAACTGGATCCGTGACAACAAGCATGTCGTCGAGAAGAAGATAGGTCGTTAACGGCCACGTGCGGGATGAGCGGCCTGTTGGGGCCGGATCACAAGGGTGATGCACATATGAACGAATATCTGAGATCGTTGATCGGAGAGATGCTCGAGACATCGAGCTTCATAGCTTCCCTCGAGGCGC
>Ga0209427_10010078_pt1 | contig 10505 bp, 12 predicted proteins | sample DeeMarSWOR136_30_FD_187465 | JGI IMG/M metagenome (GOLD analysis project Ga0209427, IMG submission 187465) | Marine sediment microbial communities from White Oak River estuary, North Carolina - WOR-1-36_30 (SPAdes) (version 2) | ecosystem: Environmental > Aquatic > Marine > Intertidal zone >...
GTATCTATTCGGCAGGGGATGTGGAAGGGGGATACAAGCAGATTGTGACGGCCACGGGCCAGGGGACAGAGGCTGCTATCAGCATCTTTGAAGACCTTATGAACCCCTACTGGAAGAAAGAGAGGCCTGAAAGTGAGTCCGCCACCTGATTCATCAATTCCTTTCATAGTTGCCGGCCCAAGAACAAGCCCCACCCCATTGATGGGGTTTTTGTTTTTGGCCTATCGGAAAGTGCGCTGTGTGCATCTTTGCCCAGTTACAGAGATTTTCTCTCCTCTGTTTGCCAGCGCACAACCAGGCTTTTTGTAAAACCGCCCTAATTAGCACGATACCGTAAAGAGGACAAATACTTGCGCCTATTGGCCCAAAACCAAATCACCGGCTTGTCACGCTTAAAGCTTTTTTTGGCCCTCTCCCGGACACCGCATGTATTGTTGGACATAGCCACTCCAGCCTTTGCAGCCCTGCTCTGGGTTGTTGACTTCCCCCCGCTGAAGGTGATTTCAATCGGTGTTGTTACCGCCTTTGCAGGCTATACAGCAGTCTATGCCCTGAACGATCTCGTAGACAATCGTGTGGATCAGGAGAAAATTCGACAGGGCAGGCTGGGCGAACCTGGCGATTATCTCGACGCTCCATCGATTCGCCACCCCATAGCCCAGGGGGCATTAAGCTTTAGGGAGGGTCTTTTGTGGGTCTTGGCTTGGGCCGCTTTGGCGGTGACCGGGGCCTACCTCTTGAATCCCATCTGTGTCCTCATATTCACGATAGCTTGTGCTCTGGAAATACTCTATTGCCTTATGTTAAGAATTACCCACTTGCGTAGCCTCGTCAGTGGGGCGGTGAAGACCTCGGGGGGCATAGCCGCTGTTTTTGCTGTGGACCCCCACCCTTCCCACTCATTTTTGATTCTCCTGTTTCTATGGCTCTTTTTCTGGGAGATCGGGGGTCAAAACGTTCCTAATGACTGGACCGAGATGGAAGTGGATAGGCGACTTGGTGCCAAGACCTTTCCCGTGCGCTTTGGGCCGGAAAGGACAAGCATCATTATCCTCGTTTGGCTCCTCATGACGGTTGTCATGAGTGTTCTCCTTTTTCGGCTTGCACCGGGCAGTTTTGAGCTACCTTTTGTTTTTGCCTCCATTGTGATAGGCGTTTACCTTCTCATCCTCCCTGCCTTTCGAGTCCTTAAAACAAAAGAATCTCGGCATGCATTGGTCTTGTTTAACCGAGCCAGCTTTTATCCGTTGGCCCTGCTTGTCCTTATCGCCATAAAAAAATTGATCTGAAATATGAGATTGGAGGTTGTCCCCTATGAAGAAATTTGATCCCGAAGAGCTAGCTCAGTGCGATGGAAAAGACGGAAGACCTGTCCATATTGTCCACCAGGGCAGGGTCATCGATGTAAGCAATAGCAAGCTGTGGAAGGGAGGCGTCCACATGAAACGCCATCATGCCGGAAAAGATCTCACCACGGATATCCAGGCTGCGCCCCATGGTCCAGAGGTTCTTGATCGATACCCCCACGTGGGGATCTTAAAGAAGGAGGAAGTTTCTAAAATAAAGATTCCAAAGGCGTTATCCAGGCTTCTTGTCAAGTTTCCCATGTTGAGGCGCCATCCTCATCCCATGACTGTCCATTTTCCCATTGTCTTTATGTTTTGCACGCCGGTTTTCAATATTATTTACCTGATCACTGGGATCAAGCCATTCGAATTAACAGCCCTTCACTGCTTGGCGGGTGGCATTTTTTTCACGGTCGTGGCCCTTATAACCGGATTCTACACCTGGTGGCTCAATTACCTGGCAAAACCTCTGAGGCCCGTGACCATTAAGAGACGGCTTGCCATCATCATGCTGGTCATTGAAATTGTGGTCTTTGTCTGGCGAATCAAGGTCCCAGGCGTCCTGGATTCTTTTGGGATTGCAGGTCTGGTGTACTTCCTACTTGTACTCTCATTGCTTCCGATCATTACCGTCATGGGCTGGTACGGCGCCAAAATGACTTTTCCCATTGAGAAAGAGTAGGCAATAAAGACTCAGAAGCAGGCGTGGGAACTGTTTCCACACATCAGGATTAATTTGCGTACCGCTTACTGCCTACTACTTACTCTTTACTGCCTACTTGTTTAACGGCCACCGCAACGATACCGACCTTCTTGAAATCAATGGCATCCTTTATGGGTAGCTTGACCTGCTCCAAGGCGTTCCTCAACTCATGACTAAAAAAACGGTCTTCTTCCGGGTGAACCAGGAGGTGTTTGGTAATAAAGTTCTGGTAAGCACTGGGATAAAACTCTTCCACAAAGTAGATGCCCCCGATCTTTAGGACTCTCTCAATCTCAGCAACAGCACCTCGCCAATCGGGTACATGATGCAAAACACCAAAACCAAAGACGGCGTCTAGGACATTCCTTTTAAAGGGGAGTCTAAAAACGTCTCCCACAAACAATGACACCCTGTCTACCTCCTCGGCGGATAGGTAAGCCAAAGCCTTCTGTACCATCTGGATATCCAGGTCCAGCGCACAAAGCAGAGAAGGTTGAAATGATTTCAGAATGAGTCTGGCTCCGGCCCCCCGACCGCATCCCACCTCAAGAATCTTGGCTCCCTTTTTCAACTGAACTTTTCTTTTGAGTAAGCGGATTTCACCCCTTTGCAGCGCTGCTCGAAGCGGATTATTTGCCACTACCCTTTCCACCCAGTTCAGCTTCATCTTACAAAATCACTCCCTCATCCCTAAATGGATTGCGGCAATCCCATTAGTCAACTTTTTGTAGACTACATGGGAAAACCCATTATTCTCCAAAATGGCTGACAATTCTTCTGGTAGGGGGAAAAGCCTTATGGATTCCGGGAGATAGGTGTAGGCCTGTTTTGAACCCACGATGAGCCCCCCCAGGTAGGGCATAATATGGAAGGAATACATATCATAGAGCCAGCGAAACAGGGGCGCTGTGGGTTTTGAAAACTCCAGGCACATCAACTTTCCCCCGGGTTTCAAGACCCTACGGATCTCCTTGAAGCCTTCTTCCATGTGGGTCAAATTCCGGATTCCGAAACCCACCATGGCGGCATCAAAGCGCTGATCTTCAAAACAGATCTCTTCTGCGTTCCCTTGCACATATATGATAATCTCCCTAAATGGTGACCTGTCTACCTTTGGCCTACCCACCGCCATCATGGCTCTATTGATATCATACAGTACCACTCGGCCCGAGGATCCTACGACACGGGCTGCATGTATGGAGAGGTCTCCTGTGCCTCCACATGCATCGATCACCCAATCTCCGGCATTGAGTTTGAGCATTTTGACGGCGGCCCGTTTCCATAGGTGATGAATGCCAAAACTAAGGAGGGTGTTCATGAGGTCGTATTTACGCGCCACCGTATTGAAATGCCTCATCACCCATTCGACCTTTTCATCCTCTGCGACCTTCCTGTATCCAAAGTGGGCCATTCTTTCCGGAGAGACTCGCTTGCTCTTTTCTTCACGTTCTTTTTGGTCCGAGCGCCATAAGGCTTTTTTAGCTGACATCGTCACCGTCTCTTATTCAATTTAAGGCAAAACTATAACGGCGTAATATATCAGTTGGCTCAGAAACAATCCAGCCCTATCCCTACGAACATGGTCACCCCCGATTGCAGTTTTCAAGGCCTCATCTTTATTGGACTCTTTAGCAGGCAGAGTAAAGCCGAATATGGGCTCTTAGGCAGAAGGACTTGATTATGTCTCCATATATCCGTAAAGTGAACAGGTTTTTATATTAAATCGGGAACCCATCGCCATAGAAAACATTGAGGAGTCACCCATGATTTCCGTGTGCAACGCACAAATCCTCCGGGCACTGGGGAGGAATATCTTATGTGTAAGAGTGAACCTCGAAAGGTTCATTCTGGTATTCATCTTTCTTTTTGTGATATGGGCGCCAACCATCGCAGCAGAGACCCAAGGTCGGACTGGAGTGAATTGCGATATAAACCATAGCTCCTGCACGAGATATTTATCAAGTTGCAAAGTGACACTTGATATCGAACCGAAACCTGTAAAAGCCATGAAGGACCTCACTTTCACGGTGAGATTAACCGGGGAAAAACCCTCTTCTGCTCCCTATATCGACCTGGGGATGCCGGGCATGAACATGGGGCCTAACCGGGTGCGTCTAAAGGTTACGGGAGAAGGGCTTTACCAGGGCATAGGCGTGATCGTGAAATGTCCCAGCGGCCGCAGAACCTGGCGGGCCACAGTAACTGTTCCCGATTTAGGAACCACGGAGTTTATCTTTGATGTCATCTACTAGCCCGCTATGGCTTATTCTGCTGGTCACCGGCTTTACCGTAGGCTTTGGTCATTGCATCGGAATGTGCGGCCCCATCGTGGTCTCCCTTTCCCTGAACTTGAAAGGGGAAAGGGTCTTTCTTTCGCAACTCTTATACAATGGAGGACGAGTCACCACATACACCATTCTTGGCGGGCTCATGGGGCTGACGGGATCCTTTACAATCGTAGCCTCTAACATCGCCAGCCTCCAAAAAATTGTCATTATCTTTGCGGGCATCATCATCATTATTTTGGCCTTTAGTATGATCGGTTGGATCCCATTGGGACGAATCTTTAGTGACGACTACAACCCCAAGGGAATTGTCGCTAGAGGGTTTAAAAGGCTATCTGGCCACAGATCCCCGTTTGCCTATTACCCTCTTGGCTTGCTACTGGGCCTGTTGCCTTGCGGCCCCGTTTACACGGCCCTTATTGCCTCAGCAGCAGCAGGTACTCAGTCCACACACCCCGTTCAAGGCGTTCTCAATGGCGCAGCTCTGATGCTGCTATTCGGAATCGGGACGGTACCCGCTCTTCTCATCGTGGGGAAACTGGCCGGATTGGGCTGGCTAAAATCCAGGAAAATTATTTATCAAATCGGAGCGGTCCTCATGGTCCTTGTGGGAATCTATTTTATTATCAAGGGCCTCCGATACTGATGACACTTCCGTAGAGACCTCATCCTATACGCCTTCTCCTGATATCTCCCCAAGAAGATTACGGAGCCTTTTTGATCAGCAGGAGGGTATTGCCCATGACGCTCAGGCTGCTCATGAGCATAGCGGACACAGCGATAATGGGTGTTAAAAGGCCACTCATGGCAACAGGAATGCTGATGGCGTTGTAAAAGAAGGAGAAAACCAGGTTTTGATATATCTTCCTATTGACCTTTTTTGCCAGTCCCATAAAATCGGTCACCTGTCTAGGATCTCCGCGCATCAGGGTGATATCTGCCGTTTCCTTGCCCAAGTGACCTCCCGAGTGTACGGCCATGGCCAGGTCAGCTTGGGCCAGCGCTGGCGCATCGTTAATGCCATCGCCCACCATGACAACGCTATGTCCCTTTCTCTGCAATCCCTCAATAAAATGGACCTTATCCTGGGGAAGTTTCCCCCCGAAGGCCTTCTCAATCCCGATATTCTCACCAATCCGTCTCGTGGTTTTCTCTTCATCCCCAGAGACCAAGAAGATTCCATATCCCATGGCCTTCAATTGATCGATAACGACCGGTGACCCTTCCCTGATCTTATCTCCGAAGACAAAAATGGCACAGAGTTGGCCGCTTACACCCATAAACACGAGTGAATGCTCGACATCATTCGGCATAATATCTTGCGGGATAGGGCTCAGAGTTGCCAATTCCTCTGACAAGAAGGCCTTTGATCCAATTTTTATCTCAGCCCCGTCCATTTGCCCGGAAATGCCATTTTCAAATATCTGGATCTTCTCCATGTTGGCGGGTGCCGCATGATGTGCGGCCTTCCTTTTTATCTCCATACCAATATAGTGCTCAGAATCCCTCTCAAGGGATGCGGCCATTGCAAGAGCTTCTCTCTCGGTGAAAGCTCCCAGGGGGATTATTTTCTGGAGTGCCCAATTCCCTGTGGTGACCGTTCCCGTCTTGTCTAAGACAAAGGTGTCCACTCGTTCTGCTTGCTCGAAGGACCTAAAATCACGTACGAGGAGGCCCCTCCTCCCGGCCAAGGCAATGCCCGCGACCCTCGCCAAAGGGATGGCGATACCGAGTGTGCACGGACAAGCAATGACCATGACCGTCACCGCCCGTACCATGGCGTTATCAGGACCGAGACCCAGAAGCAGGCAAACGAGGCCCGTTCCCACAGCAAGGAGGAGGATCGTTGGCACAAACCATTGAAGTGCACGATCGGTTTTCCCCTCTAAAGGGGTCTTGCCCATGAGTGCCTTTTCAGTGATACGGATCATTTGACCCAGAGTGGACTCATCCCCCACACCCTCGGCCTTTAGCTTCAGCACCCCCAGAATGACCCTGGAACCGCTCCTCACCCGCTCCCCGGCCTTCTTGGCCACGGGCCGGGCCTCACCCGTAAGAGAGGATTCATCCACTGACCCCTTGCCCTGAACCAACAACCCATCCGCCGGGATGATCTCCCCCTCTTCCACCCTGAAGAGGTCTCCCTTTTGTAACTGTTCGGCGGCCACATAGCGTCCCTCAGAGTAACCCTCTGAGCAGATCCTCACTTTTGTGGGGCGGAGTGAAAGGAATTTCTCCAGGTCCTCCTGAACCTCACCTTTTGCCCTCCTCTCAAGGGTCTTGCCCAAGAGCACAAGGGTGATCAACATGGACGCGGTGTCGTAGTAGAGATGGATACTGCCCCATAGGAAATTGAGGGTGCTGTAGAAGTATGCCGTAAAAGCGCCAGCCGTTATGAGCGTCTCCATGCTGAAGGCGGCGGATCTGATTCCTGTCAAGGCCCTTTGGTAGATCTTCCGGCCCCCATAAAAGAGCACAATAGTGGCCATGACGAAAATGGGAAAGGAGAGTTTCCAGATGCTCTCTGGAGAAAGCTCTGTAAAAAAGCCGGAGTAAAGGGCAAAAGAGAGCATCATCACGTTTACGGTCAGGAAGGCGGCTATCGCGAAGCGTTTGAATTCCCTCTTTTTTTCTCCTGTTTTTTCCTCCTCACCTGGAATCGATGCCCTGTAACCTAGGTCATCGATGGCGTGAACAATCTGTGAGGGCGTAGTGGATATGGGGTCATATTCGCAGATAACCCTGTCCGTTGAGAAGTTGCACGAAACATGCATGACCCCATGGCTTCTTCTCAAGGCCTCTTCAATGACCCAGGCACAGGCAGGGCACCACATGTCCGATACAAAGAGATTTACTCTTAGAGTATTTTCGGCCGATATCCCTGTCTCAGTTTCCAGGCTCTCCATACCTTTATGGTCAGACGGGTAGGATATGGCGGATTCTTCGATCTGAGCCTGTCTCTCCAGTTCAGCCTCGGACCTGGGAATAATGCCCATCTCCTGGCATTTTTTGAAAAGCTCTGTCTCCTTGAAGGACGCGGGATCGGCCCCATCAGAGGCTTCCACAAGCATCGTAAACACCTGTTTGCATCCCATGCAGCAAAACCGATACGTCTCGTTGGATAAGACAGAACTGAAAGCCCCGTAGCGGAGGGGAAGTCCACAAAGGTCACAGGTCCCTGAAGAAGTGTTCATTTTATCTGCGAGGGCCCAGGGATTTAAGGTAGGCAATAATGCGCCACCGGTCCATAACCTGGATGGTCGTGGCAAGAGGAGGTTGTCGTCCATTGGGGACACCGTAGCTGATCTCCTTGAAAAGCACGCCTTCAGGAAGGGTTTGAACCTTTATGGTCCTCAGGTCTGTGGGAAGGGGGTGAAAACTCTGACCCACGGTTCCGTTGCCATCATGGTATTTTCCGTGGCACTGGGCACAATAAGTGAAATACAGGGTCCTGCCCAACTTGATGCCATTTGGGTCGCCTTTCACAAAGGGAGATTTCAGCCTCTTTCCCTCGGCTGCCCTATAAACAGCCTCTCCTTGTTCAAAAGGGATTACCCCTTGTGCCATGATAAGCAGCGGCTTTTCGTAGGGTCTCACGGCGGGAGTTTCTCGCATACGACCTGGCATGAAATCGTTGTCAATGATCGTGAGCCCTTTGTAAGCGACGAAAACCACGGCCACTAGAATAAAGACTATGAGTGTGATTTTCTTCATCTACTCACCCTCAGTCCCCTTCACGTGCTGTGGATAGGGCAACTTCTCGTACATCGCATAGGGAGACTCACCAGGCACATCCTTAACCGGCCTGTAATCCCAATCGGGTTGACCCCGGTCCCCCACTACTGAAAAAGCGAAGAGCCCCTGGATCAGGATCAAGAGTACGCAAAACACAATGACCGCCCAGGTGACTAGGGTCGATGGCTTGTGACCCGTTTCTTTCATCTTAGATTCTCACCTCCGAAAGCCCTATGGCTAGGATATAAAAAAAGGCCCACAGAACGGTTCCCAGGATGATTAGAATGAGAACCAGGGGGAATGGCTCATTTCTCTCTTCTATCTCTCCGAGGTATGTGTAATGGGGCCGTTTCTCCCTTTCTCCCGAATCCTTCTTTCGGAAATGCATAAAGGCAAATCCTGCGCCAATAAGAAAAACAGAAATGATGGCTGGGAAAAGGTATAGAACAAAATGCTGGAGATTTCTCAGTTCAAAAAAATGCACTTGGGTTTCCCTCTAGAAACAACCTATGGTGCAAAATAACTATTCTTTGCCATCCTTGCTCTCGGGCTTGAAAATCAGGACCGTTTCCGGTTTACGTTCAGCCTGCCCTAAACCATGCGAAAAGCAAGACAGCCGCAGAGGCCATGAGACCTGCAGAGGCAAGCAGTGCCAGGGCGTAAAGCTCTATACGGCTTGCCTTAGATACATGAGGTGGCCTTATTTCCCGCTCATGCTGAAGAGGCAGAAAACGGGCCCTGTTCTGGTCCCTGAACTGACCATTGTTAAGTGCCCACAAAAACACAAAAAAGCTGAGCACCAGGCCAATGAGCATATAGGTTATGAAGTATGGGTAATACATAAATTTAAGTCCAAATGCCAAATTTCAAAATCCAAATGCCATTCCAGTATGGAATCACTGAAACCATTCTCTCTCCTTGACCTGGGATTTCAGTTGTCATTTGGGTTTTGGATTTTGACATTTCTCCTCTATGGTTCCCATGAAGCGTCAATGCCTCGAGGCTCCGCGTTGGCATCGGACTCGTCAATAAAATAAACGGCCACATAATCCCCAACCTCCCAGATCTTTTGGGATTCCAACTCCCGCTTGAAATAGGGCATGGCCGTGCCCGTAATCCCGTTCATGATCTGGTAGTAAAGAATGCCCCCAGAAACGCCCCGTCCTTTCAAGATGGTGAAGTTCAAAGGGGGTGGATAGATATAGGGTTGGGCCGGGCCCATCCCGTCTCCAACAGGACCGTGGCAGCCAATGCAGAAGTCCTGATAAATCTTGTGTCCCCTCACCAAGCCCGCTTCGGTCGTTGGGTAGGGATTTGGAACGCTACGCCATCCTTTTGGCACCTTGGAGTGAATCCAGTTCACATTATACTCCGGCCCAGACTCATAGGCTTTGATAGCCTCTTTTTTCCAGTAGATCTGGCGCTCCAAACGACGATCAGCCTGAATGAAGCCGAGCCCCTGTATATAGCGCGTCAGGGTTTTGATCTTCTCCATGCCCATCCATCTGAAGGGCGGCATGATAGAGTTGGGACGGGTATATCGAGGATTCACAAAATGAGCCATATGCCAATCGTCCGGGTGCTCTCCCCCTTCCTGCGATAAGTCAACGCCTGTGCGCTGTGATCCCAGAAGAATAGGCTCGTCTGCCACATAGTCTCCAGATTGGGCAATCCTTTCTGCACCGTGGCCCCAATCAATGGCACGGATAGATTGACTGTGGCAGTAAACACATCCGTTTGCGATATAGATCACTCTGCCCTGCTGCTCAGGAGGCGTGCGTGATCGAAATATATCCGAGGGCGTCATATCCCTGGTGGCATAGGGCCAAATGACCATCACGAAGACCACAGCGGCCAGGATGCCAAGAGAACCCAAAACCAGTGCCTTTGGTGTCATCGTCATGGTTTCGTACCCGGATTGAAGAAAAGTGTCCTAAAAATATTGTAAAGACCAATATAGGCCCCACTCATGATCAGAAAACCAATGGAGACCCTAAGGACATAATACATGTGAATCTCCGGCAAAACGCGGTAAATGGTCTCACCATTCAGCCAGGCATTCCCCTGAATCAGACCCACAATCGTAAGCACCACGGTGAACCCTATAACCCCAAGCATAACCAGCCAATACTGTAGATCGGCCAGAAACCGGCTATAGAGGGGTTTCCCCGTAATCCTGGGGAGTACGTAGTATAGACCACCCAGCGCCGTCATGGCCGCGAAACCCAGCACGCCCACATGCGCATGACCCACCACCCAATTGTTGAAGTGGGTCACCCGCTGAACCTGAGGCAGAGACATCATGGAGCCTTGTATGCTCACGAAAAAATAGAAAATGGTCCCGGTGAAGACAAATTTGGCACCGATGTCCCCATGAATCTCACCCAGTTTCCCTTTGACGGTGTACCAAATATTGATGAGAAAGACCATGACAGG
>Ga0209427_10010084_pt1 | contig 10503 bp, 7 predicted proteins | sample DeeMarSWOR136_30_FD_187465 | JGI IMG/M metagenome (GOLD analysis project Ga0209427, IMG submission 187465) | Marine sediment microbial communities from White Oak River estuary, North Carolina - WOR-1-36_30 (SPAdes) (version 2) | ecosystem: Environmental > Aquatic > Marine > Intertidal zone >...
TCGCAGCTTTCTTTGACGGTTCTGAGCAGGTTCAGAGCCCTTTGATAGTCCCCGCCGGCCCTTGCAATAGTGTACAAAGAAGGCACCGTTTCGATATTGTGAGCGAACACGAAGGGTAAGGCATCCTGAAGGATTTCTATAGCCTGTGCCTGGCAGTTGCGGAAGTCGGGCGTTAGTATTTCAAATCTCATGTCCGGGCAGTGCTGCCTTACTGTGTTGATACAGTCGCGAAAATGGCCGGCGCCGCCATCCGGCAAATCATCGCGGTCAACACTGGTAATTACGAGGTATTTCAGGCCCATTTGCTCTGTCATTTCAGCTATTCGGTCCGGCTCAGTCGGGTCCGGTGGTTCGGGTTTGCCTGTAGCTACCGAGCAAAATCCGCAGCTTCGAGTGCAAATATTACCCAAAATCAAGACCGTTGCCGTGCCCCTCGACCAGCATTCACCATGATTTGGACAATTGGCATTATTACATATTGTCTCCAGACCCAGTGATTTCAATATATTATTTGTGCGATTGTAGCTCTCCCCGACTGGTAAAGGCCTGCGCAACCACGGCGGTAATGTTCGTCGCCCTTGACTCGTCGCTTGTAACTCGCTGGGCATAGAGAAGTGTTTGACAAGCAGTTGGGATAATCGTTTCTTTACCTGAGTCATTGAGTGGTGTTTACCGGTCTCTTTCAGTACTGATGTCATTTCTACGCCTTCCAGGCCGCATGGTGTGATATAATCGAAGATGCTTAGGTCGTTTTGGATGTTTATTGCCATGCCGTGGTAGGTGACAAACTTCGATACGCGAACACCCATGGAAGCGATCTTTCTGTTATCAATCCATAAGCCGCGTAAACCCTTTCGCTGCTGGCTTTTAACGCCTAATTCTTCCAGCAGTTCAGCACCGATTGTTTCGAGTTCTCGGATATATTCGCTGATGCCGAGGCCAAGCTCCTGTAAATTTAAAATGGGGTAGAAAACCAACTGGCCCGGATTGTGTGCTGTTGTGCCGCCGCCTCTGCGGATATCAACTACATCGATATTCTGCTGGATGAGACTATCGCGGCTGACCTGCAGCTTGTTGGCACTTTTCCGGGCGCCAAGGGTAATGACAGGGGGGTGCTCAGTAATCAAAACGGTATCTGGTATTTTGCCCCGGCGTCTTTTTTCGCGCAACCGGTGCTGTTGCCGCAGAACTTGGCGATAATCGGCAAGCCCACAATCATGAATTCGCAAAGATTGACCTTTAGTTTTTTTAGTTACCGCCAACATGGAAATTTCATACTTTTGGTGGATTATGCAGGCTCAGGCCGAAGGCGTCTTCAGCGGCTTCTTTAAGGACCTCGGAAACGGTCGGATGCGGGAAGCTGACCTCGGTGATTTTCTCGGTGCTGCCCAAAAGCAGTCTCGCGGCGCCGATAAGCTCGGTTACCATAGAACCAACCATTGTAACACCGATAATCCTGTTAGTAGCGTTATCTCTTACCGCACTTATCTGGCCGGCGGTTTCATTATGCGCAACGCTTCGTCCGTTGGCTTTGAAAAACGACTTGCCGACGGAGACGTCCAATCCTTCGTTTTTGCAGGCCTGCTCGGTTTTGCCGATAGATGCGATTTCCGGGAATGTGTAGACCGCCCGTGGTATGAGCGAATAGTCAGCAATTTTTTCATCGCCGCCGGTGGCGTTGACCGCCGTGATTTCGGCTTCTGCAAAAGCACCGTGGGCCAAAAATGTTGTCCCGATAGCATCTCCGATAGCGTAGACACCGGTGACGTTCGTTTCCAATTTGTCGTTGACTGAAATGGCGGAATCGGACATTCCCAGATTCAAGGCTCCAACGGTTTCCTTATCAACTACCGGTCTTCGGCCGACCGAAACGAGGACTTTTTCGGCCTCGATTGTTTGTCCACTTTCGAGGATTACTTTTGCTGTTTCTGTGGCAGTGTCGACTGAGGTGACCTTCTGGCTTGTCAGAGAGTCGATTCCGAGCTTTTTGAATTCACGTTCGATTAACCTGCCAACCCACTCGTCCTCCATCGGTATTAGTCGCGAAAGTGCTTCAACGATTGTCACTTTCGCTCCCACTGCCGCATAAACGCAGGCCATCTCGCAGCCGATTACTCCACCGCCCACGATTACCATCGATTTGGGTATATTATCAAGCCCGAGGGCCTCTTTACTGCTGATAACAATCCGGCCGTCAAACGGTAGGGACGGAATTTCGATTGGCTCAGAGCCGGTAGCGAGGATTATCTTGCCGGCCTGAATCTGGGTTGTCGAACCTTCCGCCTCGATTTTGATTGTACCGGGAGCGGTGATGACAGCCCGGCCCGGCAGTATTTTTACCTTATGGCTCTGTATCAATCCTGTAAGGCCTTTGCGAAAGCCGTTTACTATGGCGTCCTTTCTGGCCTGCATTTTGGCCCAGTTAGCGGTAGCTGAGGCAACATCCACTCCCATAAGCGCCGCGTGCTTTATGGATAGCAGTGTATGAGCGGACGCGAGCAATGCCTTCGATGGGATACATCCACAATTCAGGCAGGTGCCGCCGATAAAGTTTTTCTCGGCAACTCCCACTGTAGCGCCTCTTTGGGCACATCTTATAGCGGCGGCATAGCCGCCGGGACCGCTGCCTATTACTACAACATCGAAACTTTCTGACATAATTTAAGCTCCTCTTCAACTTTGCCTAAACTTTGTGTAAAATGATTTACCTTTTCTTTGGTGCGAAAAGCTGAAACTCACAAATCGTCGGGCCGTCAGTGGCTTTTAGGATGTTCAGCCGTACGTGTCGGGCGGTAACAGGCGAGAATTCCAGATTTAGCTTACGCCCAATTTTCGTTCCCTTGGTAATTGTTCGCCATAGTCCGTCATCTATGTATTGCAGGTAGAATTGCTGCACACGGTCGAATTCCTCACTGATAAACGCGCGATTGAACGTCGTTGGTTTTCCAAGGTCGACTTCGAGCCAGGCTTGCTTCGTACCCGTGTCGGTCGCCCAGCGAGTGGCCGGGTTATCGTCCACGGCCTTGTCGGCACTATACTGACGCATGTTCCGGTATACATTGGAGGCTCTGGCCTTTTTGCCATAAGCCAGAGACGATGATCGCATACCGATAGGGGCAATCTCACTTGCAGGACCATCCAATTCCAATTTGATGATAGTATCGACTTCCTGCTGATGTTCCTTCGGTATGGAGATTTCGATGGCCTCTTCAGTTTGTTTTACTTTTGCGTTACCGCCGGTCAATACTGAACTGGCGATGATTTTTTTGGGGATTGGCGGCAATGAAAGGCCATTTTCGTTCCAATTATAAACGTGGACATAAATGTTGCTGTCCTTGTTTGTGCTGGCGCCCCAGGAGCCTGTTTTGAACGGTCCGCCGCGGGTGCTATAGATACTATCACCATATTTCTTTAGCCATTCACCCATTTCCCGTAATCTATCGACCTGTCGCGGCTCGATTCGGCCGTCGGGCATGGGGCCGACGTTAAACAGCAAGTTGCCGTCACCACCGACGGTCGAAACAAGTGTTTGTATGCACTGTTTGAATGATTTCATCTGGTCGTTTGGTTTCCACGCCCACTGGCGGCAGATTGTCATGCAGGTCTCCCACGCGCGGTCGTGTTGGAATTTACCTATTCTTTGCTCAGGAGTGTCGTGGTCGGCGGCCAGACCCGCGCGGTTATTAATAATAATGTGAGGCTGAAGTTCCCTGATCATCCTGAACATATTTTCTGAATCCCAGTCCTTTGCCGAGCCGCCCAGACCGTCGAACCACATGATATCGAGCCTGCCATAGTTGGTGCACAGTTCTCGAATCTGGTTGTGTAAAAACTTTATGTAATTGTCGTGGTTTTCCGTGCGGTAGTCGGGGTGGTACCAATCGACAGGGGAGTAGTAGTAGCCGAGCTTCACGCCGGCCTTGTGGCAGGCGTCGGCCAGTTCCCTGACCACATCGCGTTTGAACGGTGAGTTGGTTATTTTGTAGTCAGTGTGCTTGCTGTCGAACATCGAGAAGCCATCGTGATGTTTTGAGGTGAACACCAGATACTTCATCCCGGCGTCTTTGGCGACCTGCACCCACTCGTCTGCGTTGAACTTGACGGGATTAAATTTCTTATAAAGGTTGTCGTATTCTTCAAAAGGAATCTCTCCTGTTCCGCCGGTTCCTCTCCGTTCGCCGCCGCGTGACCAGCCGATTTCTGTTCCTTTGAGGCTGACCGGCCCCCAGTGGATGAACAGGCCGAATTTCATTTCTCGCCAGGCCTGCATGTCCTTCTCGGCGGCCTTGAGATAATCTTTGGACGTTGCCGAGCTGCCGGCCTCGGCCTGCTTCGTAAAGCAGGCTGTAAGCAAACATAATGCTAAACTCAGGTAGATTACGAATGACCACATGCTCCATTTTTGCTTTAACATGATATTCACCCTTTCAATTTTGAAAATACGCGTTGACAGAAAACAATAATATAGCAGAAAAATGTGGAAAATGAAACTCTGAGTTTGCTTTTATACCAATTTGGAGGAAAACGAACTCAAAAACCACTTTTCGGTCCGATTAGGACTCTGCATGTTAAGCAAGAACTCAAAAAACCTGATAAAAGGTCCGAAGCACTGGTTTTTTAGGCTTTTATATCAGCCGGCTTTTTTACAAACTTTTTACAGACTGAGGGAGCCGTACGAAGATATAATGATTTTGCAGGTAGTCACAAAAATAATGAGAAAGCATTTAAGAAAGGAAGAGTATGAGCCGGGAAAGAAAAGTTGCCGTTGTTTTGATAGAGATATTCTGTATTGGCTTATTAGTGTATGTGGTGTGTGGGGGTATTGGTTTTGGCCGGGATAGATTCAGTGATAAGTCGATAAACTCTCAGCCGGGCTGGATTGAAAATATTAGGGCTCTTGCCCAGTCACCTCGACTTGTGCATTCGAGTAAGGCCGGCGGTGATGAAGAGTATTATTTTAAGGGTGATACATCGGCCTTCAATGAATTCTTACAGGAATTCGAGAGCGTTAAGCTGCCCAAGCGCCGGATTGTGTTCAAGAAACAGTATGGTAAGGTCAGCCATCGCCATTTTGACTGGGTATTGCAAGTACCGGGCCATACAGATTCCACGAGTGAGAGAGACCGCGAAGATGAAGAAGCATATCCGTCAGTTACGGTTTATGCGGCCGCGAGTGATATACATTTTGCTGATGTTATTCTGCCCGAAAGTGCCGACATTGTCGTTCTCGAAAACACTAAGGAGGACAACTTGAGGGTAGATAGGGATATTGAGACAGCCAGGAAGTGGGCAGCGGCCAGACACAAATGGCTTGAATTCGTCGGGCCGTATCTATCCGGGATAAGACAGGAGGAGCATAATCCCTCTATTCAATATATCGAGATGAGAAGCGATTTAGTTTCCAAATATCTGCCGCAGCACAGGATTTATGTGATTGAAACCACAAGGGCGGGGAGGTCGTCAACTTTTGCTCTGTCGATAAGCGGGGAGATAACGGACCTGGGCAGAGGAGATTGGATGGGCCGCAAGGACGAGAAGCACTTCAGGAATCGGAAACTATCAGCGTTTTTAGGCACACAAAATATTAAAATTTCTGACCCCGATACTGCTATCGGCATCACAAAATTGATTGAAGAGATTTCGAGGGCACCTCAGGATGTTGTTATTCTGAGGCGAAGTACTAATAACTTCAGTATTTTTGATAAACGTTTATATCCATGTCGATGCGGAGAGTCAAATTGGCGATACAAAGCGAAAAAACGGAATAAGATCTGGAGAGTGGATAAAAAGTATGTTGGTCCGCCTGTGATGCTTGAAAAACCTCCGATATGGGAAATAGTGCTGGATGAAAACAACCGCTTCGTGGAGATGCGCCACCAGTGATGTCATTATTGTTTGGCAATAATTGTATCATTATTTGTGAACCATCTTTCTTTAGTGAGAAAAGGATACAGGCAAGGAAATACTGTGTGAATGTTATAAAGAGGCTGGAATGAGACCTATCATTAAAGACTTAAAGCAAATTGCGGTATTCCTGATTGTGGCGATCATTGCTTCGAGCGTTTTTGCTAAAGACAGATTACATTGTCCCAGGATTAGAAACGACCGACGTCCTGCGCTGCTATTCATCCAGGGTCCTCAGGATGAGCGAGAACTATGCGTTGCTTGCTTCGACGGCAAGACCGCATACAATGAGAAGATTGCGTCCGCAAGATACCTTCAGGTGAATCAACTTGACAATGCTATATTTTTGGTTACTGCGCAGCGCAGCCCTACAAAGGGAAGTGTTTACGCGATGGACCTTGGAAGAGGCATTGCAAAACTACTCGTAGAAAGCACACGAATCCACTGTCTTCGGGCCGAGCCGGGAATGAAAAAAGCTATGTTAGTGGATGTTAATATGGGCATCGGCGAAGTTCGCCTGATTGGACTAAACCTTGCCAATCTTGAGACGACGTTACGACATACTCTAAAGAAGGAATTGCTCGTCGATAGATTCAATGGGATAGGGCCACGGATGAAACTCTCGCCTGATTTTAAGCACATCGTTTATGCAAGCAGAAAAAGCGATAAGGTTCCCGAACGTTGGAGCGAATATATATTAAGAGTTCTGGACTTATCAACAATGAAGATTGAGGACCTTGACAACAACGTTGGCGTTCAGATATCTGTTCTTTCTTCGAGAGGCTGGGGAAGCCCGCCTTTTGAATGGATTAACAATAACGAGGTCATTTATCAGGATATGGTCCCGAATAAGCCTAATGAAATTTTAGAGCCGGCTCTTCAAGCTCTTAACATCTTCAAGAGTGTGAATATCAAAACAAAAAAGGTTATGGAGCTATTTTGTAAAGAACTTCGCCTAACTCTGGATGGAGGCTCTTTACAGGCTAATCCTTTGAATGGAAAGTTAATCTATAACAGAGAATATATTTTGGACCTGGAAAAGAAACGCCTTATTCCAAAGACTATGCCATTTGCCGTTGTGCCGGGTTACCGTTCGAAACCGACGAAAATCCTGCACGGAGAGGTTGTTTTGTTCAGCGGCGGTTCAAGATGTGTTGGCAGTTGTGTTTCACCCTCGAAAAAGAATTTTGCGTATTCATTGCGCCCAAAGACCCGCTCTCTTGCCGAGGAATTATATGCGAAGGTCCAGGGACTACAGGAGCCCATAAAGGTTGCTGAGGGGCCCTCCTGGACCACGGCAATAGGGTGGATTGAATAAAGGAATATTTGCAAAAAGAAATACAATACCTATTTTGATTTTCTACTTTTGTCTGGCAATTGTTGTATGAGCGGCATCGAACATTCTTACGCCGCCGGTGTCCAGTCGGAGGACCAGATGCTTTGCGGCTTCTATGAAAGCTCAATTTTTTACAAGCTTTTTACAAGTTGACGGGCGCCAAGAAGGTATAATGATTTACAGATCGTGTCAAAAATATTGAAAAAGTCTAAAGGAAAGGAACGGCTATGAAGCGAAAAGGAAAGACCATTCTTGCTCTTATCACGTTATTATGTGTTCTCTCACAGTTGGGTTTAGTCAATAGCTGCACAGTACGTCAAAAGGAGGAATTCGATTACAAACAAGCTCTACCTCAAATGATGAATCAGGCCCCAAAGGCCATCCCTACACTTCGTCTTGAAAAGCCTAAATATGTTCTTGGTGAGTCGATTAGATTTTGGATTGGTGTAAAATGTTTGAATGACGACGTCCTAATCCCCGATAAATATTGGAATACGTGTTTTCTCCAGATAATCAGACCAGATGGGACCGTTAAGAAGGAGCCCGTGGATTGGCCAGTGGATGGACAGCTAAGCCATGGTTGGATCGGAGGCCACGGCCTCGGAAAAGAAGAAGTCCAAGTTGGAAAGTACACACTTATTTTTGAATTTGCTAATAAGAAGACCGAACCTGTGGAATTAACAGTTGAAAAGCTCGGCATAATAAAACAGGTCAAAGCCACATTCGATTTTCGACGATCCGGAGATATTGCAAAGGATACACATATTCCCTTAATTCTGACCGTACAAAATGACTCTAAGTACATAGTTCAGTTTCCAAGACGCGGCGTTTCAGATGCCTATGTATCAATAAGCGTAAAATGCCAGGAACCTCCGAGAAGAGCCGATTGTTTCTATCCGATAGAGAAACTGAAAGGCCCTCTTAAGAACAGATATAATTGGGGACGAGCCGCGAGTGTTCCGCCTATTATCCTCCGGCCCGGTGAGCATTTCGAGCAAGAACTTTCCTTAGAGGAGGCCTATGAATTCTGGGGTAGTGGCCATTATGAAGTGATATTTTCCACTGTGCTTGCATTGCGCGTTGGTGAGAAGAACGGCAAGTTTGCGGCCTATTGTCCTATTAGACTTCCGGTAATTGCTGTGGAGCATTTCAATGTTAAGGAAATGGGACGTTAAAAAGAATTGGCCTAAAAAATGAGACTGTTAGCTTTCTTTGGCGATAGTTGTGTGGGCGGCGTCGAACATTCTGACGCCACCGGTATCGAGCTGCAGGATTAGGCCCTTTTCGGGGTCTATTCCAATGCAATTGCCGGTGAATTCCCGGCCGTTACAGATAAGCTTCAACCTGTGGTTTAGCTGGATGCTTAGTTTACGCCATTTCTCCGTAACTTTTTCGCTGTTTCTTTCTGCGACTTCGAGCCAGTGTTCTACTGATGTAAGTAATCTTTTTGCCAGCGAGATTCGGTCGGCGACTGAATGGCTTTCGATGTCGATACTTGTCGCGATTGGTTGTAATTCAGGGGGGAATGAGTCTTTCTTTTGGTGGCAGTTTATTCCAATGCCGAGGATGTAGACACCGCCATCGTTATTTAGTTTTGATTCGAGCAGGATGCCGGCCACCTTTTTGCCGTTGAGGATTATATCATTCGGCCATTTGATTTTTGTTTCGGCTCCACCGATTTTACCCAGCCCATCGGCGACTGCTACGGCACAGGTTAGCGAGAGCAGCTCGGGATTTAGTTTGTAATCGGTTAAAACAATTGAACATTGAATACTTTCCGCCCGGCCGCCGTGCCATTTTGTGCCGGCCCTGCCACGGCCGGCGGTTTGCTCTTCGGCAAAGACTACAAGTCCATTATTTTTTTTGTTTTTTGCGTACTCGGCGGCGATATCGTTTGTGCTCGATGTTCGGTCATAGACCAGGATTTTTCTGCCGATATTCCTGGTTTTGAGGTTTGCCTTTATCCTGTCGGGGTCGAGAGAATCGCTCTTTGGGCCTGCCATAAGTTACCTGTCAAGAGCAATGTCAACCGCCCTTGCCGAGTGAGTGATTGCGCCCACGGCCACCCTGTCGATTCCGCACTGGGCAATGGCTGAGACGTTGCTTAACGTTATGTTGCCAGAGGCTTCAAGCAGGGGTTTTTTGTTTTTACCGCACATTTCGTTTCGCATGTCCACGGCGTGCTTTAACTGCCACTGGCCCATATTATCGAGAAGAACAATATCAACGCCGGGAATTTTTAATACGTGGTTAAGCTGGTGGTCGACGTGGTCGACCTCCACGGCGATAAATTTTGCGCCCTTAACCTTCCTGGCTTTTTCGACAATTTTTTTCAGTTTCGGGTAGAAGTTTGTGCCGAGCTGCGCGAGGTGGTTATCTTTAATCAAAATACCATCGTACAAACCGAGGCGATGATTGTATCCGCCGCCACAACGAACGGCATATTTTTCGAGTATTCTCCAGCCGGGCATTGTCTTGCGCGTATCGTAAATCTTCGCTTTTGTGCCCTGAACGGCACGAACGAATTTGCGGGTGGTCGTAGCTATTCCGCTGAGCCTCTGGAGGAAGTTGAGCATAACCCGTTCGGCGCTCAGCATAGAACGCAAAGGCCCTTCGATAGTGGCAATTCTGCACCCCACGTAAGCCGGTTCTCCGTCTTCGACGTAAACTGTTAACGTGAGCCTTTCATCATACTGTCTGAGAACCTCTCGGACGACGTCCATTCCACATACGACTATTTCCTCACGCGAGATGATATTCGATTTGTCAATAGTATCGTCTTTAAAGAGAAGCTCGCTGGTTATATCGCTTTGCCCGAGGTCTTCTTCGATTGCCAGTTTGATGATTTTCTGTACCTTTGCAATGTTCAGTCTTTTCATTTTAGTTGTTCCTTAGCCATTAAGCGGCTAAAAAATATGATATTTCCTGTTAATAAGGTAATAGAATATCATTTTTTCCATAAATATCCCACAGCATAAAGGTGAAAAGCAGCATTTTTTTGCCTACTTAAAAAGTAGGCAAGGATCAAAAGCGTACTTGAAAAGTAGGCAAGGATCATGTGAAATTGGGTTTGTTTGGGTTTGAATTGGGTTCGTATAGGCGTTTTATTGGCAAAAATTGGGTTCGTTTTGGGTTCGATTGGGTTCGTTTTGGGTTCGTTTTTCCTAATTGACCAAGTGTCCATTTGAACGTATCCCCTTGTCAGTAAAGCGGTTACGTTGACTTGACTTTTTCTGAAATTGGGTTCGTTTTGCAAAAAAAGG
>Ga0209427_10010086_pt1 | contig 10502 bp, 9 predicted proteins | sample DeeMarSWOR136_30_FD_187465 | JGI IMG/M metagenome (GOLD analysis project Ga0209427, IMG submission 187465) | Marine sediment microbial communities from White Oak River estuary, North Carolina - WOR-1-36_30 (SPAdes) (version 2) | ecosystem: Environmental > Aquatic > Marine > Intertidal zone >...
GACACGGACATGGCAAGAATGCTGGGTCCGGAGGCGATTCAGAGATATATCAGCCTATCACCCTTGGGACGGCTGGGAACGGCGGAAGACGTCGCATATGCTGCCCTTTTTCTGGCCTCCAAGGGTGCGGCATTCATCACGGGTGAGGTCCTGGATGTCAACGGGGGAGTGTTAATGGACTAGGCGAAGGAATAGCCCATGGTATGGTACCGATCAGGGAACGGGACCGACACAGAACCCACAGGAGGTGTGAAAATGTCGTACTCCCTGAGTCTCAAGGATAGGGTTGCCATCGTCACCGGGGCAGGAAGAGGCCTTGGAAAGGCGATCGCCAAGGCCCTCTTGGATAATGATGTGAAGGTGGTGGGCTTCGATCTCGCCTTTGAGCCCAAAGATGAGCTGGCCCATCCCAACATATTCTTGATAGAGGGGAACGTAACCCGTGAAAAGGACGTGGACCAAATGGCGAAAGGGACGATCGAGAGATTCGGAAAGATCGATATCCTGGTGAACAACGCCGGAATTATGTACAAGGACTTCGTGGAGGCCGTCGACCTCAGTAATTGGCAACAACTAGTGGAGGTAAACCTAACAGGTCCAATGCTTTGCACTCGGGCCGTGGTCCCCCATATGAAGCACCAACTCTGGGGGCGCATCGTCAATATTTCCTCCATGACCGCCCTCATAGGGGCCGAGACGTACAGCGGATACGCCGCGAGCAAAGGCGGATTACAGGCACTGACTCACACATGGGCCGCGGAATTGGCGGTTTACGGGATCACCGTCAATGCCATTTGTCCGGGATGGATTGAGACACCGATGGTTTCGGCTCTCATCAGAAGAATTGCCGACTTGCATAAACTGAGCAATGAGGAGGCGGTAAAAAAGATACTCTTCATAGTTCCACATCGGCGATTCATTGATCCCTCCGAGATCGCCTTTGCCGTCCTCTTCCTCTGCTCCGATGCCTCCAAGAGCATCAACGGCCATGGACTGGTGATCGACGGCGGACTCACCTCCGTTATCTCTCCAGGCCTGATGACCGAGGTCTCGGAGCGACACCTCCTTTTTCACAATATCGATAAGATCTTGGCTGCTATGGAATAAAAGACCCGGTCGAAAAGAAGCCAGGGAGTTAGGGGTCTTGGAGGGGAAGCCAACCTTCCGCACGATAAAGAGTGCACGGAACTGACCATGAGCCGGGAGGACGAAAATGAACATCTTCGGTGCTCCAAGCCGATATATCCAAGGGAGCGGAGTCCTGGATCGGATGGGGGAAATCCTCTCCCCTCTCGGTGATCGGTTTCTCGCTTTCGGTGATGAGACCGTCCTGTCCATCGTAGGAGAAAGGGTGGTCAGGGCCCTTGAAGGAAATAACAAGCTAGCCATCATGGAGACATTTGGCGGGGAATGCTCCTACCGGGAGATATTTCGGCTTAAATCCGTTGCCCAACAGAGTAAGGCCCAGGCCATCGTTGGAATCGGTGGCGGGAAGGCGGCGGATACGACAAAGGCCCTTCATATGCACTTGAATCTCCCCATCGTCATTGTTCCCACCATCGCGGCGACCGACGCACCCACCAGTCACCTGCTCGCTATCTATGATGAAAATCATGTGATCCAGGAGGTCCTTCGCATGGAGGGAAGCCCGTCAATAATACTGGTGGACTCCACGGTAATTGCGCAGGCTCCCGTCAGGTTTCTCGTTGCCGGGATGGGAGATGCCCTGTCCACCAAGTTCGAGGCAGAGGCATGTTGGAAATCGGGAGCCACGAATCTCTTTGGAGGAAAGCCCACCCAGGCTGCCCTCCGTTTAGGCCAACTAGCCTACGAAGTCATCAGGGAGTCCGGCGAGGAGGCAAAAGTATCCGTTGAACATGAGGAAGTCACCCCTGCCGTGGAGAAAGTCATTGAGGCCAATATCCTTCTCAGCGGCCTAGGATTTGAAAGCGGAGGACTGGCCGCAGCCCATGCCATCCATGCCGGTTTCACGCTCGTGGAGGAAATGAACCAGTCCTTCCATGGGGAAAAGGTAGCCTTCGGCGTACTGGTTCAATTGGTCATGGAGAAGAGGGAAGGGAATTTTATCCGCGATTTGATCGGATTCTACCGGCGCGTGGGGTTGCCGACGAGCCTGGAGCAACTTGGGCTGAGGGAATTTCGCTCGGACAAGATTGAAAACGTCGCGAAAAGGGCCTGCCAGGAGGGATCCTATATCCATAACATGCCTTTCGAGGTCGATGAGAAGGCCGTAGTTGAGGCAATCATAGAGGCCAATTCCCTTATGGAGAGCGAGTAAGCCCACATTTGTTAGGTTTCTGAAAAGGTTCTGATCCTAGAACATCTCTGGCGTGATCAAGAAGAGGGTACAGATCAACCGATCTCGCGCAACGTTTCCCGGATAATGGAGAGGCCATTCTCGAGCTGGTTATCTGTGATTACCAAGGGAATGGGGAACCCGGGCACGTTGGGACTCGTGCCGGGGGAGACCGTGATGAATGTACGGTTAGCCTTTTGAGCAATAACGGGATACCTTGACAGACGGAGAATGATCTTCTAGACATGTATTAGCTTCCGCAAAAATCCGGGGAGGCGGGATCTCTTTATACCGTTGAATGGGTTTCGAAGTGCTCAAGGCCGTCATTTTTGACTACAATGGGGTCCTGGTTAATGACCTGAGAATTCACACGGAGGCCTACGTACTGGCCGGAAAGAGCGTGGGCATCCCCTTGACCAGGGAAACCGTGAGGAAGTTCGCTTCCTACGCTCACGAACAGAAGAGGAAGCCCCTCTACGGAGAAATCTCCGATGAGACTTGGGAGGAGATCTCACGGCTCAAGACGAGGTTCTATTTCGACCTGGCCGATAAGGAGGACGTCGTCTTTCCCGATGTGGAGACGGTGTTAACGTCTCTCTCCCGTAGATATACGCTGGCCCTCATCTCCAATACGCGACGAGAGAACTTCGATAGGGTGTTCCCGCGAAAGCTGGCCAGTCTGTTCACGGTAACCCTCTTTATCGATGACGTCGAGAAACCCAAGCCTTCCCCCGATCTGCTTCTGAAGATGATGGAACGGCTGGGTATCCACGCGAATCAGTGCTGCTATGTGGGGGACTCTGTTTTGGACATCCAGATGGCAAAGACCCTCGGCGTCAAGGTGTTTTCGGTGGCGACGGGAGATAATTCCAAGGATGAGCTGCAGGCAGCAGGGGCGGATTTGGTTTTCGACAGTTTGTCAGAGTTGAAAGAGACGTGGGAGGACGTGGGATGAAGACGGTGTTGCTCCCTGAATCCATCCGGCCCGAAGGGTGGCGGATTCTTGAAGGCCGGGTTCGAATTGTGGAAGCTCCGGACCACACCTCTGAGACGCTGAAGAAATTCATTCGGGACGCTCACGGGGTTATTCTGCGGACCGGTGCCCGAGTCACCGCGGAGATAATCGCAGAGGCCCCTCATCTGCAAGTCATCGCCAGGACCGGAGCAGGGGTAGACAACGTAGACGTGAAGGCGGCCACGGAGCGGGGAATCTACGTATGCTATGTACCTGACGCCAACGTGGTTTCCGTTGCTGAGCATGTCATTGCCCTTCTTCTCGCCCTGAGCAAGCAGCTCAAAATCCTGGATAACGAGGCCCGCGGGGGTAATTTCGCCATCCGTTACCAGTACCTACCCACGGAACTCTGGGAGAAGACCCTAGGGATTATCGGTTTGGGGAAAATCGGTCGCGCGGTTGCCGAAAAGGCAGGAAGAGGATTGGGCATGAAGGTACTGGCCTTTGACCCCTACGTAACGGCTCAAGAGGCAAGGCGTTTTGGTGCTGAAGCATACGATTCCCTCACGGAAATGTTAGCCCAATCCGATGCGGTCACCCTTCACGTCCCCTTGACCGAGGAGACGCGAAACCTCATGGGAACCGATGAATTCCGCTCCATGAAACCCTCCGCATGGTTTGTCAACACCTCCCGGGGTGGGCTCGTTGACGAGGCAGCCTTGATAGAGGCGCTCGATTCCGGCCTCATCGCGGGGGCCGGCCTGGACGTCTTTGCATCGGAACCTCTGGACCCCCAGTCCCCCCTCACCAGGTTCACCAACGTCATTCTGACACCCCATGTGGGTGGCCTGACCAATGAGTCCTCCATCCGTATGGCCGTAGCTGCGGCCGAAGCGGTCTTGGACGTTCTGGAGGGAAGGAAGCCTGCTCATGTGTTTAATCGGAAGGAGCTTATGGATCGTTGATGAAACGGAGGGGAAATCCGCCCGTTTTTTGAAGACAGGTTGAAGAAAGGGTGAGCAGCCATGAGCGAAAACTACTGCGATTTAACCGGAAAGGTAGCCATCATCACCGGTGCCAGTCGCGGACTCGGCCAGTATTTCGGTCGGGCCATAGCACGGGCCGGAGCTGACCTGGTCATCACCAGCCGGAACCTGGATAGGTTGGTGCCCTTCAAAACCGAGATAGAGGCCCTGGGACGGAAGGCCTTCCCAGTCCAACTGGATGTGTGCGACCACGAGAGCATCCAGAAAATGGCCGATAGTGCGCACGAGGCATATGGCAAGATAGATATCCTCGTAAATAACGCCGGCTGCAACGTTCGCAAGCGCGCCGTGGAAGTCACCTGGGACGATTGGAATCTCGTGCTCGACACCAACTTACGAGGCGCGTTCTTCGTGGCCCAAGCCGTGGCCAAGAAGATGATCCCCCGGAAGTACGGAAGGATCATCAATATCGGATCGGTCACCTGCGTGTTCGGGTATGCCGGACTGGCACCATATTGTGCGAGTCGCGGGGGGATAAAACAGCTCACCATGAGCCTCGCTGACGACTGGGGAGTGTATGGGATTACCGTCAACTGCCTGGCTCCGGGCTGGTTCAAAACGGAGCAGACCGCGGTCCTGTACGAGAACAAGGAGTGGGTGGAATACCTCTGTGATCGCATTCCCCTCAAACGGCCCGGACAGCCCAATGACCTCGATGGTGCCATTGCCTTTCTGGCTTCCGATGCGAGCGAGTACATCACCGGCCAGACGCTCCTCGTTGACGGAGGTATCTCCACAGGCGCCACAAAGGCAACGGTTTAACCTCCAACCGCTAACCTCAACCTGCCGAGGGGTGATGAACCCCGAACCACATGTTGATCTGGGCGGGCGCTCCGGATATAATACGCACGTCGGAAAGGACATCGGCTCTTGCTGCAATGGGGGACAGGGGCTATCTTTCATCAAGCCTAGTACTGTTTCCCGTATAGTTGGAGCGCAATCATGACAAGCCTTACGCCCAGTGTAACCGAATCCACCTATGATATCACGCTGATCGGGGCAGGTCCTGGCGGATATGTGGCAGCCATCAGGGCGGCCCAGATGGGGGCCAGGGTCCTCGTCGTTGAAAAGGACAAACTGGGGGGAACCTGCGTCAACTGGGGCTGTATACCCACCAAGGCCTACTTATCGGACATCAAGCCCCTTCATAAAATACGGACATCACCTCTCTATGAGGGAAGAGACCAGCTGTCCCTCAATATCGAGAAAATGGTGGCCCGAAAAAACCAGGTGGTGGAGACGATGACCAAGGGGATTGCACACCTTTTCAAAACCAACGGCATCCACCTGGTCCAGGGGATCGCAAGCCTTGTGGATTCAAGGACCATCGCCGTTGTTCGGGATGGGAAAAGGGAAACGTACCAAGCCAATAACGTCATCATTGCCACGGGCTCCCAGGTGGCGAGCATTCCCACCGTGAGTATCGATGGGAAGCAGGTCGTCTCCAGCGACGAAGTACTCGATCTCCAGTCGGTTCCAGAGGAATTGGTTATCGTCGGCGGTGGGGTGATCGGGGTGGAGTTTGCCACCATCTTCAATGCCCTGGGGGCTCGGGTGACGGTTGTGGAGATGCTCCCCTGCATCGTCTCCACCGAGGACGACGAGGTCATCCGGGGACTCACCATGCTGCTCGAAGGACAGGGCATCACGGTTCTGACCGACACCAAAGTCATGGGAGCTTCCTCCAAGAGAGGCAAGGTCCACGTCGAGGTTCAGGACAAATCGGGAGCAAGGACCCATCTAACCGTGGAGAAGGTCCTCATGGCCGTGGGGAGAGCTCCTCACACCGAGGGGCTTGGCCTCCAAACGGTTGGCATCAGGATGGAGGGAGGGTTCATCGAGGTAAACGGCAGGATGGAGACCAACGTGGAGGGGATATACGCCATCGGGGACGTCATCGGAAACACGATGCTCGCCCATGCAGCCTCGGCAGAGGGAGTTGTTGCCGTGGAGAACATCATGGGAAGATCGCGCGAAGTAGACTACCGGAGAATCCCCAGCTGTGTTTACACCTTCCCCGAAATCGCCTCAGTAGGACTTACGGAAAAAGAGGCTCAAGATAAAGGGTTTGACATTCAGGTCGGCAAATTCCCCTACCTCTATAGTGGAAAGGCCGTGGCCATGGGCGAACCAGAGGGGTTCGTGAAGATCATCGCCGAAAAGCACTTGGGGGAAATTCTGGGGGTTCACATACTCGGGGAGAACGCGACGGAACTGATTGGCGAACCCCTTCTCGCCATGAAGCTGGAGGCTGCGATCGAAGACCTCGGCCAGGTGGTGAAGGGACATCCCACACTCTCCGAGACCATCATGGAGGCCGCATTGGATTGGAGCAAGGCCTCTATCCACCGACCTCCCAAGGAATAACAAGAGGGGGGGCACGTAAGACACCTTAGGCCATTATACTGTGCGAGGGGCATTCGGTGAATCGAATCCTGGCCATCGATGCGGGGACGCAATCCCTCAGGACATGTATCCTCGATCATGATTTGACGACGCTGGAAAAGGAGCAGGTATCCTACACTCCTCAGGTTAAGGCGAAAACATGGGTGGAGATCGATGCTGAGGTCCTATGGGATGCCTTTGTGAAAGCCTGTGGCCCATTGCGGGGGGCAAAGGAGGTGGAGGGCATCTCCTTTTCAACCCTCTGTCCTTCCCTGGTGCCCATGGACGCCGATGGAAACCCCCTCGCCCCGATGATTCTCCACCTGGACCGGAGAAGCTATCGCCAGGCCCTTTGGGCGTTGAACCGCGTTGGGGAGGAGAGGTTCCTCCGGATTGCGGGCAACCTCCCCATTCCGGGGGGAATATCGCTCACCAGCCTCCTCTGGATCAGGGAACATGAGCCATCCGTCTACCACCGAAGGGATGTGGTCTTTGGACATGGGGTGACGTTTTTCATGAAACGGTTGACCGGAGGGTTCTTCATCGATCCTTCCAATGCCTCGTTTACCGGTCTCTACGACACGGTGGGATATGGCGACTGGGACGAGGAAATCCTGGGGGCCCTGGAGATTGAACGGGAGAAGCTTCCCCAGGTTGCGCTGTCACCAAGCATTGTGGGCGAGCTCGACGGGAGAGCCGCCGCCTCAACGGGGCTTTCGCCGGGTATCCCCGTTGTGATCGGTGCCAACGATACCACGTGTGCAGCGGTTGGGGCTGGGGTCACGGAGCACGGAAAGCTGATCAACAGCACCGGCACCGTCGATAATATGGTCCTCTGCCTCGACCGACCACTGACGGGGAAAAACCATCTCCTGAGGACCCATGCGTATCGGAATCGCTGGCTCGCCATGAGAACCGTCGGTGCCGGCGGTGCCTCCGTGGAGTGGTTTCGAAAGACCTTCTGCCAGGAGATGAGCCGGGATGCCTTTTACAATGAATACTTGGCGAGTGTTTTGTCCCCGTCTGCTGAGCCCGAGGCCCGTTTCCAACCCTTCCTTTCGGGGGATCGTCATCGGATCAAGCAGAAAACGGGTTCCTTTACCCGCCTTTCCCTCAACACGACAAGGGAGGATTGCCTGTTGGCATTGGTCCACGGAATCGCTTCTTTTCAGGCAGAGGGCCTCCGTGAGTGGCGGAAACACGTCCCTTTGGATCGCCACATCTACATCGTGGGCGGCGGAGCCAGCGAGCCGTATACCCAGTACAAACAGAGAGTGTTTAAGGATTTTGAATTCGTCCAACTGGGGGAGACATCGTTGAAGGGTGCGGCCAAGCTCGGGTTCGAAACCATTGAACAAGAGAGGGGGAAGTAGAGCCCGGGTGAGGCGTTTCGGCTTCTTGATCCGTTCATGACCATAGACCATGAAACCCTATCTGGAGGGAGAAAATGGGCATTGAGGTTCTCAAGGAGAAATTTTCCCTGGAGGGACAGACCGCGCTGATTACCGGATCCGGGCGGGGCATCGGCAAGGGTTTGGCGACAGCGCTGGCCAAGGCGGGCGCCGAAATCGTGGTGCTCGATATCATCGAGGAGAACGTCCACGAGACGGTAAAGTTCCTCGAGTCGGCCACCGACAGGAAAGCCTACCCCTACGTCGCCGATTTGAGGAAGACCCACTTGATTCCGCAATACGTCAAGGATATTCTGGCCGAATGCGGTAAAATCGACATTCTGATCAATAACGCCGGGAACCAGGTGCGAAAGCCGGCCCTCGAGTTCACCCTGGAGGAGTGGAACAGCGTGGTCACCGTCCATCTCACCGCCTCCTTTGCCATGGCCCATGCGGTTGTCCCCGGGATGATCGAGCGGGGCGGTGGCAAGATCATCAACATCGCCTCCATCAACTGTGTTATGGCGGTTCCCAATATCATTGCATACACGGCCGCGAAGAGCGGCGTGGGCGGTTTGACCCGCTCTATGGCGGTTGAATGGACTCAGTACAATATTCGAACCAATGCCATCGGCCCGGGCTTTGCTCGAACGAAATTGACGGAGAAGCTGTTTCAGGATCCCGTGAGAACCAAATGGGTTATGGACCGTATCCCCATGAAACGGACGGTGGACCCGGAAAACGATTTGGGCTACGTGGCTGTGTTTCTGGCCTCGGATGCCTCGCAGTATATCACCGGACAGGTCATATACGTCGATGGCGGCTGGCTGGCTTCATAGGGAAAAACGAGCCGAGGGAGGAACCTTGATGATGCAGATGGAAAAGGAGAAATTCGTGCTGCCCGATGTCAGTCACATCGGCCTGGTGACCAACGATCTGGATAAATCCATGAGGGAATTGGAGGATCTCTACGGATTAAAACCCTTTCTGGTCATGGAGCCGGGGTACGTAAATACGTACCTGAGGGGAAAACCCGCCAATTTCAAGCTGAGGTCGGCCTTCTATCAATCGGGGCAGGTGATTTTCGAGATCATCTCCGTTTTGGAGGGCGAGACCATCTACGGCGAATGGCTGGCGGAGAAGGGAGAGGGCCTCCACCACTTGGGCTACGACATTGAGGACATGGAAGAGTGGATTGATTACTATAAGAGTAAGGGCATCGGGGTCCTTCAAAGCGGCGAACGGCCGGGCGTCAAGTGGGCCTATCTCGATACCATCGCATATACCGGAATGATCGTTGAGCTCATCGAGAGAACCGAGGAGGGAAAACTCATCAAGTAACGTCCGAGTACCAAGCCTGTTGGTTTTGGTTGAAGATAGTCCGCTTAGTCCCTTGTTCCAATATAATAAGGAAAGGATAACCAACCATGGGACAAGAGAAAATAAAGGCATTGGTTTTGGTGGCCACGGGAAAGTTCGATCTCCAGGAGAGGGACAAACCCGTCCCTCAGGAAGACGAAGTGCTCATCAAGGTGAGGGCCTGTGGAATCTGCGGTTCCGACGTGGAGGGTTTCCTGGGCAAGAGCGACAAAAGGGTCCCCCCCCTGATTATGGGCCATGAATTCGCGGGAGACGTGGAGCAATCGGGGCCCGGCGTTGACGATTCCCTCAACGGCAAGCGGGTGGTGGTTGAGCCGTATGTGTTCTGCGGAGAATGCGAGGAATGCATGCAGGGACACGACAATCGGTGCCCCTCAAGGCAATTGATCGGAGTTCACCGACCCGGGGCATTTGCCGAGTACGTGGCCGTGCCGCGAAAGTGCGCATACCCGCTTCCCGATACCCTCGACTACGTCGGGGGAAGCGTGGTGGAACCCCTTGCCGTTTCGGTTCGCGTCTTTCATCAGCACCAGAGGGGCCTGCTCAAGTGGGTGGCCATCTTCGGGGCCGGGGCCCAAGGACTTTTGGCCCTCCAAATGGCACAGACCTTCGGTGCCGGGACCATCATATCGGATATCAACCCCTCTCGTCTCGAAAGCGCAGAGGCGTTGGGCGCATTGGCGGTGATTCGTGCCGACCAAGAGAATCCCGTTGAAAGGATTCGGGAGCTCACCGGGGGGAGAGGCGTTGATGTGGCCATCGAAGCCGCTGGCCTCTCCGTGACGCGTCAACAAGCCCTGGCCTCGCTTAAACAGGGGGGAACGGCGGTATGTGTTGGTATCGGATTGGATGAGGCCATGACGACCCTCAACTTTCTCGACGTGGTCAACAAGGAACTCCGCGTAGTGGGGACCTACGCGTACTCCACGTGGGAATTCCTGCAAGCCCTGGATCTCCTTGCGCGCCAAAAGATCGTGAGAACTGGATGGGTTGAGGAAATACCGCTGGAGGAAGGGCCGAAGGCCTTC
>Ga0209427_10010087_pt1 | contig 10502 bp, 7 predicted proteins | sample DeeMarSWOR136_30_FD_187465 | JGI IMG/M metagenome (GOLD analysis project Ga0209427, IMG submission 187465) | Marine sediment microbial communities from White Oak River estuary, North Carolina - WOR-1-36_30 (SPAdes) (version 2) | ecosystem: Environmental > Aquatic > Marine > Intertidal zone >...
AAGCGTTTTCCTGTTTTCGGCGAACGAATGATGAGGAGTTTTCCCACGCCACACTTGGGGCATAATCCCACCTCTTCCTTCTCTTTCCAGTATCGTTGAAGCCCACTGACGAGGGTCTGACCTATGTCTTCTTCCTGCGCTTGAAAGCGATTGAGGAGTTCCAGTAGGTCATCTTTAGCATGCACTAGTACACGCTCTCTATCATGACGATTTTCTAGAATTCCCTGCATTTCTTTCTCTAGTTGACGCGTGAAATCTGCGGATAGAATCCTCGGCACATATTCATGTAGAGTTTCATGGAGAGCATAGCCAAGAGTGGACAGCTCAAATCTATCTCCAAGTGTATAACCCCTCGATTTAACGGAGTCAACTATTGACGCTCTTGTGGCTTTCGTACCAAGGCCTTCTTTCTCAAGGATCTTGAGAAGACTTGATGGATTAAAACGTGGAGGTGGTGATGTGAATCTTCCATCTTCATTCACCACATCAAGTTCGATGACATCACCCTTATTCAATGGCGGAAGGAGTCTCTCGTTAAGAGTCACATATGGATCATAGTAATCCATCCATCCACGTTTGAGGACCTTGAGGCCTCTGACATAGAATAGATGTTCCTTGTATCTGACATCTGCTCTAATGCTCTCTTTAACGGAATTCTCACCGAAAAGAGCAAAAAATCTGCGCACTATGAGGTCATAGATTTTTGCCTCACTGGGTGTTAATCTCTTCGATGGTCTGGTTCCAGTAGGATGTATAGCTGGATGAGCAGGGTCGTCTTTCTTGCCCTGAAACGGGGTAAGACTACCGGCAAGAACCTGTTTCGCGAGTCCACTATACGTCCTGTTTGTAGTCAGATCCTCCAAAATCGCTCTCACATTTATACTGGGAGGGATTTTCTGGCTCGCTGTTCTTGGGTATGAGATAAGTGCTTCTAGATACAGCTTCTGGGCTATTGCCAGAGTTCTACTTGGCGTGAAACCAAGATGTCTATAGCTCTCTGACTGTAGGGTACTCAGATTGAAGGGGGCCGGTGGCGTCTGAATGTTCTCCTTGCTTCTTATATCGTCAACAATCGCAGTCTTTCCTCTGAGATTTTGTGCAATTGCAAGTGCCTGAGCCTTCACTGCAATCCGTTTCTTGAAGTATTCTAGCTCCAGCTCATGTCCATTATGACTACCAGTTGCGAGAATTGCCCAATAGGGTATTGGTACAAAGACATTGATTGCCTGATCTCGTTCCGCTACAAGTGCCAGAGTTGGCCCCTGGACTCTTCCCGTGGAAACTATCTTGAACCAACCAGATGCAGTCTTTATTGCCAGGGTGAGAGCCCTGGTCAAGTTGATTCCATACAGCCAATCCACTTCATGACGTGTCTGTCCAGCCTCAATCATTGGAAAGTCTAGACTGGAAGCAAGAGTCTCATAAGCAGCATTAAGCTCGTTCTTTGTCAGAGTGGAGAATATCATTCTCTTTGCCTTTTTGGCGTCAGCACCACATGCATGCATCAGTGTAAGATATCCGATGAGGCTTCCTTCGATATCAAGGTCTGTAGCCACAACAAACTCATCAATATCCCTTGATAAACTCCCAATCAGACGAATAATGGATTTGGTTGCTGTTGCTTTCTTGTCTACCTCATACTTTGGCACCCACTCCATTTCCAATCTAGGATACTTCCAACCCTTCTCCGTTTGGCGAAGCTCAAATAGATGTCCAAGAGCGTAGACCACCAAGAGCGTGTCATCGCCTCTTTTGCACTCGTAGTATGAGGCCCCTCTCTTTTTCACTTCACTCGGAGAGCCAGTTTCATCTAGTGCTTGAGCTATTCGCTTGGCAGCAGTGGGTTTTTCAGATATTATCATAACCTTTGACAGCTATCTCGCCTCGCCTTGGTGTGGTACATGTTTTCATCCCACGATAGTCTTAAAAGCAGACTGCAAAACGAAACCGCTCAAGGTGTGCTGACTTGCCCTGGTGGCCGAACTTTATCATCAAGCCAAGAGTACGACTCACAAGACCAAGGTTTGGGATGCCTACAAGGCCCCCAGACATCATCGTGTTCGGAATTGTCTTCGTGGCTATTCTATTCATACTAGGTGGAAACATTTACACATTGGTCAGAACGCCACCGGCAATTGCAGGTAACCCCGCAGGCGGTGCCCCAATACTCATTGCACCAGGGATTGATGTCCAACTTGGGATGGAAGGAATTGTTGCATCGGTCGTGGTCATGATTGGCACAATCGGCCTAGGCCTCATGTACTACGCCTCCAAGTATGTATTTCAGCCTGGATATGCCACCCGTCTACTCATACTAGGGATGATCCTGGCTGGTGTTGCATTTCTGGTCTTTAGCTACATGTTTGCACTCAAGACAACATCGTGACCTTCCATTCATGCATTCTGCATTATTCTAATATAGTGAAGTCTAAATCAATACGGGATTCCAGGTCCGAAATCAGTTCACGTGCTATCTGTAGCTTCTTTCTCTTTCTCTCATCAGCCATAAAGCTGAATCTGTGTCCTGGTTTTGACCATCGACCAACCACATCTCCAAAGTCCATTCCCGCTAATATGACCCTGGATGGATCATAATGAGAAACAAGGTAACAGGCTCTGTCTCCATCTGTGAAGCCGCCCCAGAGAGAAACACGATCCGTCGGTTCTACTTGGGTACTTCCAAGAACGACGTCCAGTGTAGGAACAAACTCTGCTATCTTGTCCATATTGTCTCCATGTGCATGTACTATTGGTATAGCTCCCTTACGGATGGTCTCCATTAGAGCTTTAGGGTCTCCGTCCAGGTCTGTCACGAGGACATCACATCTGTAGCCAAACTCCAGTAAAGCTGAAGCTGCCCCATCAGAGGCTACATAGATCATATCTGAAAATCCCTTAGCAGGAATAGTTTCCTTGAGATGAGCCTCAAGAGATGGTCCTGCACCACATACCACGACATCCCTGCCCTCAATAATCCGTTCAAGTCTCTCAAGAAACGGGCTCGGCGGCTTCTCTTCAAGAAGAGAATCCAGGAGTGAAGTGGCATTACGATCTGCCTGAGGGTCCAGATTCAGTCTGGCAACAATCCGGTTATAGTGAGGCTCCCAGTCTTTCCATTCCATTCGAATCACCCAAGCAGTCTCTCTCTTTTATCCATGAGATTCCTCATAGTACTGCCAATTTTAGGTAGTCCAAAGTAATCCATCCGTAGTAGCTTGTCAATGAAACGTTCGAGCTGAAGAGGAGTTCCCATGACCAGCACGTCTGTCTTTTCCACCCCCGCGTCAATCACATCTGTATGGTAAGCTGCATCCCCTCCCAATGTAAGCATCTCTTGTTTGATTATTAATGCAGCAGGTGTTTTGATATTCCTAAGAAGGAAGCTGAGAGTGACGGCTTTTCTGGATAGACCACGTCTTATATCCACACCTACTCCAATATATTCAATTACAACCTCTGCGGTTCGTTCGTCGATGATGCCTAGGCTCTCTATTTCATTCTCAGTTTCTCTGGCCCAGTTTCTCAGTTTCTCTCCCATGGCCGCAGCATGCCTGGCTTCTATCACATCATGAGTTCTAATAACACTCGCACCCCTGGCGACTGCTACTGAAGTTGCTCCAATAGTCCCTGTGAGTCGGTCACGAGGGTCTGGTTGCTTCAGCAGGTTTCCAATGAAAGCCTTTCTTGAAAGGCCTACAAGAACAGGGTGGCCCCACATGGTAAACCGTCTTAGATATCGAATCAGATCGAAGTCGACCTCAGGAGGTTTTCCAAAACCGATGCCTGGGTCTACGATTATTTGTTCATTGGCAATCCCCGCCGAGTGAGCGACCCTTAGACTTTCGCTTAGTGCTTCTAGTGACTTCTGGATGCTATCACAGGGCTGCCTGCAAAGCGACATCAGAACCACTGGAATATCTCTCTCAGCTACTATTGTTGCCATCTCCGGATCGGTTCGAAGACCTGAAACGTCATTGACCAAAACTGCTCCCGAATCAAGTGCAAACTCAGCAACTCTGGAGGACGTAGTGTCGATTGAAATAGGCACATTGGCAGACTCGATTATGGCCTCTAATCCTTCGTTTAATCTCCGCAGCTCTTCTTTGGCAGACACTTTTTGAGTACCATAGACATTTTCAGGAGCTGTAGATGCTCCACCAACATCAATTAGGTCGACGCCCTCCTTTTGCATCTGTTTGACCGTTTCATGGATTTGCTCATTTGAAATCATAACAGAATCAGGGTAGAAGGACTCCGATGAGAGGTTAATGACTCCCATTACACGAGCTGGAGAATCAGCTCCTATATCAAGATGATCAACTCTTACTGTATAAGGAGTCATTATGAAATGCCTCAGTCCGGGGTATAGATGAACGTAATAAAGGGTAACGGAATCTCAACCAAATACGTGATGTCTATCATGAAGATATTATATACTAGAGATAAGTGGAGAATTGTGCACCATCAAAGTCTTAACGTGTTGATTGTCCACTCAGCGTACCCCTGGTGATATGGAATGAATGCACCATTCAAAAGAACTCAGCTCTACGATTGGCACAAGAAGCATGGTGATATCGTCCCATTTTCAGGATGGGAGATGCCAGTCCGCTATACAGACATTCGAGAAGAACACATGGCTGTGCGGAAAGGCGTAGGCATCTTTGACACTTCGCATATGTCTCGTTTCTTCACAAAGGGTCCACAGGCCCTGGAGTTTCTTCAGACTATGACTTCGAACAATGTTCGCAAGCTAGAGGTGAACGGGGGTCACTACACCACATGTTTGAATGAGCATGGCGGCATTCATGACGACCTCATGCTCTATCGTATTGATGAACATGAGTACATCTGGGTCACTAATGCAGCCAATGGACCCAAGATCAGTGACCATTTAAAGAAACATAGCGGGGAATTCGATGTGAAGGTCGAAGATAGGACGAATGAAATCACCATGATTGCAGTCCAAGGCCCTAAGGCTATGGCGCTGCTGAGTACGATTGCTGGAAGAGACCTTGCAGAATTTAATAGATTCACATGCAATCTTGTGAATCTGTCTGGTAACAGAGTTTACGTATGTCGCACAGGGTATACTGGAGAAGATGGTGCCGAGCTTCTGTTGCTTGATACCCCCTGTAGTGATGAGGGCAAGAGAAGGGCTATTGCATTCTGGAAGCTTCTCCTTGAACAGGGTCAAAAATTCGGAGCCAAGCCCTGCGGTCTTGGCGCCAGGGACTCTACACGGCTGGAGGCTGGTCTTGTACTATACGGTAATGACATCGATGAACAGACCTCGCCAATTGAGGCAAGAATTCCTTACGCAGTCAAGTTCAAGGTCGACCCACACTATATTGGGTATGACAAGCTCAAGCGCCAGAAGGAGGAGGGAGTTACAAAGACAAGAATTGGCTTTGTCATGATTGACCGTGGAGTGCCCAGAGATGCATATCCTATACTGCTTAAGGGCGAGTCAATCGGAAGGGTATCCAGTGGGATGATGTCTCCCCTACTTCGAAATGGAATCGGGCTGGCCTATGTGAAACCTGGAGTTGTAGAAGAGGATGACACAATAGAGGTTGACATCAAGGGGCGGCTTAGGAAAGCCCGAGTAACAAAGTGGCCCTTTTACGACCCTGAGAAATATGGTTCTGCAAGGTCCCAATAATTAGCCGTTTGATTTAAAGGTAACACATCACACTCCGGGAATCAACGGTGGATCATTATGACTGAAGGAACAAATGTCCCTGAGGACTTGAAATATAGTAAAGATCATGAATGGGTAAGGGTCGAGGGTGGCCTAGTGGTTGTGGGCATAACAGACTACGCTCAGCATTCGCTTCATGAGATTACATTTGTGGAGCTTCCAGAAACCGGTTCTAGTGTCGAGGCAGATACCGAATGCGGTCTCGTTGAGTCAATGAAGGCCTCTTCTGACATATTCTCTCCTCTTTCTGGAAACATTGTGGAGATTAACTCTAACCTTGAAGATGCCCCCGAGCTTGTCAACGAGGAGCCATATGGTAAGGGTTGGATGTTCAAAATCAAACCATCCAATCTCGAAGCCGAGATGAGCACTCTGATGGATGCCAAGACTTACAGTGAGTTCATAGCTTCCGCAGAATGAAGGTGTGCGGTTCACACTTCCGGAATCTCCGGAAATTAGAAGATAGACCTTCTGTAGATGTCAATTATTAATTCGAAACTAGCTGTACAGTTATAACACTAACAGCAACCTTTTTAGCACAACCAGAATCTGCTCCGATGACTTCGAGTCAGAACGGAGAGAGCACTCCATATGTCCGGATATGACAGATTCAAGCGATCTTCTGGCAGATTCCTTAAGCAAATCTTCCATCGACCTAAGGCAAAGATATCACGCGGATCCCTAATCATTATCTTCTCATTGACAATCATATTCTTTGCTGCCCTAATGCTCCGTCTATTCCCTCTATTGAACTCGCAACCAGTTCTTCGAGCCTTTGACCCATGGTATCAGCTGAAAGTCACTGAATATGTCGTAGATAACGGGTATGGGGCCTTCTTTACATGGTTCGACCAAACTACCTGGGTCCCCTTCGGACGCGACATCACAACTACAAGCTATGTTGGTGTACCATTCACAAGTGCATTCTTCTATTTCCTGCTCAATGGGCTTGGAATCAGTGTCGATGTTCTTACAGTTTCCCTTGTAATGCCCGCTTTCATGGGAGCGCTGACCGTCATTGCTGTGTTCTTCTTGGGACGCGAGCTCATGAACAACACCGTTGGTCTTCTTAGCGCACTGATTCTAGCATTCCTTCCTGCATTCATTCAGAGAACTGTAGCTGGTTTCTATGACAATGAGTGCGTTGGGGTATTTGCCATTGTGCTTTCTACATTCTTCTATATCAGAAGTATAAAACGAGGTTCTCTCCCATCAGCAATAGGTGCAGGGCTGGCGCTAGGCTACTTAATGGTATCATGGGGAGGCGGCGATTTTCTCGTCGACCTGTTTGCACTCTATGGTTTCCTTATGCTTATCAGTGGACGATACAGCAGACGTCTACTCAGCTCATACTTGATTACTGTAGCACTTGGCATATTCATTGGAGCACTGATTCCACGAAATGGATTTGCCAACCTCGCCTCGTTTTCGCTTCTAGCTCCAATTGGAGTTGGCGTACTACTTGCAGGCTATGAGGTCTGGCTAAGAATCGAGAGCTATAGAGAAACAACAGCGACCTTTCTTGCTCCTCATATGAAACCTATACTCTTAGGCCTAATCACTCCAATAGCGGGCGCCGCTGCATATCTCGCTTATGCAGGCACACTCGAACTGGCAATCAGACCTTACACCTCTAACCCTATTGTTACGCTTGGCAGCAAGTTCCTTTCAGTCATCAATCCATTTATCCGCCTAGACCAGCGGATCTTTGCCTCAGTTGCTGAGCACCTCCCCAGTCCATGGGGAAGCTTCTATCATACTCTGAATGTTCTGATATTCATCTTCCCACTTGGGATGTACTTTCTATTCAAACGTGGTCGAGACGAGGACCTGCTGATGTTTCTCTTTGGACTCACTGCAGTCTACTTCGCAGCTAGTATGATCCGACTTAGCCTAATCTTGGCACCTGGGGTGGCTGTACTTTCCGCAGCTGCAGTGAATGGCATGCTTTCACCCTTTGCCAAGGTGGTCACTCAGAAGTCTCTCTTTGAGAGACGGAGATTCAGAATGAGCTCGTCCCTGACATCTGAACATGCTATTGTGGCATTTGCATTCGTTGGATTGCTTCTTTCAGTCAATCTGTATCTCGGAGCATACTATGTCCAGAACTATGTGGGTGCACCAGAGTTTGCACAAGATTCGCTCTCAGATGGAGCTCGATTCACTGACTGGCAAACTTCGATGACTTACGTTCGTGATGTACTTCCCGATGATGCCATTGTGGCAAGTTGGTGGGACTATGGATATTGGATAAATGGCGCCGGCGAGGCAGAAACGATAGTGGATAATGCCACTTGGAATCGGACGCAAATCGCGTTAATGGGTTATGCCTTGATGGCATTAAACCTGACAGAGTCGTTAAAGACATTCAAGCAGTGGAACACCACACACGTACTTGTCTACTACGGGCATCGAACATCATGGGCTGGTGGCGATGATGGCAAATGGCCGTGGATGGTACGAATTGCTGAGGACCGGTTCGGCTCTGAATTGATAGACGATGCATGGTACATGGGTGACGATCCTACTACGCCTACAGTGATTGAGGAGGAGTATATGCTTGACGCCTTCTTCGAGTCCACGCTCTACAAACTGATGGTATATGGCGAGCCAGTGACGCAGCAGGAAGGTCAAGCCATGGGTCTCACCACTGATAGGGTCGGGATGGATCAATTCTATCAGCAGGATGAACGTTGGATATCTCATATGCCGGTGGACCTTTTTGGTGCTTTCATCAATCCCTATACCAGCTCTAATCTTGGAACCGTCAAGATTTACGAGATCGACTACACAATGTATGAGCAATACATGAACCGAACCACTGCTGATTGGATAGCACCTGAAAGCGCTCTTCAGTCAATTGAGATTGATGGTAGTCTGTCCAGTTCGGAGTTATCACAGCTGAATAGCTACGATGTAGTGTTTGGTGGCAGCTATGGTGCGACTGTACACACCGGAATCAACTCAACCCACATCTACTATGGAATACAGATGGATAACTACACAAAGGGGGAGGATGCATTCGGAATACAGATTGCCCCACTTGGCTCTCCTGGTGATGCTGACCTCTCTCTCATAAACTATGATGGTCATGAGTTCTATGACGGACACATCGCCTACGATGGGTCTTGGCAAGAAGACTCCTCGGGCACAAACACCACACTCTTTGCGAGCGGAGAGCATGTGATAGAGTTTCTGATTCCACTGGACAGTCACGATTCACAGGATGTTGAACTGATTCCTGGAATGAACTACCAGATACGGCTGCTGTTCTGGAACAACGCCAACAGCGGTGAGCCAACCTTCGACTCTGACTGGGCAACATTCTGGGTTGAAGTGGAATTACACTAGGATATCAAAGTGCGATTGGTCAAGAAAGGCCAATCGCCATTGGTCTTTTATTCTAGATGAGCCCTCGCTTTCCGTTTAGCTTTTCTACGGTATTCACCATATCGGTCTTGAGGACTGTACTTCGGGGGCTGCGGGGAAATTACTGAACCACCGCATGCTGGACATTTGTCTTCTTCAAGTGTATATTGGTTACATTCTGTGCACTTGAACAGGCGTGTCATGATAGTCCACTACTTCCGATCAAACTCGAACGAGCCGCCCTTGCTCTCTATTATCTTAGTCACTTTGCTCAAGATGTCTGAAAGCACCTGCTCTCCTTCTTGATAATCAGGGCTCTGTATTCTTAGCTTGTATCGTGGGGAACCCAATGTATAAATCTCAACTGTTGACTTGTCCATAGACTGTCCAAGAGCCAAGCCTTCAGAAAGCGCTTTCTTAATGACCTCGATACCTTCCGGACCAGGAACAAGAATCTTCATCTCGCCCTCTATCTCAATTGACGGAATCTCAATCCTGACTTTGGCTAAGTCTGCAATCTGTTTCTTGAGCTTCTTCGTTGACTCGACATGTTCTAATGCATCTACGCCTAAATCGGATGCCAGCTCAAGCCCCTTGTAGATTTCACCAAAGGTATCTTCCATAGGCCAGCCTATCTTCTCATAGACCTTTTCAAGAGTCATGTCGTTCTCTTTTGCAATGAGTTCTAGGAGCTTCTCTGCCTTTTGCGCACGTTTCCACTCGTTGTTCTTGGCTCTTTTTGCTTCTGTTGAAACACGCCTTAAAGAGCAGTCAATATGACGTTTCTGAGCGTCAACCTGGAGGACCTTTATGACAACGCGTTGGTTCTCGTGGATATGATTTCGGATATTCCTGACCCACGTGCTGCTAATCTCCGAAATATGGATGAAGCCCTCTTTGTCACTGTACTCAGGTAGCTTGACATATGCGCCATAAGGTGCCACCTTGGATGCCACAGCAATGGCATATTCATCTGGCTGTGGCCATTCTGCACGTTTCAGGACCATTATCTCTTCTCCTTCTGAGGTTTCTATGAAGGATGATGCCAGCGACAAAAAACCTGAACAAAGTTGGACAGGTGCTTAAATACGCTAGCTTGGGACATCCTTGTGAGGTAGACCTGACACTATTCTGACCTCACGGAGTGAAGCCCAGTGCCGTTTTTGGGCGGACAGCACTCTGGTGTCCAAGTCTGTCCAGCTGAAAATAAGCGGTGTGCTAATATAGATTTGGGAGTGAAAGAAGGATCTGACAGGTCTTGAAAAGCCCTCCCTGCCTCAAGGATACTCTTCGAGTTCTCGTGCGATAGCCTCAAGCCTAGCCTTGCCACCACTCGGGCGTGCTAGGACCTTTTCACACTTTAGGCATTTCACTTCGGTCGTGGCGTGTGCGAAGATGATCTGTTCATTCTCACAATCAAGACACTTGACCT
>Ga0209427_10010089_pt1 | contig 10500 bp, 9 predicted proteins | sample DeeMarSWOR136_30_FD_187465 | JGI IMG/M metagenome (GOLD analysis project Ga0209427, IMG submission 187465) | Marine sediment microbial communities from White Oak River estuary, North Carolina - WOR-1-36_30 (SPAdes) (version 2) | ecosystem: Environmental > Aquatic > Marine > Intertidal zone >...
GAAAGATAGATTACACTGATTTGAAGGCTTCTGAGCTTCGTATTGGTCTCTTAATCAATTTTGGTAACAAGAGTTGCCAGGTCAAGAGGGTCGTTCTTTGAACCGTGTAATCTTCTTCTTAATCTACGTAATCTTAATTCTTAATTTGTGTAATCTTTTTTGTAATCTGTGGAATCAGGTATGATCATACTAGGAGGGGAAAATGGATACCCAGTTTCAGAAAGAACTACAAGAACTGAAGGAGAGTCTGCTCAAAATGGCCGCCTTGGTGGAGGAGACGATCAACCTTTCTGTCCAGTGTCTCGTCAAAAGGGACTCAGAGATGGCCCAACAGACATTTGAGAGGGAGGATCGGATTAACAAAATGGAAAATGCGATCGACGAACAATGCTTGAAGCTATTAGCCTTAAGACAGCCCATGGCTGCCGACCTCCGATTTATTACCTCTGCTATGAAGATCATCACGGATCTGGAGCGGATGGGAGACCAGGCCGTTAACATCGCTGAGCGGGCGATTTCGTTAAATCAGGAACCTCAACTCAAGCCCTACATTGATATCCCTCGGATGGCTGAAATTTCTCAATCAATGGTCAAGGATGTCCTGGATGCTTTTGTGAACCGGGACTCGAAATTGGCTCGTTCAGTTTGTGCGAGGGATGATATGGTCGATGGGTTAAATGACCAAGTTTTTAGAGAACTCCTGACCTATATGATTTCGGACCCGAAGACGATCACAAGGGCTGTTCACCTGATGATTGTATGCCGGTGCCTTGAACGGATTGCAGACCATGCCACGAACATCGCCGAAGATGTGATCTTCATGGTGGATGCCTTGGTGATTAAACATCATGCAGATGTGAAGGAGGAAGCGAAGAAAGAAGGTTAAGGCTACGAAGCCTGTTTCGGTTAACGGTAACGGTTACGTACAAAGAATTAAAAGACCGCAACCGTAGCCCTTTATTAACGATACGGGCATCGTTAGCCTAACCGAAAGACGAAAATCGAGTATTCAGTTTCCGTATACGAGCCTCGATACAAGCTTCGACAACGATAAACCCAAACCATAGACATTGTAATCTGAATAGAAAAAATCCATGTACCAGAAATTTGATACTGATCCCGAAATCCTGAAAAAACAGGTTGTCATCGAAACCTACAAATCCAGTGGTCCGGGGGGCCAGAGGAAGAACAAGACGGAGACCGCTGTGCGTTTAACCCATCTTCCCTCCGGGATCACGGCCATCGCTACCGAACATCGGTCCCAGGCACAGAATCGGAGACTAGCCCTTGAAAGGCTTCGGGAACGGCTTATCAGATTGAACCGACCGAGAAAGCGCCGGATACCGACCTCCGTTCCGTTGGGGGCTATTGAAAACAAAAAGGAAGAAAAGAAGGCCCGGTCGAGCAAGAAACGGCTGAGACAGAAATCCCAAAAAGATTGGGAGGGATGGGACTAAGCCGATCCCCAATATCCTTATTTAAGGTGGGCTGTTTTTTCGTCAAACTCCTTCCAGAACTTCGCTTCAGACTTCTGCCAGTAATCGCCCCACCGACCATTGAAAAATCCTTCCAACTTCTTTAAGAGTCGCTTCCATCCGGGCAAATACTCGTAGGTCAATACATCTTCCAGGAAGGGAACAACCTCCCCCAATTTTTCCTTTGGAAGGTACGCACGGGCTTTCATCTCAAATGAGCGTTTCAGGGCCTCGGGAGTCAAAGCATGGGCTGTGAGCATGGCCACGGGGAAGTTGCGGTTCACTGCCAGTTCCAATAGGTCAAAACCCCGAACTCCCATGATGTCGAGAACGACCATATCGTAGGTCCAGGAAGCCATCTTTTCAACCGCCTCTTCATAGCTGGTCGCCTTATCGAATTGACATTTGGGGGCTGCCTGTAGTATCTCCTCTTCTAGAACACTCAAAATATCCAACTCGTCATCCACAGCCAGAATCCGCTTGCCATTTAAAATCGATTCCCTCATAGCTTTTACCCCCTTTCATCTCAAACCCAGTCTAACCCCTGGCACAGGGGGGCTGCTTTTCTCCATTCAACCGGACGAAACGCTTGAAGACAGCCCCTTAATCCATCATTGAACATGTTCTTTAACGTTTACGTATAGGAGAAACCCCTGCTTCTGTCAAGGGTAAAGTAGTCCTTTTCAGAAGAAAGCCCTCCATTCTTCAAAAAATTAATCCACCTCTGTTTATGAAGAAGTATTCCATAACGTCATTCGATAGGCTGAGGAAAGCCTCATGAAATACTTTAAGATACTTAATGTATTACTTTAGGTTTATTTTTATCAGATTTATTTTATCCTATGCAATGGGAGAAAGTCTTTCTTTTTCTGACGTTGACTTTTAAAAGGCAAGTTAGGTAGTATGTCCTCATCGAATGGAAAAGGAGCTTCGAAGATGAAAGCCATGGTTCTTAAAGAGATTTCGCCTGTTGAAAGAGGGCCTCTTCAAATGGCCAATTTGCCAGTTCCTGCCCCTGGCCCGAGGGAGATTTTCGTGAAAGTTTCTGTCTGCGGGATTTGCCACACCGAACTCGATGAAATTGAAGGAAGGCTTTCACCTAATCTCCCTATCATTTTAGGTCATGAGATAGTGGGTACTGTTGAGGGTTTAGGGTCAGGAGCAGCAAAATTTGCTCTGGGAGATCGGGTTGGAATCGCCTGGATCAATTGGGCTTGCGGGAAGTGTCGTTTCTGTCAGGAAGGGAATGAAAATCTATGTCTTGAATTCAAAGGCACCGGATGTCATGCAAATGGGGGATATGCCCAGTATACAGTAGTCTCAGAGGATTTTGCTTATCCGATCCCTCACCGATTTTCCGATTCTGAGGCAGCCCCTCTGCTCTGCGCTGGTGCGATTGGCTACCGGGATTTAAGACTCTCCGGGATAAAGAAAGGGGAGATCTTGGGGCTCTTCGGATTCGGTGCCTCGGCCCATATTGTCATCCAACTCGCCAAATATTGGGGGTGTAAGGTATTCGTCTTTACGAGAAGTGAGGGGCATAGAGATTTAGCTAAGAAATTGGGAGCTTCGTGGGCAGGTAGGCCGGAAGAAGTCCCTCCCCAAAAAGTCAATTGCGCCATCGATTTTACACCCGCAGGGGAAACAGTGACGAATGCCCTAAGGGTCTTGGAGAAAGGCGGAAGACTCGTGATCGCTGTCATACGAAAGCGAAATGCTATCCCCCCTATCGACTACGCCCAACTCCTTTGGGATGAAAAGGAGATCAAGAGTGTTGCCAATATAACGAGAAAGGATACTCAGGAGTTCCTCCCTGTGGCTGCCGAGATCCCTATCATTCCAGAAGTCGAGGAATTTCCTTTGGATGAGGCTAATAATGCTCTCATTTTATTAAAGGAAGGTAAGATCCAGGGGGCCGGTGTTTTAAAAATGCCAAAATAAGAATACTTATTCCGATCAATCCGAGCCGAGTTTGGAGAAAACCAACTTTCTTATGGATGGATCCTCCACCTCAGTTTTAAAAAGAAACTGTCCCCAAGTATGATGCACCTTACTTCTCGCAGAGGCGCCGGATGTTGCCCCAGTCTTCCCCTTCGAGTAGTGGAACGGGGATGATCTGCGATCTATCGGCAAGCGATTTGAAGAATTTGATTCGGTTTTCTATGCTCGGGTGGGTGGATAAGTAGGTTGGGACCCTTAACGATGTTTCTCCCTCTTTCTGCAGCTTCTCAAAAAGAGTGATCATTCCTCGGGGATCAATCCTTGCTGCCAGCACCATCCTCATCCCCTCCCTGTCTGCCTCTTCCTCGTGCTCCCGGCTATATCGCAAGGTCGCCAGGAATCGGGCGCTCTCCAGTCCAAAAGACATGGCGCTGTTGGCCTCCCCGGCCATGGCCGCAAGAAGGAGTCGAATGGACGCATGTTGAAAGAGTGCGCAGGTGACATGTTGATGAATGATGTGCTGCAGTTCATGGGCGAGGACGCCTGCAAGCTCTTCCGGGGTTTCGGTCATCTCGAGTAATCCCCGGAAGATGACAATATATCCGCCCGGGGCAGCGAAGGCATTCACTCTAGGATCATTCATCACAATCACCCGGAAACGATAGCGTTTTTCCGATAGAGTGGAAGTCAAGATTTGGGTGATCCTTTCAATTGCCTGAACGCTAGTCTCATCATGGCATTGTCTATCCGATGGAGCGAGATGGTCGACAACCGCCTGGCCCAGATGTTCTTCCCAGGAGACAGGGACGTAAGGAGCCGCTCGCGAGACGATCACAGGGATACCGAAGAGATAAAGGAAAGTCACAAATCCGATGGTACCAAGGGCACTGACAAGGATAATAGTGATTCGCCTTGAGCGGTGAGCGGGGCCATGAAACTGCACTGCCTGTTTGGGGACGACATGTTTGAGTGCCTCGAAAAATTGTACGTCAGGGACGAGGAGAACTTCACAAATATTCTCTCCCCTCTCCAATCGCACATGCTCGCCGCGATAAAAACCCTGTGTCTGACGGATCTCATCATATGGCCACCAGCACGTCGTTCCGGTCTCCGTTGAGATGTTCAAACCCGTCACAGTAATGCGGACCACTGCCTTCTGGCGTGCAGCAGTCTGGCCATCCAGGTAGTATCCCTCAAAATCCGTCTGCATCCTTCTTGTTGGTTTATCCTCAACTCTCTCTTCGGTTTCAGGTCTTAGAGGGGATGTTTAACCTATCCCAAAATCAAACCCCGCATCCACAAACCCTGCGAGAGCCTCCCCTGTTGCCGAAGCGGTTTGGGCTTCCTGCTCCACGGTTACAAGATCCAACGTGCCCTCCTGGGCGAGATGGTCGCAGATAAACCTTAGATTTCGGACCATGACCCATGGCCAGGCAAGACCCAGGGTTAGGACGACGATGAGCCCATTCGATATATAGAGTTTCAGCAGAGCCCAACCTGTGACCGAAGAACGAAAACGCATGCTTCCAAAGGATGTGTGCTGCCAGAAGAAGCGCTGCTTTTTGGCTAGGTACCAAAACCAGTAAAGCCCCAGGGTAGGAAGCGTCAGAAGAAGAGCGAGAAGGTAGGTTGCCAATAGTTCCCGGCCATTGCCATCAAACTCGAATTGCCTATTCCCGAAATAGGAGTTAGAAACCATGAAATCGTAGCGTTTGGTTTCAAAAAAGGGATTGTAGATCCCGAGTGTAATCGCGGTGAGGAAGGAGCCCCAGAGGAAGAGTTTGATGAAATCCCATGTGTCTCCTCGAAACGAAAAACGAATGCCGCGCCATGAGGACCGGCTGAGACGATAGCGACGAACGCCTACCATCGCCACTGGGATGAACACCACGATAATGAAGTATGTGAGTAACGTTATCATCCTATAAATCACTTGCCCTCCTCCCATAAATGTCGGTATTTGAATTAAAAGAAAGAGGGGAATGAAAAAGAAAACCAGGGCCTTCATCGACCCTACGAACAACTCTTTACCTGTGCCATGGTAGGCAAAACGGTCTCCATCAAATTCGGTTTGGCTGAAGAGATATTTGCGGATCTTCACTTTACCCCAGAAATAGTAGATACCCAGAGTAATAGCAGCTAAAAACATGTTGACGATCCAGATCCCGAAAAGGGAGCCTCCCTCCCCGTGGAAGGAGAACGCAGAGGGGTTGTCTTTCTTCGCATGATGATGGACAAGCTTTTTCGAGTTTAGAGAGGGTTTCTGAACAGGAGGTAATGTCTCTCTATTTTGTGGCCGAGTGGCGCGTGGTACTGGATTTTCTTGGACAGCTTCGAGCTGCGCCCCGCATGCTTTGCAAGTTGATTTCGGCAGCTGTATCAAACCGCATTTCGAACATTTCACACCGTACATCATGATTCGATCCCTCCTATTTCAGGTATTTAAATGCAGGATAGAGTAACACAGTCGACTCAGGCCTTCCAATTGAGCCACATTGGTTTCTATGGAAGCAACTTTGATGCCGTAAAATTAATTGATTGAACTTGCTGGAATTACAAGCTTTTTTAAAGGCTTGGATTTTGAAACCAATGCTCACCTGCTAATTTTTTACAACCCAATGACATTTTGCGTATATTTTCGGATCAAACTTGCTCCAGGGCTCTCACCTTTCTTGACCGGAACAACCCCTAACCGAATGTTCTCATATCGGTGCAAGAGCCTTAATGGAAACCTCCTTGAGTAAACACACTTAGACACAGATGGGCAACTGTTCGATTCAAAGGACTATGAATTCTTACCCGCGTGATGCAAGTGGGTTAACGAAGAAGCGGCGAGAAGGCGAGAGGCCCCTGTCTTCAATCACAATCTCTATGAGGGGCAAAACTCATCATGGATCAATCATCAACCAGGTTTCAAAGTAGAAAAAACAAACCGGTCACCTCCTGGAGTCATGGGTTACTCTGGAGATAAAGCCCTTCTTGTACCTCTAATGGAATACCGATCCACCATCCACTATAATAGTCTGTCCCGTAATGAAATCACTCTCGTCAGAAGCAAGAAACACGATGGCCCCCGTAAGATCCTCGGGAAGCTCATCCCGCTTAAGACAACGGCCGCTGGCCGTTAACCTCAGGTAGTCCTCTGGGTACGTCGGATTTCCTCGGACAGACTCACTGAGCGTAAGCCCAGGGGCAATAGCGTTAACACAGATTCCATCATCCCCCACCTCCCGTGCCAAGGCGCGTGTAAGAGCTATAATACCCCCCTTGGAAGCTACGTAATGGATGAAATAGGGCACCCCCGTAAAGAACGTCCCCGAAGAGATGTTGATGATCTTTCCCTTACCCTGTTTTTTCATCTGAGGGTAGATCGCCTTGGAGCAGAGGAACATACCTTTGAGGTTAATTCCCAAAACCTTATCCCACTCTTTACTGGAGATCTCGTAGAAAGGTTTCTTCCCGACACTGGCAAAAATACCCGCATTGTTTATGAGGATATCAATCTTGCCGAAATGCTCTATGGCCTTGCGAGCCATATTTTGAGTACTTCCCTCATCCGATACATCAGTGTACAGGGCTATCGCCTCACCGCCTTTCTCTACTATTTCTTCTTTAACCCCAACTCCATCGATAATATCTGCAACAATAATATGAGCACCCTCTTCGGCAAGGCGTAAGGCAAAAGCCTTCCCGAGTCCTCGAGCACCGCCAGTAATGATCGCAACTTTTCCCTTAAGCTTCATATTATTCCCCTTTCCCACGTAGTGTCTTCGTCTAAATGGAGATTCCGCCATCTGAAATGAATACCTGGCCTGTCACAAAGCTAGAAGCCTCTGAAGCGAGGTAAACAACCAAGCCCTTAAGCTCGGTTGGATCTCCCATCCGCCCCATTGGGGTTGTTCTATCAAGCGTCTCCTCGTATCTCTTGAGTCGGTCTTGCTCGCTGCTTGCCTGCATCGCGCTGCCAAGCCCTGTTCCCCGATGCCAGCCAGGGGCTATGCAGTTCACCCGAATCCCATCCCTCGCATACTCAAGGGCTGTCTCCTTGGTAAGACTAATAACCCCCGCCTTGGCAGCAGCATAGGGAGCATTAGGTTTCAGTTGCCCGATTTCAAAAAATGGTCTAACGCCATATACCGAAGCTATATTGATGATGTTTCCTCTACCTTGCCTTACCATCAGAGGGAGTACCGCCCGCGTACAAAGAAATACTCCTCTCAAGTCCACGGCAATCACCCTATCCCAGTCCTCGATAGCCATTTCGGCGATCCTGGTGCCTTTCGCCGTTACGCCGGCATTATTAACTAAGATGTCAATAGCCCCAAGTTGTGCTACTGTCTTATCTACCATATGTTGGACCTCATCCGGCTGGGTCACATCAACTTTCATAGACAACGACTTTCTTCCAACCTTATTTATAATTTCAATAGTTTGATGGGATTCCAACTCGTCGATGTCGGCCAAGGCGACATCCGCTCCAAATTCGGCCAAGGCCTCACAGAAGACTCTGCCTAAGCCACTAGCACCCCCTGTAACTAGAGCAACCCTCCCGAAAAGACCAAATATGTCCTTTTCTTTTCCTTTATCTTGTTTCCTTTGTTCCATCTTGATCTCCCACTTCTTTGAAACCCAATTATACCTTTCCTTTATCCATGTAACATCTTGCTACTCCTGGAGTTATTTTTACCATGACCGATAGAGATCTTTATACATCTTTCAGATTTTTTTCAAGGGAAAAGGAATTAACCCTCTATCCTACTTTAACAGAGTTATCTTTTGGACGACCTGCTCATTCCTCCTTGGGCTCACCCATCAGGCTGCCAGCCTCTCCGAAAGGTAAGTGTACCTTCGTTGTGGTTTGTTATTCCTTATGGCGATGGCCAGGGCTTTTTTCGTCCCAATCATCACCACCAACTTCTTGGCCCTACTGATACCCGTGTAGATCAGGTTTCTTTGTAGAAGGAGGTAGTGCTGAGTAATGACGGGAAGGATCACAACCGGGTATTCGCTTCCCTGGGACTTATGGACTGATACGGCGTAGGCCAAGACAACCTCATCCAGATCGGAGTAGTCATAAAGGACTAATCTCCCATCAAAATCGATGCTCACCTCTCTATCCTCCTGGTCAATCTTTGAGATCCACCCGATATCTCCGTTAAAAACCTCCTTATCATAGTTGTTGACAATCTGCATCACCTTGTCTCCTAATCTAAAGTTCCAGCTCCCATGGGCGATGCTTGGTTGATGAGGATTCAGTTTTTTCTGCAATTCAATGTTCAGATTGCTTACACCGATTGTTCCTTTGTGCATGGGTGTCAAGACCTGGATATCTCTGACTGGATGAAACCTGAAATGCTTAGGTATTCTTCCACTACAGAGATCTAAAATATTCTGAAGGATCTTCTCCGGATCTTCTTCCTGGATGAATTGAAAGTCCGGGTTTTCTCCTTTTTCGATTTCTTTTAGAATGGGAAACTGACCTTGATTGACTTTGTGAGCATTGACCACGATCATACTCTCCTGAGCCTGGCGGAAGATCTCGGTTAGCCTCACCACTCTAAAGCTATTCGAATTGAGGATATCCCTCAGGACATTGCCGGGGCCGACCGAAGGAAGCTGATCCACATCTCCTACCAGGATCAGGTGAGCATGTGGAGGGACGGCTTTGAGGAGATGGTACATTAAAAGGGTGTCGACCATGGAGGTCTCATCGATGATGACGACATCCGCTTCAAGAGGATCGTCCTGGTCTTTCTTAAAACCACCCCTCTGAGGAGAGTATTCGAGAAGCCGATGAATGGTTTTAGCCTCCCAGCCCGTAGCTTCATTCATCCTTTTGGCTGCCCTACCAGTCGGAGCAGCAAGAAGAACCTTTAATTTCAATTGCTGAAAGATCCTCAATATGGCCATGATGATGGTCGTCTTTCCGGTCCCAGGACCCCCGGTAATAATCAATACCTTTGAACTGGCTGCCAAGAGGACTGCCTCCTTCTGCCTCTGGGCGAGCTCTATCTTTAGCTTCTGCTGGACCCATTCGATGGCCTTTTCTGGATTGATGGGCCGGATGCTTGAGGGAGATTCCTTCAGATTTATTAGCCTCTGAGCAATTCCCGTTTCGGCTACATAAAAGGGGGCAAGGTAAACCACTCTAAGGTTTTTTTCAGGATCAAGGTCTTCTAAAAATAACTCTTTTCCCTTAGATAGCTCCCTGAGGGACTGGATAATGATTTCTTCATCGACATTGAGTATTTCTCTTGCTTTATGAATCAAATTGCCCTCAGGGTAGTAGACATGGCCGTCTTCGGAGAGTTGATTCAACACATAGATCAGACCTGCCTTTGCCCGGATCAGAGAATTGGGATCTATTCCGAGATTCTGAGCGATCTTGTCTGCTGTAATGAAGCCAATCCCGTGAATATTATGGGCAAGGCGATAAGGATTCTCTCTCACTATTTCGATCGATTGGTTTCCATACTGTTTATAGATCTTGGCAGAATAAGCAGCACTCACTCCATGCCCCTGGAGGAAGATCATGACCTCTCTGATCTCCTTATGCTCCTCCCAGGCTTTTGTAATCATGGCGACCCGTTTGGGACCAATCCCCTCCACATCGGAAAGCTTCTCAGGAGTCTTTTCAATAACCTCCAAGGTGTGAAGCCCAAATCTTCTGACTATCCTTTCTGACATGATCGGGCCGATGCCTTTGACCAAACCAGAACCCAGATATTTCCTGATTCCATGTACCGTAGCTGGGATTGTGATTTCATAATTATCAACCCGGAATTGCTCGCCAAATTTCTTATTAAAAACCCATCTCCCTGTAAGCCTTAATGATTCGCCTGGATTGATGCCGGTCAAGTTGCCGACAATGGTAGTCAGCTCTCTTTTGTCCTTCTCCTGGAGTTTGGCGACCACAAAGTTACTCTCTTCGTCGTAGTACATTATCCTTTCAAGTAGGCCATAGATTGTGGTCATTTGTTTTCGCCCTTGGCTAAACAAAAATAACAAGGTCATCCATCTTATAAAAACTTTATCAAAAAAGGACGGAAAGAGTCAAAATCTCGAAAGAGCCTATACAAAGAGG
>Ga0209427_10010090_pt1 | contig 10499 bp, 9 predicted proteins | sample DeeMarSWOR136_30_FD_187465 | JGI IMG/M metagenome (GOLD analysis project Ga0209427, IMG submission 187465) | Marine sediment microbial communities from White Oak River estuary, North Carolina - WOR-1-36_30 (SPAdes) (version 2) | ecosystem: Environmental > Aquatic > Marine > Intertidal zone >...
TATACGGATTGATAGGTATATTATGCGTTGCAGGCGGTGGTGCAGCATTTTATATCAGGCGAAGGGAATGATGTCCCAACCTTTTTCGGGTTACATCCAAGAACCTTTAAGTGGGTATCATCTTTCATTGAACCATGGGCCTTATGAACATAAGGCATCCTAAAGAGGCGTGGCTTTTCAGGATGAACGACCGACAACATTTTTCAATGAATGTACAGAATAAACTTAGGCATCGGGGGTGCCACTTGCCGGAGTGAATTGTAGGTTTGTCGACGAGGAGGAAGATGCTGGCGGCCGACGAGGATATCGCTAACAAGATCGTCGAGATGGCGAAGCGGAGGGAGTGGACCGTTTACCAGACATTGAACGAGATCCTTGAGCAAGCCCTCAGGGTCGATGGGATGGGGCTCTACCTGGCGGACGTAGTCGACGAGAGGGAGATGCTGGAGAAGGCGAAGAAGATGGGCTTTACTTTCACCGTTGAAAGCCTCCTCTACGACGTTGTGGACATGGCTTATAAAAAGGACAAGAAGCGCCTCTCCGAGAAGTGGTTAGAGGTGGGTCGCTGGTATGGTAAATTCTTCTCCAGTAGGTCGGATGACGGGGTCAACGCCTTCGCGGAGGCCATGAACCTTCTAGCCCTCGGTAATTCCGTCTTCAAAATTGAAAAGGGTAAGGGGAACAGTGTCTCAGTTTCGTGCGTCAGCGAGAGGTTCACCCCTGGGTTCACGGAGGTCTACAGCCTCTTCATGGAGGGCGTCTTTGAGGCCCTTAGAATGGATCTGGTCAATAAGGAAAACTCGGATGGCATAATACGCTTAAGATTCCAGAAACCAAGGTGAGCTAATTGGTCACCCGAAGCTCGAAAGATACGAAGCTAGTCGTACTGCCCAGTAGGTTAGTAGAGCAGCTGAGGGAGATCGCAGTTAGGAAGGGTGTCTCTGTATCAAGCTTCGCAGCTGGGGCTCTCGAGCAGGCCGTGAGGGTCGAGGAGATGGAGGCTTCCCTAGAGGAGACTGTTGACATTTTTGGCATCTATGAGATCGTCCGCGGATCCGGGGCTGTCCAGATCCCCCGCTCCAGATTTAGCAACTTGATCAGCGAACTGCACAGAAACAATAAGGACGAGCTGCTGGCAGCATGGGAGAAGGCGGGGCGATGGTATGGCGAGTACCTCCACGCCCGCCTAGGTGACGGGGCTCTCGGGTTCTTGGAGAAGGCCCTCCGCGTATCATGGAACCTCGATGAGGTAACAATACAGAACGAGGGCTTGATTGTGAACCTGAGGTTCACGTCCTTTATCATGGCTTTGGAGCTCACTGAGCTACTGGTTAGCTACATATCGGGGGTCATGAACGCACTGGGCTACGAAGCAGTCGAAAAAAGTTATCTCAGGGGTCTCGCCACCCTTAGTTTCAGAGAAGTTCCTGGTGCTCATGACTTCACCTTGGCGTAGAATTTTTTTTTGAAGTTTAAAATGCATGTGATAAGACATGAGGCTGCAGGTAAAACTTTGGTGGCACCCCTTTTCGATAGTCATACTTTATATCGAGTGAAGGACAAATAATTCCACATGTCAGTGAGTTCTATATCAAAAATCTCGGTTATATTGTTAATAGTAGGGCTTGTGGTCGGTGGAGGCGGAGGATATGTTGTCTCCTCCAGCTTGATTCAGTCCAGGATTGCTGAGTATGAAGCTGAGATCTCAGACCTGACATCTGAAGTGTCCAGCCTCAACTCGAGCGTTTCGGATCTGGAGGCGGAGATATCCGACTACGAAACACAGTTATCCGACCTAGAGGATCAGGTCTCCTCCTCCGAGGCGCAGGTCTCCAGTCTAGAGGTTGAGGTCTCAGCTCTGGAGAGCCAGATCTCTTCGCTCGAAGATGAGGTAGCCGATCTGGAATCCGAGTTGAGCGAAGGACAAAGCACGATCAGCGATTACGAAGATCAAATAGCCTACCTGGAATCCCAGATCTCATCGCTACAAAAAGTGTTGGAGAAATATGTTCCGGACACCTTCACTATCGGTATGACGGCCACCTCTATTCAGAGTTTGGACAGAGTTCAGGCCGTTGCCTCTATAGCGAAAGAAGACATTAACGAATATTGCCAGAAAGAGGACCTCCCGTTCATGTTCGAATTCAATGTATCCAGCAACTACGGAGACCCTAACTATGCGGTGGAAAACACGATCTGGTTCAATAACCTGGGTGTCAACCTGATAGTCGGCCACGAAACGAGTCGAGAGACCTCCCTGTCTCTTAACTACGTGAACACGCACGACATGCTCATGATAAGCCCGAGCGCGACCGCGCAGGAACTTGCGGAACCCGGCGATAACTTGTTCAGAACCTGTCCTACGCATCTAGCACAGACCGTGGTGATGGCCGAGTCGGCGGCAAGCTGGGGAATAAATGCTGTCGTCGTCATCCAGCGCGGAGATGAGTGGGCAGATAGCGTTTACTACGCCTTCAAAGACGAGTTTGAGACGCGTGGTGGTGTAATATACAAGAGGATAAGGTACGATGTGGGCACCATAAACTTCGGAGGGTATATGAACCAGGCCGAGGCCGCGGCCGTGACAGCCATGGACGAGTATGGGGAAGAACGCGTCGCTATAGTGCTCATCAGCCTAGACGAAGCGGATAACATAGTCGGCTTCTCGAGGAATTACGGTAACCTCTATGACCTGTATTGGTTCGGCTCGGAGAGCACGGCGCGCAACTCGAAATTGTTCAAAAACATTCCCGAAGAGGCCGAAAAACTGAAAGTTTTCAGCCCGCTTGTCGCCCAGGAAGAAAACGAGGTATACATACAGTTTGCTGAGGATTATTCCTCTATCACCGGGGAAGAGCCTGATTTCTACGACTCAGCAATGTATGACGCTTGTTGGCTTTACGCATTGTCCATAGCTAACACTTGGGTATCAGATACATCTTTTGTGAAGCAGGAGCTTCCCATGATAGCGGCGAACTATTACGGGGCGAGCGGGTGGTTGCGCTTGAACGAGGATGGGGACAGGTCCGCGGTCGACTACGAGATCTGGGGCTACGGACTGGAAGACGGTCAAGTAGTCGACGTCGTATATGGTCACTACGACGCATTAAACGGGAATGTAACCTGGTTCGAAAATACTGGGATAAACCCACCCGGCTAGACGATGGATCGAAAAAATACAGTGCGGTCAGCACGATAGATTCCACCTTTCCTCTTTTTACACATGTGGATGATTTCCTCTGGAAATTTTCGAGACAGAAAGCAATGAAAATTATTCTCTAAAGATCGATGCACCGACCCTGAAAACAAGAGATCCCAGTTCATTGCATCAACGCGAAAAGGTAAATATCACCTCCAAGCTTACATCTCTGGGATTAATTGATTGGCCGAGGAAGAGAAGATAATAGAGATAAACATCACCTTGGATAGGCCATACGTTATAGTCATTCTCCTCATAATCATGTTGCTTGAGGCAGGCTATATTGGGTACTTGCAATTTTTCCGAGGCAGTGTGGCTAATAATACCAATCTAGACTTAGAGGAGCCAGAAAATGAAGTCGAACTGAATACGACAAATGAAATATCTTTCAATTTTACGGAACCAGAGACATTCGATGAACTGAAGGCTGGCTTGATCGCTGTGGGAGTTAAGAATATAATCTATCTAGACGTTCAAGATTGGCAAGGAACGCATTTGGAAGCAAACTATACAGCTGCGTTGAATTTAGCCAAAGAGGCGGCTTTCGTCTGTGTGAATGAGAATGTTTTGGCTTTTATGATGTACCTTGACGGAGAACTCTTAATTTGGTTTCCTAGTTAAGTAATGTATGATGGAATATATCCGTCGACGATAATTGTGACATTAGAAATCATGCCAACGGAATTATGTAGGTAGAAGGCTACACTTGTTTTTTTAAATAACATTTGTTGATCGACTGGCAAGTTCTCTCTTGGGACCTCCCAGTCGCGTAATTTACATATTTAAGTTAATTTCAAATAGATATAAATACGAATTTTATATAGTTAATATTAGATAATTTAACAAATATTTTTAATTATTTGCATTTTAAATATAGATTTATATGATTAATTGATTTTCTCATTCTATTTTAAGGGTTATTAGTTCATTTTATTTGTTTTCTGACCTCTATTTGGCTCTTTCCCGGTTACTTTCCGTTCTCTTGTATACATGCTATGTTGGTTTGTAGACATACATTTAAGTAATCGATTCCTCGTTTTTGTTTCGATCGTCGGGCTAGGGGAGTATAATTAGGTGATTGTATTTCCTCTGGCTCGTGCGATGAATAAAGAGTGTGGAAAAATGAGTAAACCGAGAAAGAGAGCTATGCTAATGTTGATAGCCGCTGTTCTAGCGTTGTCGGTCCTGCCAGTATTTCCAGCACATGCAGCAATCACGGTTGATCCTCTTGTTGATAATGATGGCGTTTACGGCGATACCATAACAGTAACTGGAACTGAGGTCACGGCCGGTTCTACTGTGAATTTATACTGGGACTCGGTTTCGGCTTGGGACGGTGAGAAGGGTCTTTTAAACTCGACAGAAGGCAAGGCAGCTGGGACATTTTCGGTTAATTTTGATGTACCAGAGGCCGTCAATGATGATCACTATTTATGGGTCAAAGATCTAGAAACTGGTCAGACAGATGTATCTGAAGCATTCTATGTGTCGGCTAGTATAGAGCTGGACCCGGAGAGCGGCCTCGAGGACGACAAGGTAACCATCAATGGCTACGGATTCGCTGACGAGGAAGATATAGAATACGTATACTTCGACGAGTATGGGGTAGTTTATATGCCAATTGAAGTAGAGACGACACCTGCTACTCCGGAAACAGATGAACTCGGATCCTGGGAAGCTACATTCAAGGTTCCCGACATGGGAGGAGTTTACAGCCCGAACTACGTAGTTCGCGCTGAGAGCGAAACTCTATGGGCAGAAGCTACTTTCAATTTAGGCGCTTCGATATCCTTCGACGAAGAAGAGGGGCCCGTTGGCACTATTGTAGAAGTCAAAGGGAGAGGGTTCGATCCCACTGAATTTATTGGCGATGATCCTGACGAAGTCACATTGTATGACGAATTCGATCTAGTCACAATTCCTTGTTACATACTCGATGATGATCCTATTGATGTCGAGGCCGACGGTGAGTTCTCGATGGATATCGTGATACCACAAGTTTCGGAGAAAAAGGAAAAATATGTAATCACTGTTACAGACGGCTCCGAAACAGCTACCGAGAAATTCAATGTTACAGCCCTGGCAAAGATTTCGGTGGAGCCTGAGTACGGGGTGCAAGGTGCGAAGATAAACATTGAAGGTTCTAACTTCATCCAGAAATCTGGCGAGACTGTCGTAGTTGATCTCTACGATAAGTGGCCTGGCACATATCAATCGGATATCAAAGAGTTTGAGACGGACTCCAACGGTGAGTTCAGTGGCACCTTTACCGTTCCCGCAGTCTCCTCAGATAACTATAAAGTTGTTGCTTATCAAACAGATTACAGCATTGACGACGACGCGTCATTCAGGGTTGGAATGATCATAGTCATCCTGTCAAAGACGAGCGGCCCATCTGGTACAAAGGTGACGATGACGGGGACTGGCTTCACCGCAGGCTCCGACAACTGGAACGCCACGTTCGGAGACCTGACGCTGTTTGATACTGGGGATGTCGACCCAGACGGTGATCTGGCTGGGCCCCCAATTTTCTTCGTGCCTTCCGTCGACCCCGCAACATACACTATCATGCTATTGGACATAGAAGAGGAGATAGAGGTAGAAGTAGAATTCACTGTAACAGAAAAGACCACGGTCACGACCGATCCACTAGTCGCACCCAATGAATACAATGTGAGCATCGAGGGCAAGTACTTCGCCGAAGAGGAAGGAAAAGATATTGATGAGATCGTGCTGTACAACGTAACGGCCGACGGCGAGATCGACGAAGACTGGGACATTACTTCTGACGTCGATAGCGATACTCCAGGAGACATAGAAATGGACGAGGACGGCAACTTCACGGCCTTCTGGGTGGTCTACGACGACGATGTCCTAAGCCTCGGTGACTACTGGCTCAACGTCACCGACGAAGAGGGCATGTTCGCCCAGTACAAGTTAACCATCGTCGCAAAGACCGTCGACATCGACCCCCGCAAGGCCTCATTTGCCGAGGGCGACACCGTTGCCTTCAACATAGAGAGCAGCTTCGCAAAGTATGATTCCTACATCGAGGTCATGACACCAGACGGAGACTTGTACTGGACGACAGACGATTTTACTGAAGTTCCTCCTGTATGGATCAAGGTAGGAACCATAATGAGGGTGCCTTACTACGAGCAGACGGCGGGCGGCAACCCCATGACGCTCATAGACGTGCCTCTGGGCACGTGGAGCTGGACATGGTACGACGAAGACGACGATGAGATAGACTCAGGCACCTTCACCGTCACGGAGGCGCCCGCAGACATACTTGCACAGCAGCTACAGACTCTGACGGAAGACTTTGCAGGCCTCAGTGAGGACTTCGCAGGCCTTTCGCAGGATGTCACGGGGCTGTCTACGAATGTAGCGGCCTTGTCAGCAGACGTCTCAGCAGCCGCCGCTGCAGCCCAAGCAGCCAACAACGCCGTGAACAACCTCGCACAGACCGTGGGCGACATAGCCCAAACGGCTGTTAGCGCTAAAACCGCAGCCGACGCCGCGAAGACCGCGGCGGACGCTGCTAAGACTTCCGCAGACGATGCAAGGACCGCAGCAAGCGGGTTAACCACCCTAGTCTACGGTGCCATTGGCGCATCATTGGTAGCAGCTCTCGCAGCGATCGTATCCCTCATGCAGATCAGCCGGAGAATTGCAGGATAAATCTGCATAAATCCCCTTTTTTTCTTATTTAATCTTAAAAAATAGGCATAAGGCCACTGAACTATGTACTTTAATGTCGCTTCGATGAAATAAGGATAAATAAGAAAAATGAAAGGATAATTCAAGAGATAATATGAATACTGTTTCTATAAAATCAAAAGCATTCCACGATGGTATAAGATGTCGAAACGAACCTGAATCACATTTAAAGGAGGGCAATCTCTTTAAATCGGTTAAATAAGAGTAAGGAGAACGACAGGAAGTATGATATGGCTTGAATAAGATCATAGTTCTCTGCTTAGATTCACTACGCTACGATTATGTGACCCCCGAAACGACTCCTAACCTGCTCAGGATCGCCGAGGAAGGCATCTTTTACGAGAACTGCCTATCGGGAGGAACCGCCACGCTTGAAAGCATGCCCGTAATTCTTTGCGGTCTCAGGGAGTACGATCCAGCCCTTAGCATTATGGCAAGGCTCAGGCGGAGAGGGTATTTCTCCGTTCTGGTTCACTCAAATCCGCTGGTTGGGAGGAATTTCTCAAAGGGATGGGACGACGTCATCGACATAAAGGAGAGGGACTGGGGGCAGCGCCGAGTTCGCCTCCGACGCCTACTCCGGAAATGGGTTCCGCACTCATTCCTCACCCTGATTCGAGGGTTTTATCGATGGCTACAGAGGGAGGAAGGTTATCTCCCATACTTGAGGGCTGACGAGATGCTGTCTGCAACGACTAGAATCATCGAGGTTTTTAATGACAAACCCTTGTTCGTTTGGGTTCATCTAATGGATCCTCACATCCCTTACTATCCTCAAGACAGATCGCATCAAGGTTGTCCAAAGACACATGAAGAGCTCGCAGACCTCAATGACAAGCTAGTAGATGCTGTTCACGAGCGATATAAGCCAACGACCGAAGAGGTTGAGATATATAAGCTATTGTACAGTCTAGAGATCTCCGAGATGGACAAGGCTATTGGACGTTTCTATAACTCGCAAGACCATTATGATATGCTCCTGATCATTACATCTGATCATGGGGATGAGTTTGGGGAAGAGGGTCAGTTCAGCCATCACTCCAATAAATTCATCTCTGTTCTTCAGCACGTTCCCTTAATAGTTGTGGGAGTTGGAAAGGGCAGAGTGAAGACACACTTCTCCCACTTTAACTTTAGCACACTTATTATGGAGGCAGTCAGCAGTAAAACAACAACCAATGTTGAGAAAAAGGGGATATCCAATCTCTTATGATACAGTGATCCCCGATTCCAGGAGCTAATCGATAACGTCAGAGCAGATCGGTGTGGTATTCATCCCCAACAGGGGAAAACAACACCTTAGAGACGGCTCTCAATGGGAGCGCTGGGCGTGATGGAGCGCAGATCTTATTCTCCATTGAATTGATCGACCATAGGTTTATTATCAAACCTTGGTTCAACGTCGATTTTGAAGACTTCAGTGGAATCTACTTGATAAACCTTCACAATATAGTCACCACAGCCTTAAAGCAAAACATATTTCTCCCGAAGGAATCCGACGTCAAACGTTATGTGAAGGTCGAGAACCCCCAAGGATAATAGGTGGTATAAGGGGTGAAGTCAGGTTCCAACGAGCTAAGAGTTTCTTGGGGTATTTCGATGGGGCACATATGAGTAACAAACGACTATACGACAATGTATTGGACATCAACTCTAATGTCTATCTGTTGTATCCTGCGCGCGCGCAACAGAAGTAAAATTAAAAGATGGGGTTGTCACAAGATAATAAAAAATTTTGAGAAAATGTGACTGGATGTACTTCAGAAAGAATAGATTGATTGCAAGCTAGCATTACATAGTCCTTTTTAAAATTATTGGAGAGAGGATAAGTACCCATTGAAATGATGCCCCTGCCAAACTCACGCAATCGGGCCTATACCCTTTTGTGGGTAAGAATGGGATCGTGTGATATAAAGCTATAAGTGTAGATGATAACTAGAATGGAACTTCGTGCCAGCCCGTGCTACATAGCTGTGGTTGCCGCTCGGAACGAGGAGAGGTTCATTGGACACTCAATACGCTCCGTTTTAAATCAAACGATACCACCAAGAGTCTGTGTTTTGTCGGATGATGGGAGTAGCGATAGAACTCCGTTTGTTGCCGCAGAGGAAGGCGCCGAGGTTCTTTACTATGAAAAGCCCAGGTCTAATATGAGAGGCATCAACCAAGCTTATGCTATAATAGCAGGTGTACTGGAGGCCTCTTATGAGGTTCCAGACTGGGAGTATCTGCTGAAGTTCGACGGTGATACGATCATCCCACCAAACTACGTGAAACATCTTATTACTAAGATGGAGAAGGACCCGGGACTGGGTATCTGCTCAGGTATGCCTTATAATGAAAAAATCAGATTGGCACGGGCCAGCGACGCCGCAAAATTATATCGCAGGGAATGCTGGGACGACATCAAAGGCTTAGATGTCATTCACGCATTTGATTCACACGCGCTTCTGAAAGCTGCTCAAGCCGGATGGCGTACACGAACAATACCTACAGCTTCTTTCAGGGAGATGAGGTCCAGTAGAAAATATGGGCTCTCAAGGTGGGTGTTTACCGGATTTGCGAGAGCCTCTTTTGGATTGCCCCTTTATCATACTGTTTTTGCGGCAGCTAAAAACATTAGATGGGGATGGCCACCTATTCTGAATTTTTTCACAACCATTTTCGCTCATATTCTAAGCAATTGGCCACAAGCCCCGAACCTGGAAAGGGAGTGGGTCAGACGTTATGCCATTTCTGAGGTAACTACTTACATGAGAGAGATATGGAAGTTATTTAAAGATAAAACACGTGCGAAGACCATCGTTAAGAGCCATTCAGCGCAATAATTAAGTTGAACACGTTCGCAAGATTAACAATCAATCAATTATATATTTACTCACCATTCCCAAATATGACCGAAGTTGATTAAGAATGAGCCTTCTTTAACCTTACTGGACGCGTGTGCGCCTATTTGGAGATGGAGGCCTGGAAGTACAGTGTGCTCGTTGGCTGGTACTCTGTTCTCTCTATCTGCCCAACCAAAGCCCTCTTCCCATACAATGAGTACATCTTTGGCCACGGCGACAGCTAGGGATGGAATGACCTTCTCTATTAAATTTAACCTGATAAGCTCCCGGATGCCATCGAAGACATCGCTCTGATCATGAGGTTTTATATTCAACTCTAATCAAACCTATGTCGGGGTGGGACCGTTAAAAAGGTTGACTCACCTAGCATAATCACCAATAGTGGTCACAAATTGTAACCTAAGGTTAGTAGTGAAAAAACATCATAGAATAAACGTAATATCTATCTCGCGCGGTCACTGGAAGAGCAGGCCGCCTATCTAGCATGCTCATCAGATTGATTTCTTCCAAAAGTCATAACGCCGTGGCTTTCGATCTTCTTTTGCATTTTGTGATGCCATGTATGTGCCCGCGCCATAGGATTATTTAAATATCCAGTTTTCAGCAGGAGGTCTCCACCTAAACAATGATCTCTAAATATTCCATTAGACCTTAGTCGTAATTGGTTGATGGTAAAAAACATTTAATTTTTACCGTTATTTAATACAATTTGGAGTGTGTTCGAACAT
>Ga0209427_10010091_pt1 | contig 10498 bp, 8 predicted proteins | sample DeeMarSWOR136_30_FD_187465 | JGI IMG/M metagenome (GOLD analysis project Ga0209427, IMG submission 187465) | Marine sediment microbial communities from White Oak River estuary, North Carolina - WOR-1-36_30 (SPAdes) (version 2) | ecosystem: Environmental > Aquatic > Marine > Intertidal zone >...
CAATCTGTTTATCAGCGCAGGTAGTTTCATATGCTGATTGGAGAGGGGGAATGTTTTTTAAGAGGGGCTGACGCCCCTCTCCGCGAGCTACTCCCCCTTATAGGGGTTGGGGGATAGAACTACGGGATAAGCAGAAGATGTAACTGGGCGGCAGGGTGGGAATAGATATAAAAGGAGGGGGCGGCGGGGTATAAACTTACGGGATAAGCAGAAGATAAAACTGGGCGGTTGGGTGGGAATAGATAATAACGAGGGGGGGGAGGGGAATAGATCATCAAATATCGGCGACAGACACTTGACAATAACGACCAGCTATAGTATTCTAGGTCAATTAGTATCTTGATATATTCGGAAGGAGGTCAAGAATAAAGATGGAAAACCAAGCCTATCCGGTAACGCTCAGGGGCGAGCTTACCATACCGCCAGCACGGGGGTGGTGGCTAATTAAGTGGCTACTGGCTATACCCCATTTTATTTGTTTACTCGTATTGGGAATAGTTTTTATCGTTGTATGGATTATTACCTTCTTCGCTATTCTAATTACCGGCAAGCACCCCAAGAGCCTTTTTGACTTCAAACTCGGAGTATTGCGCTGGTCGTGGCGGGCTGGTTTTTACAGCTACGAAGCCCTCGGCACCGACAAGTACCCGCCCTTCAGCCTTAACTCAGACCCTAACTACCCCGCCGACTTAGACATTTCCTATACCGAGAAGATGTCTCGCGGACTGGTGCTGATAAAGTGGTGGTTACTGGCTATTCCGCATTATATTGTAGTTTCCCTTTTGGGGGCGCCTCTTGTTTTAATATGCATGATGCTCTTCTTTGGAGCTGTCGGCTTTATCGGCTTTGCTGTGGCTAGTTATTTCTACCCAGGTATCTGGGATGCGGAGATGAGTAATTGGCAGGTTGAAGCTGGTGGAGGCGGAGGCGGAGCTGCCTTAACATTTATCCTGGCCATCTTCGCCGGTATAGCACTCCTGTTCACGGGGAAATACCCGCCGAGTATCTTCAAGCTGGTTGTCGGCTTTAACCGCTGGATATACAGGGTGGCTGCCTACGCATCACTGATGACCGATGAGTACCCACCCTTCCGCCTCTGGGACGACTAGGGCCCCGGCTGACACACAGGGCAGTAATAGGTGCCGCGGTTCCGCACCACGATGCGTTTGATGGGCGTGCCGCAATTGGGGCAGTCCTTGCCTATCCCATGAGCGACCCTGAACTCAAAGTGGGCGGTGCCGATATCACCGCCGGGGCGGATATAGTTCCGCACGCTCGCTCCCTTATTGCTAATGGCCGCCCACAGCACCCGTTTAATGGCACCGTGGAGTCGCTCGATTTCTTCCCAGGAAAGTTTGCCCGCCGGTTTCAGAGGATGGATTTTCGCCTCAAACAGGGCTTCATCGGCGTACATATTGCCGATACCGGCGATGATAGACTGGTCAATCAGGACCGGCTTAATCGGGGCGGTCCGGTTTTTAAGTCGCTGCGCCAGTACTTCGGAGGTAAAATCGTCCTCAAGCGGTTCGGGGCCTAGCTTCTCAGCCACGGCACTATCATCACCGGCCAGCCATATCACCCCGAACTTGCGCGGGTCACACAAATGGAGCGCTTTCCCATTATCCAGATAAAATATAGCGCGGGTAAATCTGGTATCATCCGGGTCAACCAGAAGTGAGCCGGTCATTTTCATGTGCATGACAAGTATCTCGCCGCTGCTCAGGTGGAAAAAGAGGTACTTGCCGCGCCGACTAAGTCCGGTTATCCTCTGTCCGATAACACGCGCGCTGAATTCATCAACCGACGGCTGCCGCACTATCCCTTCCCAGGGCAAGTCAATGCCGGTAATCTCACGTCCGAGAACGTGCGGCAACAGCTCATTCCTGATCGTTTCTACTTCAGGGAGTTCCGGCATTACCTATTTCATTTCTCCCCAGTTCTTACCTTCTTTGGTATCAACCTTCAGGGGGACGTTCAGTTCAACGGCGGTGGACATCACGTCGGGCACGAGCTTACGCATCGTTGCCATCTCATCGTCGGGCACCTCGAAGACAAGCTCGTCATGCACCTGGAGCAGCATCTTGCTTCTCAGCTTTTGCTTGGCCATCTCCCGGTACAGGTCAATCATCGCTACCTTGATAATATCAGCGGATGTCCCCTGAACCGGCATATTGATGGCCATGCGTTCGGCGGCCTCCCTTACCTGGCGGTTGGACGAGTTGATGTCGGGGATGAAACGCCTCCTGCCGAGCAATGTCTGCACATAGCCTATCCGCCTGGCCTGCTCTCTGGTGGCATCGAAGTATTTCCTGACTTCGGGGTACTTCTGAAAGTAGGCCTGGATGAACTGAGATGCCTCCTCGCGGGAAAGCTCGGTGGCCTGCTCGAGTCCGTAGTCGCTCATGCCGTAGATAACGCCGAAATTCACCGTCTTGGCAAACCGCCGCATGTCCGGCGTTACCTGCGAAGAATCAATGCCGTATATCTGGGCAGCGGTGGCGGCGTGGATATCCTCGTCGTTCCGGAAGGCACGCAGCAGACCTGCGTCCTGAGACAGGTGGGCCAATGCCCGGAGGTCTATCTGCGAATAATCACCGGCCAGAAGCACGGAGCCCTGCGGGGCGATAAACGCCTGCCGCACCTGCCCACCCAGCTCCCCGCGAACGGGGATATTCTGCATATTGGGCTCGCTGGAGGAAAGACGCCCGGTGGCCGTTCTCGTCTGGTTGAAACTGGTATGAATACGACCGGTCCCGGGATTCACCAGACCCGGCAGAGTGTCAATGTAGGTCGATTTCATTTTGGTCAACTGGCGATATTCCAGGATGTCGCCAGCGATGGGGAAATCCCGGCGGTATTCTTCCAGCACCGAGGCCTCCGTTGAATAGCGGTTTTTTCCTTTACGCGCGGTCGGGAGGTGAAGTTCATCGTAAAGGACGCGGCCAAGCTGCTGCGGTGAGTTAATATTGAACTCATGGCCGGCCTGGCTGTATATCTTCTCCTCCAGCACGGCTATCTGCTCACCGAGACTGCCCGACATTTCGGCCAGTATGGCCGTGTCCACAGCGACGCCATGCCTCTCCATGAGCAGCAGCACTGGCACCAGCGGCATCTCCACATCAGTAAATAATCTGGTAAGCCCCTGCTGTTCCAGCTCTTTCTGATATAAATCAGCCAGCCTCAACGTCATATCGGCATCAGCACAGGCGTAGTCGGCTGTCTGTTTTATGTCAACCTCGGACATGGAAAGCTGCCTGGCACCCTTGCCGATAAGCGTGCTGATGGGTGTCATCTCAATACCGAGCTTGCTGAAGGCAAGCGCTTTCAGCCCGAGGGACTTCTCTCCCAGCAGATGGGCGGCAATCATGGTATCAAAGGTGAGATTGCTAACGCTTATCCCGCACTGCGCGAGCACCATCATATCGTATTTCCCGTTGTGGGCCAGTTTGGTCATTTCGGCATCCTCAAGGAGAGGCCTGAGCCGGTCGATGACCTGTTCAAGAGGCAACTGTGTTATTTCGTCCAGGATAATGTGCCCGACCGGGATATAATAAGCGCCGCGCGGCTCGGCGGCCAGGGATATGCCCACCAGCTGCGCCAGCATCGGGTTCAGGCCGGTGGTCTCCGTGTCAAATGCAAACGATTTAGCTGCCGACAGGCGATTTAGCATCTCATCGAGGGTATCACTGTCAGCCACGATACGGTAGTCACCCCTGACCGGCGCGGCTTCAACCTCCACCGAGGCCGATTCTTCTTCCGTACCCGGCAGTTTGGACAGCAGGCTGAAAAACTCAAGCTCGCGAAGGAAATCGGCCACCTGTTTTCGGTCGTACTGGCTGGTCCGGCAATCATCCAGGGCCAGATTAACCGACGTCTCCTTAACGATAGTCGCCAGTTCCTTACTCCGGTGAGCCAGGGCCTCGTTCTGTTGCAGCAGTTCCCGCGTCCTGGGCGGTGTTACCTCGTCAATATGAGCATAGATATCCTCCAGGGAGCCGAACTCCTGAATCAACTTGACCGCCGTCTTTTCGCCAATACCGGGGACGCCGGGTATATTATCGGAGGCATCACCCACCATCGCTTTAAGGTCGGTAATACGCTCCGGGCTAACGCCGTATTTTTCTCTTACCGCGGCCTCGTCATAGAGCATGGTATCACTGAAGGTCCTGCCCGCTCTGGGATAGAGGACTTTCACGTGGGGGGAGACAAGCTGCATGGTATCGGCATCGCCGGTAACGATAATGGTATCAATCTCCTGCTGGCTGGCCTGCCGGCTCAGGGTGCCGAGGACATCGTCGGCCTCATAGTTGTCAATCTCATAGAGCGGGATACGGAAGGCCTCGATAAGCTGCTTGACGCGGTCTATCTGATTGACCAGCTCATCAGGGGTCGGCGGCCGCTGCGCCTTGTACTGGTCGAAAAGTTTGTGCCTGAAGGTAGGCCCTTTCTTATCGAAGGCGGCGGCATAGTGCGTGGGCTTGAGTTCGTCCAGCACCTTGAGCAGCATCAGGGCGAAGCCGTAAACGGCGCTGACGACCTCGCCGGTGCGGGAGACGGTGAGGGGCTTCTCCTGCCGGTACTTCGTGGCGCCGAAGGCGTGGTAGGCACGGTGCACGATGGCATTGCCGTCAAAGAGGACCAAAAGAGGTTTTTCCATAACCCAATTATAGCAGAGAAAGAAAGGGAAGGGGAAAGGGGGAGGGGGGTGTTGTGCAATTTAGTAACCTATTTTTATTCCAATTTCCATTCATCACTAATAGAGACGAAGGTATACTGTGAACCTACTCTACCACGACGATGCATAGATGTTCCTTTCCTTGGTCTCTTAACACCCAACCTTGAAAGTTGCCAAGCTATTTGTTCAGTGGTTATTGGTGAATCAGGTTTCTTCACAGAAGACATATGTGCTCTCGAAATTAATGAGTCAAATTTCAACCTAAAACCATCATTATTAGGCCCAAATAGTCTGTAATTTAAATCGTCTTCACAATCACCCATATTGACGCAAACAGGTGCTTCAGTAAAATGAAATATTTCTTCTTTGCTTTCTTTAATCAAATCAGTTTGTTGTACTATTTGTTCCTTTATATTATATATGCGAGGTTCTGCACGTGGAGCAGAAGGTTCCATTAGAAGAATAAGGACTGGTCTTTGGAATATTTCTATTAAAAATCTAATATTTCTCCACACTTTTGTTACATAAGTTGATGGGATTTCATTTAGAACGTTGTAAATAAGCAATATATCAGTATTTGTGAGTCTATCATATTGATTAGCGAACATAGGTATAGCATCCACTTTCAAATCTGCCTCAATATTAATTGGGTCAACATCTACTTTTGGAAAAGTATCTTTTAACACTCTGGTAAAAACAATATGTTGGCTTGAATTCCATTCACGCTCTTTTTCTATAGAATTAAGTTTTATTAAGAGTGGTTGACGACGTGCATCTGATAAATAAAAAAGACATATACCAAATAATTCAATACAAGCTCCCGCACCTAAAGAAGTTATTACCAATTCTTTTCTCTTGCCACGTGGCTTTGGTATTGCTTCGGGATTTTCACTTTGGACATTTTTTAATTGTAAATAGGATAAATAGGCATGTTTTTCCCCGAAGGCGGCTAGATAACCAGCCCTGTTTTTCTTAAGTCGGTAGTTTATTTTAGAGGGCTGGATAGTACCATGCTCACCTTTATGCCTATAGATACGACGAATATCTGAAAGTGCTTTACGTGTACTTCTTAGATGAGTTAAGCTGAGATGGTCACCACCACCTCCCCAAATATCTACAATTACTTTCTCTAATAATGGCGTGAATATGTGCTTATCTGCTTTCATAATAACATTAGCGTGAATATCTTATTATGTTAATTATACCACATGTGAACAGTTTTATTAAGGGCGGGGGGTAAAGGGGAGGCGTTAGTCCTCTCCTTTTTATTATTTAAGGGGGGTCTGGCGGGATAAGCAGAAGATGATACCGGGCGGTGGGCGGGAATAGATATGAAACGAGGGGGGCGGGGAGGTGGATAAAAATCCCCCTTAGTCCCCCTTTACGAAAGGGGGAAACTGGGTGGGGTGAACCGATGGGCTAATCCCCCATTGGTACTAGGAGGTTTGGGGGAGATAAGTTAGGAAAGTATAAAATCTGTAACAGAATATTTATACGGAAGTGGGAAATATTTATGCTTTAGTTATTTTTTGCCTGTTATTCTTGGTGTGTTGCGGTCTATGATTGGCCTGGTTGGTAATGATGAAAATACAGATATGAGGCCAGGGCCATAAACTAACGACTGAATCACTTTTGGATGAGAAGGGGAGGATATAATCATGAAGAAATTACTGGAGAAGATACGTAAAGAACAAGAAGGCATTACCGGACTGGAGACAGCCATCATACTTATTGCCTTTGTTATTGTGGCCTCGGTATTTGCCTACGTAGTTCTTTCCGCAGGTTTGTTTTCTTCACAGAAAGCAAAAGAAGCGGTCAACGCCGGGGTACGATCAACAATGAGCGTAGTAGAGGTCAGGGGTAATATAGTCGCCAGGATGCAGAGCAGTGTCGTGACCGATATTATCTTTTGTGTGGGCATCCCCGCCGCCGGCACGCCGGTTGACTTTACACCAACAGCGAACTCTACTAACACGGTGGTCATATCATACTTCGATGCCGATAATCTGCTTCCCTCGGTGAACTGGTCAGTCCAGAGGCTGACTTATATCAATAGCGATTATCTCCTTGACCCGAATGAAATGTTCGAGATTACCGTACATATGCCAACCACAGGAAATATCAGTATCGGGCCTTATGACAGCTTCGCCCTGGAGGTCAAGCCTCCAGACGGCCCTGTGCTGCCCATCGAACGGACTATTCCGGCCAGGGTGAGTCAGTACGTGAATCTTTACTGAGCTGATATAATTTGTTGAAAGCATGAAGAATGGCGGAACGCTGAAGCTTTCCGTGTAGAATAATAATACGACTTTTCAGGAAGTGGTGCCAAACGCATCACTTCTTGACTTTTCTGGCCCACAGTTCTTTGAGCATCTTGCGTTTGCTGTCCAATGGTACGGGCAGGTTCTGCTCAAATAAGTACACTTCCTCGGTGGAAACGCCAGCCGCAGCAGCCAGTTGCCGCCGGGTCATTCTGCCGGAGACACGCAGCTTCTTGACCTGCGAGCCAATTGATGACACCTTTGCAGAAGTCGGTACTGCTGCCATGATTTATGCCTCTCACGGCAAGGATACAAGCCCTGGACTGCGTACACAACCAAGTTTTTACCCTATACAGGTGGGTGTTGACACCCATATCGCAACTGGTGTGTTCGGTGTTAACATAAGATTCCCCATAACTTGCAATGATAGCGAACAGTCTGGTAAGCTTTCAGCTAGAAATCAGGCGCAGGAAAACAAAGTGTCTTTCGACCTATCAGTCCAATTAGCCCCTGAAAACAAGCGAGGCTTACTCCTGGCCAACCCGGTGATGACGGCCTCCGGCACCTTCGGCTACGGAACGGAGTACAGAGATGTATTTGACATCCAGAAACTGGGGGCTATCGTGTGCAAGGGAACCACCCTATACCCGAGGGAGGGAAACCCCCAGCCACGCCTAGTGGAAACAGCCTCCGGCGTACTCAATTCCATCGGACTCCAGAATATCGGGGTTGAAGCTGTTATCAGGGAAAAGGCATCCATCTGGACTGGCTGGCAGGTGCCGGTAATCGTCAGCATCGCCGGTGAAACCGTTGACGAATATACGCAGGTAGCCGGCAAACTGGACGGTGTGGCTGGCATCAGCGGTATTGAGGTAAATATCAGCTGTCCCAACGTCAGGGCCGGAGGTGCCGCCTTTGGCGCTAATTCCGAATTAGCTGCCGGAGTAACCGCCGCCGTCAGGGCGGCCACATCCCTGCCGGAACTGGTCAAGTTGACTCCCAGCACCGGCGATATCGTAGAGGTAGCTAAAGCCGTGGTCGAAGCGGGTGCCGATGCCATATCCCTTATTAACAGCGTGAGGGGTATGGCCATAGATATTACCGGACGCCGTCCCACACTGGGCAATGTAACCGGGGGACTGTCCGGACCCGCCATAAAACCTCTGGCGCTGGCTCTGGTCTATGAAGTGGCCGGGGCCGTGAAAGTGCCGGTCGTTGGCTGCGGCGGCATCACCAGCGCCAGTGACGCCATCGAGTTCATCATGGCGGGGGCCAGCGCCGTACAGGTCGGCTCGGCTACATTTACCAATCCCAGGGCGCCGCTTGATGTCCTAGAGGGGATCGAGCAGTTCATGGAAAAAGAGGGGATAAGCAAGCTGAGCGAAATTATAGGGGCGGCGAGGCGTTAATTTAATAAAAAGCCTTACCCCCTTTGTCTCCCTCTACGATTGAAAATCCCCCTTAGTCCCCCTTTTTCAAAGGGGGAAACTTGTGTGGGGCAAATCTTCCGGGTAAGCAGAAGATGTAACTGGGCGGTTTGGGCGTGAATAGATATTAAATGAAGAAACTTTATCTACCTCACCCCCCGACCCCCTCTCCAACCAACAAGATTGACGAATACGCTAGATAGATTGGTTGGAGAGGGGGAGGATTCTTTGAGAGGGGCTGGCGCCCTTCTCCGCTGTCTACTCCCCTATTGAAATCCCCCTTAATCCCCCTTTTTCAAAGGGGGAAACTTGGGTGGGGCAAATCTTCCGGGTAAGCAGAAGATGTAACTGGGCGGTTTGGGCGGGAAAAGATAAAATGCGATGAGGGGTGGGGGCAGGAGTATAAGGAAAAGAGAGAAGCGGATTGCTTCGTCCTTCTGACGAAGGACTCGCAATGACACAGGTTATGTCCGGGAAAAATAACGGGATAAGCAGAGAATGATACGGGGCGGTTCGGGTGGGAAAAGATAAAAACCGACGGGGTGGGGTGGAGAATAACCCGCCAAAATCTACCATCACCATTGAGTCGAACCAGGGATTATGCTATAGTGAAATTACTAAAAGAGACATCTTTCTTACGAGACAGGGAGGGGTCGCATAGTGGCCTAGTGCGGGCGCCTGCTAAGCGCTTACCCTGGGAAACTGGGGTCGAGGGTTCGAATCCCTCCCCCTCCGCCATTTTCACCCATGACCAATAAGATTGATGACTATATCAACAAACAGAAGTCTCCGCAAAAAGAAATCTGCCAGAACCTGAGAAGCCTTATTCTCAAGACTCTTCCTGACGCCAAAGAAGAAATGAAATGGGGAGTTCCCACCTTTGCCGATGGCAAGTTTTACATCGTCGCTTTGAAAGACCATGTCAACCTGGGATTCTCTATCAAGGGACTGGCAAAAGAAGATTTGGCTCTTTTTAACGGCGGCGGAAAAACTACGAAACATATTAAGGTCGGTAGTTTAGCCGATATTGATGAGAACAGAATAACCGAACTGTTAAAACTGGTCGATAAGAAAGTAACAGTATAAAATTCTTACCGCCAGAGATTTCGATAAAGCTGCGTCCCGAGGTCAGAAACTCATTCGAGCCATTTTCAATATACAGCGCTATGACAGACTGCTGTGCCCCTTAAATTAAAGAGCGTTTTCTGGTATCCTTGATAGAGAAAACCATGCCGAACTATCATATCTGGACAATCGGCTGCCAGATGAACAAGGCGGAGTCGGAACGCCTTGGCAGCCGCTTCGAGGAACTGGGCTACCAGGCCACAGCCAGAGCCGCGGAGGCCGACCTTATCGTGCTTAACAGCTGCGTGGTACGCCAGAGCGCCGAGAACCGCGTCATCAATAAGCTCAACGCCCTGAAGCCACTGAAAAAGACCAGACCCGATATTGTGCTGGCCCTCACCGGCTGCCTGGTCAACGCCGATATCGCCCGACTGCACAGGAGCTACCCGCATGTCGACCACTTTTTCAAACCGGGGGACTACCCGCCCTGGCTCGAAGAAACCGATATGCCGTCATTGCCCCGCCGTCCCTCACCCGCCGTCTATGTACCCATAATGCAGGGGTGCAATAACTTCTGCTCTTACTGCATCGTTCCCTACCGGCGCGGTCGGGAAAAAAGCCGGACAATATCGGAAATACTCTGTGAAGTCAGGGAACTGGTTTACCGTGGAGCCAAAGAGATTACCCTGCTGGGGCAGAACGTGGACTCATACGGACACGACCTACCCGATAAAGCAGACCTGGCTGACCTGCTGGGTGAGCTGGACGGCATACCCGGCCTAGCGCGCATCCGCTTCCTGACCAACCACCCCAAGGACATGAGCCCCCGGCTGATACAGGCCATGGCCTCGCGGGACAAGGTCTGTGAGCATATAACCCTGCCCGTGCAGTCGGGCAGCGACAAAATCCTTGAGGCGATGGGGAGGGGTTACACAGCCGAGCATTACCGACAGCTGGTCGCCGAAATCCGCCGCCGGATACCCGGGGTCAGCCTGAGCACGGATGTCATCGTCGGCTTCCCGTCAGAAAGTCCGGCCGATTTCCAGCAAACGTTCGACCTGCTCTCCGAG
>Ga0209427_10010093_pt1 | contig 10497 bp, 10 predicted proteins | sample DeeMarSWOR136_30_FD_187465 | JGI IMG/M metagenome (GOLD analysis project Ga0209427, IMG submission 187465) | Marine sediment microbial communities from White Oak River estuary, North Carolina - WOR-1-36_30 (SPAdes) (version 2) | ecosystem: Environmental > Aquatic > Marine > Intertidal zone >...
GCGTCTTTTACAGGAAGAATGTCATTAAACTTAAGAGAGAACTTGGCAGGTTTTGAAGTTATTGTTTCAGGAAGTAATAAAACTAGTATAATTGAAATTATTGTTATGCTTGCTGCAAAGAACATTGGCACTGAATAGTTAATTGTAGAGAGAACACCACCGATAACGGGACCAAATATCAATCCTGCACCAAATACGCCGCTGGAGTATCCGTAAACTCTGGTGCGATGTTTCGGTTCAGTGATGTCACTGATGTATGCTTGGCTGACCGTCATGTTACTTCCTAGTAACCCGTCGATTAATCGGGACAAAAGCAGCAGGATTGGCGTTGTAGCGAATCCAAGGAGTAGAAACCCGGAAAACGTGCTTATCTGGCTTATTAGAAACAAAGGTTTCCTTCCAAAGCGGTCACTCAGTTTACCTGTTATTGGACTGGCGAATAACTGGCAAATACTGAACACGCTTACGATAAGCCCTATCTCTACTGGAGTTAACCCAAGCGATAAACCCAAAAACGGGATCAACGGCAAAACCATACTGAAACCTAAAACTTCTGTAAATATTATCACGAATATTACGTAAAGACGTTTATCAAAAACAAAATCGTCTGTTTCAAGTTTCGCGTTGTTATCTCTCAATAAATTACCCTCTTGATAAAAGTAATCAAGTTAATGGATTAAGCCATCAAGATTTTGATTCATCTGCTTTAAAAGACGCAAGAAAACTGTTTTTTCTTCTTCACTGAATCCTTTAGTTATATCTTCCTGAATTTTAAACCATGAATTTATTACATTAGACAACAACTTCCGACCTTTTTCTGTCAGAGATAATCTATACTTTCTTCCATCTTTTTCATCTTGAACTCGTACAAGTAATCCTTCAGCTTCCATTTGATTAACAATGCTTGAAACCGATGCTGGTTTAATGTTCAATTTGGTAGCGAGGTCCTTTTGATGAAGCCCCTTTTGTTGTGCAATGTGATAAATAACTAGATCTTGACTTACACCCCGCCGATTTTTATCTAACACATTATGTGCATAATAGCGATATTTCATAGCAACAGTGCGCAGCAAATAGCTCAAAGTGTCTTCCAGGCATTTTACCTCCGCTTCTTACCTCGTTAAAAATAGTTAGTTAGCTAATTAAATATTTCTTTTGGCTAGTTAATTAACTAATCTCGCGCTAAAACGCGAAAACATGAGATTAAGATGGCATAACGAACTCGCATCCTTAACGCCTGTTTCTGCGTTTAACCGCTGGACAAGTGGGTAACGCTAAAGCTAGCCCCGTCCTCACCAAGAGGCGATACAGATGTTAGCTGCTTGCCTAGGTCGGTGGTCATTATAATTTGGGAGTAGGGAAAATTAGAGATTTTTCCAACAGTATCACTGATTTTTACATGTAAATCTGTGAACGTTATAGTTCCGAAATTTGCCAGACGGGTGATTTCTTCATTTACATGTGGTCTCTCAACTACCCATTCCGCCGACAAACGAGAAGAATTATAGATGAAAGTTCGGTAAAATCCTTGACCGCTTGTAACGTCGGCTATTCTTATAGCCCATTGGTTCATATCCGAATTAATCAGAGTTATAGAAGCCGTAATCACATCTCCTGGCGAAATGTTCATAGTGTTTATTCTAATAGCCTTATCAGGCAACATTTCATGCCAAGCAGAATAATATTCCTCGCCATTTACGGAGTCGTGTTCAGTTCCGGTCTGAATTAATGTTTTATCAGAATACCCACCAATGCCGATCCAAGCTGAGGAGAAAGCATCAGATGAGAAGACCCCTATTCTAGGCACAATCCATGAAGCATTAATCCCTATCACTTGTTTGTTGGGGTTCTCTAAATCCGAGGTAACGATGTATCCTGCCCACCCTTTGCTTATCAAACCTTGACCCTGATAGTTACTGGAGAACACGGCTAACAGGACTTCGAGCAAATACATTGAAAAAACGAAAAGGAGTATCCAAATAAGTATTAGAAGCACTGCACCAGTTTTGAATCCTTTCCGTTTTTGTTGCAGTTCGCTTCACCTTAAATACTCATAAAGAAGGATTGAGCTGGGACGAATCCCAAAACAGTTCCATATTAACAAAGGCATAGGAATAAATAAACCGTTCCATAGTACAGTGTTTTTGTGTTGTGCATAGGTGTTCACGCCACTACGGCATAGGCTTATGTTGCAGAGTGAGAAAGTATGCGCATGTTTCATGTGGAGAAAATGAAAGCTGACGATTTTCATTTTGCGATTCAACTCGCTAACACGATGAACTGGAACATGGCTATAGATGATTTTGAGTTCATGGTGAAGCTTGAGCCCCAAGGATGCTTTGTTCAGTTTCACGGTAACGAACGCGTGGGTATAGCTACAAGCGTTAGTTTTGGGAATGTTGGATGGTTCGGCAACTTTATAGTTAAAGAAGATTCCAGAAGAGGGGGGGCTGGTAGCCTGCTGATAAAGAATGCAATAGACTACTTGAAAAACAAGGGAGTGGAGACAATCGGGCTTTATTCCTACCCGCGCACGGTCAAATTCTACGAGAGCTTTGGTTTTGAACCCGACATCGATTTTTTGGTCTTGAAAGGAAAAGCTGCGTGTCCTACAACTCAAGATATGCTAAACGCAGCAAATGAGAAGCATATTTCTGAATTAATCGATTTAGACTGTAAATGCTTTGGAGCAAATAGAAAGAAATTGTTAGAGTCCATCCTTCTTGAAAAAGGCAATCTGTGTTATATCTCGACTGGAAACAGCCAGATTACAGGCTATGTTGTCGCGAAGGTTCATGACAAAATGGCTGAAGTTGGACCCTTAATATGCCACGCAAACCGTTCCGAGGAAGCCTTGCTGCTCCTCAAAACCATCCTAAATAGATTAAGCGGTCTCGAAGTTTTCACATATATTCCAAAAAAAGAGAATGAACTTATTAACATGCTATACCAAATTGGGTTTAAAGAAGACTTTCGCGTAGTAAGAATGTTTTTGGGTCCAGCTATCACCAAGAACTGCATATACACTGCGGAATCATTGGAAAGAGGATGATGCTAAATGCTTGCTAACTTGTGTCGAATTCTATTAGAAGATTTTCTTAAAACTTCATGGCCATCCGTGAAAGCAATCGTTGAAACGTTCAATAGCTTCACGGAGGAGGAAATAAAGCGTAAACCAGTATCTTTGTTTAAATTCAAAAACGGTCAGAAGGTAAACCATATCGTTCAAGGGAATACTTTCTTTATGAGAAGTTCAGTAGAGTATTCAAATCCACAGTTAACTTTGGAAGAGGTTCAAGGAATAATAGGCGCACGGATGCTTGAAACTTGCGGTAACTACTTTCATAATTACGGCTTGCGTGAGCCAGATGCAAATGATGTCGCCGAAATATGTGAAGCGCTTAAAAAGCCTTCTGAAGGCCCCATCATTGCGTTTCTGCTGAATACTGATGATATAGAACCAGACAGATACTCCATGAACCCCCTGAAAGAGTCAATCGTAACTAGCGGTCAAAGCGCGTTTCCTGTAGCCTACGTCAGAACAGAAAAGCTCAGGATAGACCAGCAGTTCGTACACAAGTACGAAGGAAATCTACTTTGCAAACGCGAAGCAGAACTTATTAACCGTCAACTCGAAAACGCCAAATGCTCATACGTGGATTTTGTGGATTCAGTGAAATATGCTCAGATGGACGAAATCTCAAAAACCTTTGGAATAGATTTAGGGCTTTACGCTTTACGTATGCCAATAGCGACATTGCAAGCCGAAGCAAAGGAGGATTTGTTGCACCATATAATTAGCGAGACCCATAGAGACTACGAGGCAATAAGTCAATCGTACGACTGTATGAGAAGAAGCATGGCTAAACGAACAACGTTGTTGACTGTGCCGCACTCAAAGAAAGGCTATGGTTCCAAGCGTGCTGCCCGAGGCAAACTCCATTTTGAAGGCACAAAACTGAAAAGCGTTACCGTCAAATACCGTACTACGCGGCTTTATCCAAATGAAATCGACCCTGAAGACGTCAGTATCGCAAAAGCTGAGGACAGCTTCACAGTTGCAGGTGACAAACTTGCTGAATATCGTTTCTCGGAAACGCCGTCTTCGCCGCAGTTTTTCCTTTACTCGTTGGGGTCGCCTGAAAATACTGTACTATGGCATGGGATCGGGGCTTTTGCAGCACCGAAACTGTTGCAGAGCTACATGGCTGTCCGAGATTCATGCAAACGAGAACAACTGATTAGAGATTTGCGCCAGAAATATGGGGTATGGACAGAAGTTCCGTTGCATTTTAACCTTGTCCCAGATTATATGTGGGTTCACCCAACGCACCGCAACATCGACTCTAGCATAGGTTGTGTGAAAAATTTGGAGGACTTAGCTCTCAGGGGCATGAAACTTGAACACCTTTCAGCTTTCAAGTAGGAGCCACTTGCAATCATGAATTGGCTCGAACACATCACGTTTCGAATAATGCGTTTATTCAGACGGCTGTCGTTGAACAGAATATTAAGTGTAGGCACTTCAACGAGCGCGTTTACGGATTTTTTTAGGGATTTCGAAAAAGTAGAAGCCGTGAGAGGGATTTTTGGTGAAAAAACCGACGAGATTCTGCGCAACCTCAAAGTTGACCTCACACGGTTTGGCGGTTACATGTTTGTTGATAGTTCCAGTGGTCACCTTGTGGCAAGCACACGTTACTTGCATAGCGGTGACAAACTGGACATTTACTTGGATCTAATCCATGAACTCTGCCATGTCAAGCAGCTTATGGAAGGAAAAGAACTTTTCGATCCACGCTATAGCTATGTTAAAAGACCCACGGAAATTGAAGCATATAGTTATACGGTTCAAGAAGCAAGGCGGCTTGGACTCAGCGACAAGAGAATCTGTGAGTATCTCAAAACTGAGTGGATGAGCAACGAAGACCTTAAATCTCTCGCGAAAGCCGTAAATGTCAAATGCGAATGACAAAATTTATGCATAAATTTTACGCGCTCGTTGCTAACGCTTCTTGATAAACTTGGAATAGTTTCTCAGCGCAAATATCCCATGAAAAATTATCTTCAATGAACTTTCGCCCCTTACTTCCCATTTTCTCTCTCAAAGACAAGCTGGATAGAAGCTTAATGATGGAGTTAGCTAACTCGTTGCAGTCTGGCTTCATCAACAGCCCCGTCTCCTTGTCCAAAACGGCTTCACGGACCCCGCCCACATCGAAGGCAACAACTGGCTTAGAAGTCGCTTGCGCTTCTAGCAGGGCTATCCCTTGACCTTCCTGAATTGATGGAAGAACGAAAACATCCGCGCAATTGTACAAGGCTGGAAGCACTTTTTCATTTACGTCGCCTAATAAAACAAAATTGCCTGAAAGGTTCATTCTTTCCAACTGTGAGATTAGATGTTTCTTTAGAGGACCATCTCCAACTATCAGAAATATGGTTTGACTGTATTCTTTAACAATGTTCTTGGCGGCTTCAACGAGGAAAGTTAAACCTTTTCGAGGAATCAATCTACCAACAAAAAGCACGCAAAGTTTACTGTCTATTCCAATCTGACGCTTGATTTTCTCGTAACCTTCTGAAGGCTTGAATCTCTGGGTGTCAACGCCGTTGGGTACTATGCGTATTTGCGCTTTGTCAACGCCGTAAAATTGGACTATTCTCTCAGATGAATATTTGCTTATGGTCACGGTTAAAGTTGCGTTTTTGGCTGTTTCCTCTTCGAGCTTTGAAAGATGCCACATGATACGGTTCGCAAGCTTCGCCCGAAGTGTAGGAGACTCTCTCTGGATTGCTTGCACGTACTCATCGGCGAGAACCCCGTGAACTGTTTGTATGAACGGTTTCTTTATGCCTCTTTCTCTGAAGGCTCTCAAAAAACCGTAACCGCTGACCGCGTGAGCTTCATAAACGTCAGCCTTAATTGCGTTAACCGCTTTAGAAAGAGTTTTGTTGAAAAACCAGTTATCCAATGGAAATAGTGCATCTGTTGAAAAGCACGGGATAACACGTACCCCATTGATTGAGACTGGTTTTCTGAAGCCTGCTTTCGTGCCACTGTAAACAGTCGTATCAATTTGGTTGCGCAAGCACTTAGCCATTTCAACGATACGGCGTTCCACACCGCCGAAGTACAAGTGCGGCGGCTGTGTGTTGAAAACAGCCAAGTTTAATTTTTTCATTTCTTTACCCTTCTGAACTGGCGAAGACAGTTCTTGATTACCTTTTTAACACGTTTAGCTTGTGTAAACATGTAGTTTGCTGTAAGGGTTTTATTAGACTAACGCTGTTCCGTGGTGGTTTTTTGTTTAGTGTAGATAATGAATAGGAACCTTTTTGCCTTATGCCAATTTCATTTTTTTATTTCTTGGTTTTTCCGTTTTTCTTTCTTATGCGAGTTTACACTATGTATTTGCCTGCTTTTTCAAAATCTTTTACTATCTGCATAACGCGTTTAGGTACATTAATAGCTTGGAGCGGTATGTTCTGCAGCAGAACCCATGGAGTTTTTTGAGCTATCACGGTTGCTATATGGTCGTTGCCGAAACATGCTTGTGCAACTTCAACGACTCTGCGTTTGACTTTGGTTTCTGACATTTCACCCAACGCATGTAAATATTCATGCAGTAGAAGGTTGTATACCAGAGCGTTCACGACGCGTTTAGGGCTAATTGAAGCTTCAACGATTTCGACTAAGGCTCTGTTCAAGACGATGTTGTTTGTCCCAAGCGGGTAGTATGCACCTAGTTGGATGGGTAAATCATCCAAGAATAGCATCATGCTGCCTCTGCGGCTGCCGAGTGAAAACTCCACTGTGTCCTTGACGATTTGCCAGACTTCAGCGTAGCTTTGGGCTGAGTCTATATTGTTGCGGAACTTATCCAAAGAAGCTTTGTCTTCACTCACGAGTTTTTAGCCTCGCTTTACAGGATGCTTATGCAATTCTTGCCTTTAAACGCATGGCAAAACGCGGCAAAAGCTGATTTGCTCTGCGACAACTACTTCCTCCTTTATATATAGTGTTAAGGGCTTACCGTAGCATTCAGAAGGTTTTTCGGAGGTAGAACAAAAGAAACTGATGTTAGTAAACCGTTTAATGACATAATTGTCCTACGCGATTGATTATCTCCTTCTTTTACCATAAAATAGATAAATGCCTAATGAGTCTGTCATAGCCGTTAGGAGAAATTCAAATGGCAAGTAAAGTCTTGGTTAAAGACCTTATGTCTACGAATGTTAATGTCTTTGAAAACGAATCAACCGCTGATAAAGTAGTGCAAGCAATGTCTAATTGCGACATAGATTATGTAATTGTAGTGCAGAGCAGAAAACCAACAGGTATCATAACCGAGCGAGACGTCATAGTGCGCATGGTCACGCAAGGGTTGGACCCGAAAGTTGTGATAGCAAGAGCCATATATACTAATCCGCTGGTGACCATAGAAGAGACTGCAACCGCAGAAGAAGCTGCAAACCTCATGAAGGAATGGAAAATAAAGCATCTGCCAGTAACGCGAGACGGCAAAATCGCAGGCATGCTAAACTATCTTGACATTGCCTTCAACGTTCCAGAATTGTTGCCTGCAATGAAAGAGCTTTATCACCCCTCAGAATAGGGCAAGTTCACCAGCTGGAAAGAATTGCATTCTCCAGCAGAACTCATCTGAAATTCCAGACCCTCGAAATTTAGGAAAAGATGGGCTTCGCTTTGCCCATTTTTTTGTTTAAGCATGCGCTAATGAAACCATAGTATTCAGGTGAAGGCTTGCCAAGGCGACTTTTGAATTCTCCGTGAAATTGCGAGGCAAAGAAAAAGTAGTGGTTAGGCACCTCCAGTATTTCCATTCTTCTACTGTCTGTGCTCTTGCCAGAGAAGCGTAACCCACTTTTCTTAAGAATCTCAAGGTAGTCTAAGTTGACCTCGAACCTGTGTCGGTGCCGCTCGTAAGCCTCTTCGCATTTATACAAGCTATGCGCCATTGTGTTCGGTTCAATTATCACCTTATGAGAGCCCAACCTCATCGTAGCACCCTTATTTTCCACACCTTGCTGTTCTGGCATAAGAGCAATCACTGGATGCGGCGAATTTGGGTTAATTTCACTGCTGTTTGCATCTTTTAAACCGCAGACGTTTCGGGCGAACTCGATAACAGCCAACTGAAAACCGTAGCATATACCCAGAAAAGGTATATTGTTTTCTCTCGCAAACTTTATGGCTGCTATTTTTCCTTCGGTGCCTCTGGGGCCGAACCCGTACGGAACGAATATGCCATCAAAGTCTTTAAGGTCTTCAATACATTTGGGCTTCTGCTCTAACTCCTCTGCTTCCAAATACGTAATGCACACTCGTGTTTTGCAGGCTGCTCCGCCGTGACGCAACGCTTCGTTCATGCTTACGTAGCTGTCTGTTAAGTGAGCGTACTTGCCTATCAGCGCTATTCTAACTTCACTTTCAGGTTTTAGCACTGCATTTACAAACTGCTGCCACTCATGTAAATCTGAAACGTCGTAGGTATAGCCTAGTCTTCGGCATATGAAGTCACCCATGCCCTGCTTGTCGAGAATAAGCGGTACCTGATAAACTGATTCTGCATTGTAAGAGCAGAAGACTGCGCTTTCTGGAATCGTTCCGAATAGCGCTATTTTGCGTAGGGCTTCAGCGTCAATCATAATGGGGCTTCGGGCTACAATGATGTCGGGTTGAATACCGATGCGCCTTAACTCATTGACGCTGTGTTGCAAGGGCTTAGTTTTCATTTCGTTGGTAACATCTAAAACTGGAACCAAGGCAACGTGAACGTATAGTGTGTTTTCGAATCCTTCTTCTAGGCGCATTTGGCGTATAGCTTCCAGAAAGGGAAGTCCTTCTATGTCGCCTACTGTACCGCCTACTTCCGTTAATATGACATCAGCTTTGGCGGCTTTACCCACGTTTTTTATGCGATCTTTGATTTCGTTAGTTATATGTGGCACGATCTGAACGCAGCGTCCCAGAAAGTCGCCTCGCCTTTCCTTTTCGATGACGGCTTTATACACGATACCTGTAGTCAGGTTGTTTTCTTGTTTCAGACTTAAATCCAAAAAGCGTTCGTACCAGCCTAGATCCAGGTCTGTTTCGCCGCCGTCATCGGTCACAAAGACTTCACCGTGCATGTAAGGGTTCATTGTCCCCGCGTCAACATTAACGTAAGGATCAATTTTTACGACGGTAGGCTTTACTCCTCGTGTCTGAAGCATTTTGCCTATGGAAGAGGTTAAAATTCCTTTGCCAACTGAACTTAACACGCCGCCTGTTACAAAAATGTACTTAATCATGCCGACTCTCTCGTAATAACCTACACCTTTCAACTGGACTTAATATAACCTTTTTGTGCGTCAAAATTATTACGCCATGGGCTCATTTTTTCACCGCCCATTACATCTACTTAAAAAATTGCAGAAACTTGTTGTTGATGGAAGTTGTTAAAAGCAATTTGACTTAATATTTTGTTTTGGAGGTCAAAAAAATAGCAGCTATTTCTGTAACAATGGGAAAATTAATTGCTGGAATCATTATAGCAATTTTGGCTTCGAGCGCTATTGCTGTTGGTGCTTCTACGCTGTTAGTTGTTGGACCAGAGGGACCAGAGGGACCAAAAGGCGAGACTGGACCACAAGGACCAGCTGGGCCACAGGGTGAGCAAGGCGAGACTGGATCACAAGGAGCAACGGGACCCGCAGGACCAGCAGGACCGAAAGGAGATACAGGTGATACTGGACCAGCAGGACCGAAAGGAGATACAGGTGATACTGGACCACAAGGAATACAGGGACCGCAAGGCGAGCCAGGCATCGGGTTTGAACCTACAGGCTACATTTCAGTTTCAGCAGCAGCATTTTGGTCAAACTCTGATGACGCTTGGATAGGCGGTTATCTCGAAAATAGGGGTACTAGTGATGTCTATTTCTATGGGTCAGTTCAGCTTCCCCATGGGGTTACCGTCACAAATGTTACGTTTTACTGGCATGACGAAGATACAAGTGACAATATTACTTTTTACCTGTTAAGATTATCCCCTACTGACACAGCCCTTTACGCAATGTCTAGTGGTACGTCTACTGGTTCTGGAGGGTATGGTTCTACTACTGATGAAAGCATTGGTTATCCAACCATAGATAATAGCATTTATAGCTACGTCTTCTGGGTACAAATACCAGTTCCTGCTCCGGAATACGCAAGTCTCAGATACATGCATGGAACAATTGGATTTGCATATCCAACATAGCAGAAAATCTATACTCCCTTTTTTCTTTCAGAAAAACCGAATGGCAAAATCAAAAAAAGAATATTAAGACTGACAAACTCTAACATGGAGAGTGTCTAAGATTGTTAGAAGAAAGAGATGTACATAGTAGAAGAAGGCAAGTAAACATCAATACTTTGACTCCTGTTCTTGTTTCAATCGTGTTTTGGTCTTCTGCCTTTGCAGGAATCCGATCTGCTCTTCTGAATTA
>Ga0209427_10010094_pt1 | contig 10497 bp, 8 predicted proteins | sample DeeMarSWOR136_30_FD_187465 | JGI IMG/M metagenome (GOLD analysis project Ga0209427, IMG submission 187465) | Marine sediment microbial communities from White Oak River estuary, North Carolina - WOR-1-36_30 (SPAdes) (version 2) | ecosystem: Environmental > Aquatic > Marine > Intertidal zone >...
CATCCTTGCAGGTGCGCTTCACGATACGCAATACCTTTATCTTCACATCGTCTCCTGAACATTTCCAGAAGCTGCTCTACACGGTGGCTGGCTTCAACTTTCATCGCCAATTCAATCTTTTCAGCATAGTAAAGTCCACCCATAGGAATAGGCCCAATCGAATCTTCAATCCCTGGTATGTCCAAGACGACAAGACCAGTTAATTCTGCATCAAATATCTTAGCTCGTTCACAGGCAATCTCTATCACAGTATCTGTAAACGGTGAAGGATCAAGGGGCACTAAAATCCGCTTTATCACGCTTTCTCTCCTCTAATAATTACATGATTACCTTAATCATTTTATAATGGATTTTATCTGGACAGAAAATACGCAGAATCTGCTTATAGATCAATCGGCCTTTGATTATTTCAAATATTTTTATAATTTACGCGTCCGAAAATATTAAAAAATATTTATTTTAACATTCATCTTGTCCTAGCGTTCTGCTAATGAGGAGGTTAATTTAATGAAAGAATTACCCAAAAATAAGGCTTCATTACCAGGATTAATGCTCTTTATCTTGACAATAACCGCTATTATTACGACTAACTCCTGTTATTATGATTATGGTTTAAACACCGAAGAATATGATATTGTAGCAACATTTTATGACAAGAATAGCGATTTTAGTAAAATGAGTACCTATGCCATGCCAGATTCGATAAATCATATAGTATGGGTTTTACTACACGAGATACCAGAGAACTCATAGATGAGTTCAGCTGGTGTGGATTTGGTTTGGAATGAGACCCTATTTTGGCCTGGGTATTGGCACTTATTATATACTTCAACGCTTAGAAATCGGAGTAATTAAGATTGAAAAAGATAACGGGCATTTTGCTCTTACACCAGAAGTAGGTTTATTGATACCGGCAGAATCGGTATTTATTATAATGGCCGTTAAATACAATTATGCTTTTCAGGCAGGTGAATCAATAAAAGCTGATACCAAGGATATTCAGTATATGAGTTTACACCTTGGTGTAATGGTCCCTGCATGGTAGTACCCGAAATATCTCAACATGCTAATTAATTTCATAAAACAGTTTCAAAGGCCGCCAAATCCGCTTCGACCAGGCGGCTTCATTATGTGCTGCATCAGGATCTTGGAACCAATGATAATCTATTTTTGATTTATACCCCAGAAATTCCAATGCTTGTATCATTTCGTCAATCCCCGCTTGAAGTTTTGCATCCAGATCAAGTCCGCCATTATCCATATAAATCAGGATATCCTTTTTATCTCCCTGATAAGCTAGTACCTCGGAAACGTAGTCAATTTCATCAATCTTAAAAGCCGGCGACAAGCATGCTGCTTTAGAAAAAATATGTGAATACTCCCAGAGCAGCATAAATGAAATGAGTCCCCCTGCAGAAGAACCCCCTGTTGAGGTATGTTCCCGTTCAGGATAGGTGCGATAAGTTGAATCGATTAACGGCTTCAAGGTTTCTACCACAAATTTCATATAAGCTCTACCCGTTTCGCTATTGGTATATTCACGCATCCGATCCGAGGTATTGTATATCCCTACAACAATTAGTGGCCTGATCATTCCTCTCCGGATCAGACTATCTGCCACTTCATCAATTTGCCAATCCACCTTGAAAGCTGCGGTTTTGGGATCCATCAAATTCTGGCCATCGTGCATATATAAGACTGGATAACGGGTATGGTAATCATCATCATATCCGGGTGGAAGCCAGACAATAACATCTCTCTTTTTTATATTATGCCCTGTGATGTTCTTATGATACTTTACATTTCCAGTAATTTTTCCTTTCATAACAATCTCCGATTCATCTCTCCATTTTAGAACCTGCACAATAACTGTGGTGTCTGTGTTTACCTTGAGAGTGCTATTACCCGGAACAACTCCTTCTTTATAAATGGCCTCTCTGGCCCAGGTTCCTTTGGTGTATTTATATTCTATAGCTATTCCCCTGGGAAATCTCAGGGTTATGCTCCAAATATTATTTTCGATGTTTTTGAGTTCTGTATGATCAGGTTTCCAATAACCAAGCAGTTCATGGTTTCCCGCAATATAGATGCTGTTTGTATCCGGTGATTGATGAACTATCACGTTAAATGTAACCGATGCCGAGTCGCTTTGTGCTAAAATCTTTGTAATCAGAAATAGGAACATTAAATAATATATTTTGCTCATATTCTCATCCTCGTTCATAATGATCTTTGCTGACCAACACTAATATTTCTGAGGCAATTTCCTCAATTGGCTTACCTGTTACATCTATCACCGACCACTCAGGTTGGCGATTAAAGATTTCCATTGCATAGCGCATTTCCTTTTTTACGAAATCAAGATTTGCATAGTCTCCGGTAGCACCTCTCAGGCGTTCCTGTCGTACACGCCGCAATTCCGCTAAGCGGTGGGGATCCGATTTCAATCCAAATATTTTATTGGGGGATAATTGAAATAAAACGGGGGGAAGTGCCACATTCAGGACTATAGGTACATTTGCCACCAGCCAACCTTTAAAAGCCAGGTAAATACTAAGAGGCGTTTTGAAGGTACGTGATACCCCAACAAGAACAATTTCAGCTTTCTGTAGTTCATTTTCTCTCTGGCCATCATCATGGGTAAAAGCAAATTCCATGGTTTCAACACGCCGAAAATAAGCTTCATTCAATTGTTGAAATAATCCCGGTTTTTCAGCAGGTGAAATGGCGAATAGACGTGAAAGACGTTCTAATAAGGGACCCATTAAATCTATTGTTTCAACATTTTGTAATCTACTCGCATGCAGCATTTCTTGGCGCAATTTATCTGAAACCAGAGTATGAACAATAAATCCTCCTGCCTGTGCAGCCTCTCTTACAACTTCTCTTATTTGATCATCGGATCGAACACTGGGTCGGCGTGCAATTTCTATTTTCGCCCCTTCAAACTGAAGCAGAGCCGCATTTAATGCACGCTGAGCTGTTCCACCTGTACCATCCGAGACAACATATACGCGATACATCTTTTAGAATCCTTGTGTCAAAACATTCACCATTAAATTTGATGCGTGATCGTATGTATGATACAGACGTTGGATTGCTCTTTTAAAATCTGCCTCATCCGCGCTATAGATATCTACATACTTCTGAGGATTACGATCAAAAAGGGGAAACCAGGTACTGTGAATCTGAACCATAATTTTATGTTCTTTCATAAATGTATGAAATACATCATTCATTGTAAAAGTAATTTTTGTAAGTTGGTTGGGTATCATTGGTTCCGGATGTTCATAACTATTTCTGAATTTACCACGCATGATATCACCCCTCAATAACATCTGAAACCCAACCATCTTAGCATCGCTTTGACCCTCTTCCCATTCAAGAAGATTATCTGGAAATGCATCAATAAGTTTCACGATCCAATCCGAGTCTGTACCCGAGGTAGAAACATAGATTTCAACTGCTATAGGACCAGCAATGGTAATATTCTCTTCAAGGGGTTCACTCTCAAAAACCAGTACATCAGGACGGGTAGAGACGAATCTTTGATCTTCAACCATATATTCGCGAATCATACTAGTACAAATTTGGGCAGTAAAAGGCACGGGTTTGTGGGGATCGCTCAGGTATTCAGAGTAATGAACACGATCAGATTTACCAGGTTTTTTTAAAGATACTTTACTATTCGGATGCAGATAGAACTTGGTCGGTCTGGAATTTCCGGGGGGCCAAAGATCGAGACTATGCCATTGATTCATTCCTGTTTCGAACACATAACTCTCAGGTAATTCCAAGTTTCCCTTTCCTTTTAAGTAGTGTCTAAAAAAGGGTAATTCAATATTTTCTATATAGTATTTTCCTGTTTCCCCACCGAAATCAATGTCACCAAGTGAGGAGCCCTCTGATCTAACCCATCCTCCGTGAAACCAGGGTCCCATAACCAATATATTAAAGATTTCAGAATTTTTCTGTTCTATAGCTTTATAGGTATTTAGTGCCCCATAGCAATTTTCTGCATCAAACCATCCGCCAACCGTCATAACGGCTGTCTTGATATTCTTAAAATGTTGTAATGTATTGCGCATTTGCCAAAATTCATCATAGGTACCATGTTCCATCAGCTTATTCCAAAACGGAATTTTGCCATGGAAGTATTTTTCATTGGCATTTTTTAGCGGTCCCATGTTTAAGAAGAAACGATACCCATCCTGCGTGCCATGATTAAAATTAGGAGGCGTTATCGCTGTCAGTCCATTTCGTACAACGCCAAAACTGGCAAAAAAATTGAAAGCCAGCGGTAACGTAAAAGCCCCGTTATGGTGAAAATCATCTCCGATAAACCAATTGGCTATAGGTGCCTGTGGTGATACAGCTACTAAAGCCGGGTGTTCGCTCATGGTTCCCATTGCAGCGTAAAAGCCGGGATACGAAATTCCCCATAAACCTACTTTACCATTAGTATTTACCAGGTTATTAATAAGCCATTCAATCGTATCATACGTATCACTGCTTTCGTCAACGTCTCCTGCACATTTCTTTTCAGGAATATGAGGTCGCATATTAATAAATTCACCCTGTGACATATATTTACCACGCACATCTTGAAACACAAAAATGAACTTCTCCTGCACCAAATGTGTCCAGTATTTATTCAATCTCTCCATAGAAAACTTGGTAGCATTATAAGGTATTCTTTGTAATAAAATAGGATATTTTTCGGAATTATCTCTTGGTGTATAGATTACAGAAAATAATGTAGCACCATCTCTCATGGGTATTCTACTTTCCATGCGAGTATAATTGTGCTCTAAAAATGTAGCCTGGTCGCAGGCAAAATAGTATAAACATAAGAATAGTATTAACAAGGAGAATCGCATTATCCACCTCAGTAGATAGTTTTGCATGGACAATATCTCTTTATTATAAAAAATCAAGATATTCAAGTCCAGATTTATATTTGAAAGCGGTGGCAGAAAAAATTTTAAATTTGTAATTTCATATAATTGAGACAGAGACAAAGGTATGAGCAATTACTTTAAAGCTTTTGAAGAAATGACAGAACAAGATTATGCTGGACTTGGATTGAGGGCAGGTCTTGAAATCCATCAGCAGTTAGACACTGCTTTAAAATTATTTTGTCGTTGTCCCGCCGGCCGATATAGCGAAGATTACGATGCCGAAATCCTTCGCCATATGCGTCCCACACTCTCAGAACTTGGTGAGTATGATGGCACTGCTTTGATGGAATATAAAACCAAAAAGGAAATAATCTACCAAATCAAACATGAATCTGTGTGTACTTATGAGATGGATGACACACCCCCCTTTAAAATAAATCAGCAGGCTTTAGACATTGCCCTAGAGATTGCTATACTGCTTAATTACAAATTGGTGAGCGAAATTCATATCGCCCGGAAACAGTATTTGGATGGCAGCATCCCGACCGGTTTCCAGCGCACAACAATCGTTGGCATAGACGGATGGATTCCCTTCCAAAAGCGCAAGATTGGATTAATACAACTTGGCTTAGAAGAGGATGCATGCCGTGAAGTAAGCGATATAGGACATCAAAGAGTTTATCTTACCGACCGCTTAGGTATGCCCCTAATTGAGATTGTTACACGTCCCGATATGCATACGCCTCAGGAAGTTGCCGCTGTAGCCAATATTTTACGGTGGTCTGTCCGCAGCACCGGTAAAGTACGCCGCGGTATTGGGGCTGCCAGACAGGACGTTAACGTCAGCATAACCGGAGGTACCCGTGTTGAAATCAAGGGGGTACATCGTATCCCTTTAATCCCACTTCTGATTTATAATGAAGCCTCACGCCAATTCTCCTTGCTTAAGATTCGCGATGAGCTACACAAACGTGGAATTAACTCTAAAACCATGCATGCCAGGGTAAAGGAAGTCACACATCTACTTGGAGATACATTGTGGGATCCCATTCGTCGTGCCTTAAAACGCAATGAGAAAATTTACTGTGTTAATTTAAAAGGCTTTCGAGGGATCTTGAATTATCCTACACAAACAGGAAAAGTGTTTTCAGGAGAGATTTCTGAGCGGGTTCGTGTTATAGCTTGCCTGACACGTTTACCGAATATTTTGACCTCAGAGAGTGGTGAGGAGACAATAGACAGCTATATCTGGGGAAAAATTGCCAAAGTCGTCCATGCCGATATGAATGATGCCCAAATTCTCGTCTGGGGTAATGAAAAAGATGTAAAAACAGCTTTCGAAGAAATTATCATCCGCGCTCGCGAAGCTACAGAAGGTATCCCCGGAGAAACGCGTCAAGCTTTAGCAGATGGCACAAATGGATTCGAACGCATCCTCCCCGGCCCTGACCGTATGTACCCAGATACCGACCTTCCTCCTCTTGATATCAGCGAAGAACGAATAAAACAGCTTGAAAATCTGGTGCCTAAGAGCCTGTGGGAGAGGGAAAAATCATACCGGAAAATGGGTATTCCAAAACATTTAATAATCCCCATTGCTTCGTCCCCACGTGCCAATCTTTTTGAAGAACTTTGTGCCAGGACAACAGTACCACCTGTAAGAATTGCACGATTATTATTTGAAAAAACTGTACATTGGCAACGCCGAGGTCTAAGTGTTGAAAGACTATCTGATGAAAAGTGGCAATTGATTTTTGACTGCATCGAGAAACAACCCGTATTGCTGGAAAAAGTTGAAGATATAATTGAGCAATTCCTAAAAAAAGAAGATGCCCATCTGGAAATGCTTCTTAAAAAGTATATTCCTGCACGAATCGATAAAGTTCAAATTAGAAAGGTAATTGAAAGCTTAATAAAAAATGAAATGCCTGTTCTATCATCAGTTGAGAAGATGCAGCGCTACATAATGGGAAAAACAATGCAAAATTGTCGCGGCCATATCTCAGGGGAAATTATTCATGAGCTAGTAAATGAAATTCTTAATTCTGTCGGAGTAGAAAATGAGTGATGCTTATAAAGGGTATCGTGAGCCAGCTGTAAGTATATTAAAAGAGAATAATGTACGGGTATGGAGTGATGTGGTCATGGAAACCAAGCGTGGTACGTTCACGGGTATTATTTTACCGCGTTCTGAAACTGCAGATGCTTATCATATAGTGCTAAAACTTAAAAACGGTTACAATGTCGGTATTGCTATCGAAAATATTATTAATATCAAAGAAATCAGCTATAAAGAGGCTCATTATAAAATCCCTGAAAAAGATTTTCCTTATGATCCTCAAAAACCCAGGGTCAAATTATTGGGTACTGGGGGCACGATTGCCAGCCGTCTTGACTATCGTACAGGTGCGGTTATACCAGCCTTTTCTCCGGGAGAGCTTTATGGTTCGGTGCCTGAGCTTGCCGATATATGTAATTTAGAAACTGAGAAACTGTATGCGGTATTTAGTGAGAACATGGGTCCTGAACAATGGACCAGAACCGCTGAAGCAATAGGTGAAGAAATTCACAAAGGAGTTCAGGGAATTGTCATTGGGCATGGTACTGATGTCATGCATCATACGTCGGCAATATTATCTTTTATGGTTCAGGACCCTCCTATTCCAATTGTAATGGTAGGATCTCAGCGCTCGTCAGACCGCCCTTCATCCGATGCAGCATTAAACCTCATACATGCGGTCAAAACCGCTGCAGAGAGTGATATTGCCGAAGTTTTAGTGAGTATGTTTGGACCCACTTCCGATCAATACGGCCTTTTGCATCGTGGAACAAGGGTTCGCAAGATGCATTCCAGTTACCGTTCTACCTTCCGGACCATTGGAGATATTCCTCTGGCCATGGTTGATCGAGAAAAAATAACAGTGCTACGAAGCGATTATAAAAAAAGACGCGATGATAGAAATGTCATCATAAATACAAACTTTGAACAAAAGGTGTCTATCGTCTATTACTATCCCAACATGCAACCTGATATTATATATTCCTTAATTGATAATGGATACCGGGGAATAGTAATTGCCGGTACGGGTTTAGGGCACGTGAACAAACCACTTTATCCTGCACTGAAACGAGCCCAAAATGAGGGTATAGCAGTTTATATGACCGTACAAACCCTGTGGGGTTATGTGCAGATGTATGTATATGAAACAGGCCGTGAAATGATGGAACTTGGTGTGATTCCTGCTGCCAATATGCTACCTGAAGTAGCGTATGTAAAACTGTCCTGGGCACTTGGACAAACAAAGGATCTTGATAAAGTGAAGGATATCATGCTAAAACCTGTTGCCGGGGAGATTACCGATCGAGAACCCTATAACGGCTATCTAATCTATCAAGGAGGTATACCCGAAGTAGAAGCTTTCTTACGAACAATAAAACGGTAAGCCTGATCCATCCTAAATAATGTTAAACTTTTATATTTAATACATCGTATATAAATAACAGAACTGATGTTCCAATATACCTTTATTCACACGGTATTTAAAAATCGTCTTAGATTTAGTTATTACAGGTTCTGTTTACTCAGTCGTAGAGGAGAATTTATAATTTAAGTCTTATACTTTAATGCAACTTTTCAGGTCACTTGATGTCTTATTAATGTATAAGGATTTTTAAAATTCAGACTATTTATAATTTGAGGTAACTTATAATGAAAGCGAATATAATCAGTACTATCATTTTAATTTTATTTTTGCAGACCTTTATGCTGACCGGTTGTAGTAAAAATGCTGAATCCAAATCTGCAGAAGAAACCGAAACAGCCGGTATACCGGTGGAAGTCGGTACTGTAGAAATTGGTAACATTTCGGCTGTTTTTTCTGGTACAGCAAATCTTGAAGCAGAAGAAGAGGCAATTGTAGTGGCTAAAGTTTCTGGGGTGCTGAAAAAATTATATATGGAAGAAGGTATGCATGTAAAAGAGGGTCAGATTTTAGCCAGGTTAGACGATGAACAAAGGGTCTTCCGTTTAAATCAAGCACGCGCTGATTTAAAAAAATCGGAGAATGAATATAATAGAAATCAAAAATTATTTGAAAAAAATCTGATTAGTGCAGATGAATTTGATAAAGTTAAATATGAGTTTGAAGCAAAAAAGGCCGCATATGACATTGCGGAATTGGAGCTGAATTATAGTGCCATTCGCGCACCGATTAGCGGTATCGTCTCCGAGCGCTATGTTAAAGTCGGTAATATGATCAATACAAATGATGCAACTTTTAAAATCACAGATTTCGATCCTCTCAATGCTGTGCTTTTCGTACCAGAGAGACAATTACCTAAACTGGAAAAAGGACAACAAGTTGAAATAAATGTGGATGCCATCCCCAACAATAAATTTTCTGGTAAAATTAAAAGAATAAGTCCTATTGTAGATCCTAATACTGGTACATTCAAAGTTACTATAGATGTTGGTGACCCGGATAGAAAATTAAAGCCCGGTATGTTTGGTCGTGTTAATATTATATATGATACACGATCACACACATTGTTAGTACCTAAGGAAGCCGTTTTAACTGAAGATAAAGAAACAGCTGTATTTGTTGTTCGCGATACGCTTGCCTACCGCCAAGTTGTGCAATGCGGTTATACCAATGCAACACATCTTGAAATACTTGATGGTCTGGAACAAGGGGATACGGTAGTAACCATAGGGCAATCAAGCCTAAAAGATAGCTCCAAGATCCAAATTATAAATGGAAGTAGTATTAATCGCTAGAGAAATAGGTCTGTTATGAAAATAATAGATATTTCTATTCGACGCCGTGTTACCGTAGCTATGTTCACAATAGCTGTAGTCTTATTTGGTTATGTCTCATTTAATCGTCTAAAGATTAATTTATTACCGGATCTTTCCTATCCAACGCTTACAATTCGCACCGAATATACAGGCGCCGCACCTGTTGAGATTGAAAATCTTATCACAAAACCTATTGAAGAAGCTTTGGGTATCGTTAAAAATGTGCAGCGTGTTAGGTCTATTTCCAGATCAGGGCAATCTGATGTTGTACTTGAATTTGCCTGGGGTAGCGATATGGATTTTGCTAGTTTGGATGTGCGCGAAAAACTGGATGCATTGATTCTACCTCTCGAAGCAACAAAACCAGTAATCCTGCGCTTTGATCCCTCTTTGGACCCCATAATGCGCTTTGCCTTCCACAAAAAAAAGTCAGAAATACCTGATAATACAAAAGCTACTTTCGTCTCATATGAAAAGGATCAATATTCTGCAGAATTTGAGGAAGAACTTAAGTATCTCAGACGCCTGGCTGATGAGCAGATTAAAAAGGAATTGGAGTCGGCCTTAGGTGTAGCCGCTGTAAAAATTAGCGGTGGTCTTGAAGATGAAATACAGATATTAGTAGATCAGGCAAAATTAGCACAATTAGATATGGCCGTAGAAACAGTGATAGAGATATTAAATGCTGAGAACGTTAATCTCTCCGGAGGTAGACTTGAGGAAGGTAAATATCAATATTTGGTACGAACATTAAACCAATTTAAAACAGTCGGGGAAATCAATACGGTAATTGTATCG
>Ga0209427_10010095_pt1 | contig 10496 bp, 11 predicted proteins | sample DeeMarSWOR136_30_FD_187465 | JGI IMG/M metagenome (GOLD analysis project Ga0209427, IMG submission 187465) | Marine sediment microbial communities from White Oak River estuary, North Carolina - WOR-1-36_30 (SPAdes) (version 2) | ecosystem: Environmental > Aquatic > Marine > Intertidal zone >...
TCAAACTGCTGACCTCCAGCCATTCCTCACAGCCAGGAGCCCACATTTCAATATCGTAGGCTTTGGTGGCTGCAAAGCCCAGGTCACCAGTGCAAAGTTGCATCACTCGATAAGGGATGTCTAGCTTGCGGCAGACATCTTCGGCATCCCTTACCATCTTTTCTAGCTGCTCAATTGAGTCAATGGGCTCGGTGAACTTATAGAGTTCTACCTTGTCAAATTGATGTCCTCGCTTGATACCTCGAGTATCTCTACCAGCCGCCATCTTCTCACGACGAAAGCAGGCAGAGTAGGCTACATAGTAGAGAGGCAAGGTGCCTGTCTCAAGGATCTCTTCTCGATGGAGATTAGTTAAGGGTACCTCAGCAGTGGGAATGAACCAGAAATCATCCTCCTCATCATGATAAAGGTTATCAGCAAATTTGGGCAGATTGGCTGAGCCTACCATGCAGTCCCGTTTGACCATATAAGGGGGGTAAATCTCAGTGTAACCATGCTCTTTGACGTGAAGGTCCAGCATGAAGGTGATCAGTGCCCGCTGGAGGAGCGCCCCCACTCCCTTAAGCACGTAGAAGCGAGTACCACTGAGTTTCACCCCTCTAGGGAAGTCGATTATATCCAGGGATTCGCCTAGCTCCCAGTGGGGAAGAGGCTGGAAATCGAATTGGCGAGGCTCTCCCCAGTTTCGCACCACTATATTGTCACTCTCATCTTTCCCCACAGGAACGCTGGGATGGGGGATATTGGGCACCCGGAGGAGGAGGTCTTCAAGCTTTGTCTCTGTCTCGTTGACCTCCTTTTGGAGGGAATCAATCTGTTCTCCTACCTGTCGCATCTGGGCTATTTTCTGTTCCTTCTCCGACCCTGTAAGACGAACAATCTCTTTGCTTTCTCTTTTCTGTTGTGCTCTCAGTGTTTCTACCTGCTGTAGTAGCTTGCGGCGCTGCTCATCTAAGGTGAGGATCTCTTCCAAGGGGGCGCTATCGTGGCGCTTTTCCAATGCCTCTCGAACTAGGTCTGGGTTTTGGCGGATAAACTGGATACTAAGCATCTGTTCAACAACTGATTTGCTACTTGGTCTTCAGCTGTGGAAAGAGGATTACCTCCCGAATAGAGGACTGATTGGTGAGCAGCATGATCAGGCGGTCAATCCCCACTCCCAAACCCCCAGTAGGGGGCATGCCATGCTCTAACGCTAGCAGAAAGTCTTCGTCGAGTAGTTCTGTCTCCTCATCCCCGGCCTCCCTCTCCTTTAGCTGTTGCTGAAAGCGCTCCCTTTGCTCCACAGGGTCGTTAAGCTCAGTGAAGGCATTAGCAATCTCCATCCCTCCAGCGAAGGCTTCAAACCGTTCCACCAGGCGATGGTTGTCTGGCTTCCTTTTGGCAAGAGGGGAGAGCTCAACGGGGTAGTCAAGGACAAAGGTGGGCTGGGTAATAGCGGGCTCAACAAAGGTGGATATAAGCTCATCAATCAGCTTTCCTCTACCTTTGTAGGGGTCGACCTCCAACCCTCTCTCCTGCATCTTAGCTCGCAGTGAATCCGTCTCGGGGTAGTCCTCGAAGTCAATGCCGCAGTGCTGGGCAATTGCTTCCCGCAAGGTGATGCGTGGCCAAGGCGGAGAAAATTGCAGGATTTCCCCACCGTATTCTAACTCTGGTCTCCCCAGAACTTGCGGGGCAATATAGCAGACCATCTCCTCTACCATCCTCATTACATCATGGTAATCAGCATAAGCCTCGTAGCTCTCCAGAATGGTAAATTCAGGGTTATGCCTGGTGGACACGCCTTCATTGCGAAAGACACGACCGATTTCGTACACCTTATCGAAGCCTCCCACTACCAGCCGCTTGAGATGGAGTTCAATGGCAATACGCAAATAGAGGTCCTGGTCAAGCACGTTATGGTGGGTGATAAAAGGGCGTGCCATTGCTCCACCGGGGATGGGCTGTAACACTGGCGTTTCCACTTCAATGAACCCTCGGCTATCCAAGAAGCGTCGCACAGCAGCAATAACGCGACTGCGTGCCAAGAATATATCTCTTGCCGTTTGATTTGAGATGAGGTCAAGGTAACGATGGCGATAACGCTTCTCCACATCCACTAGCCCATGCCACTTCTCTGGCAGAGGCTGGAGTGATTTGGCCAGGAAGGTGAAATCAGAGACCTTTAAGGTAATTTCCCCGGTTTGGGTTCTGAAGAGCTCCCCCTTAACCCCCAGGAAATCGCCGAGGTCGAGGTCGCTGAGCTCCTGGTATTGCTCACCGAGAAGGTCTTTTGTAAAGTAGAGCTGAATCTTATCTGTCCCGTCTCGGACATCAAGGAAGGCTGCTCCTCCCATGCGGCGGCTGGCTGTAACTCGCCCGGCAAGGGAAACAGGGCCTAGCTCTCCCTCATAGCGGAGGAAGGATTCCTTTGCCTCCTTGATAGTGTGGCTGCGGTGATAACAGTTGGGATAGGGGTCAATGCCTCGTTCACGAAGCCTCTGCAATTTGTTTGAGCGCTGTTCAGTTATACTATCTAACCTTTTACCCATTCCCTTTATCCAGTGTGGTTATTATAAGGTATTCCTTTCCTAGAGTGCAAAGGTAAGAGATCATTTAGTAACTCAAACCGTCATTGTGAGCAAGGCGAAGCAATCTCATAGCTATTTCCCTGGTCTTCTCTCCAGGGATTGCTTCGTCCCCCGATAAATCGGGGTCCTCGCAATGACTCTAAACACTCTCAAGGTGACCAAGTTGACCTGGGGCATGGGGTATAGTATATTGATATGGCTTCCGAGATAATGGAACAGGAATGGGCAAGTGGGTTTTGGCAGCCAGGCTTATTGGCATTGGGTGGTATATCGGCATATCAATTGCCGGCGGGATAATAGGGGGGGTCTGGCTTGACAGGAAGCTGGAGACTTCGATAATATTTACTTTGGTGGGGCTCTTCCTGGGGCTTGGGGTGGCTTTCCTTGGAACTTATCGTATGATATCTCCGCTGATAAAGGAGCAACAGGGCAAAAGCAAGGAGGGCGATTAGTGCTTGGCTGCTCCACTAGGATGCTGGTCGGTATTCTAGTCGTTGTTCTTGCCCTCTTCTTGGTTGGTTTAGTTGGTGGGGCTATAGGCTCCAGCCTTTTTGGTATAGAAGCCCCCAGCTTTATGAAATTCCCCGAACCGCACGTTTCACTCCCTGCTGAGGCGGTCTTTGAGCTTTTCGGCTTCCCTATTACCAATACCATCATTGCCTCGTGGTTTACCATCATCGTGGTAGTGGCGATATTCTATGCGGCTACCCGGAAGATGAGATTCATCCCCGGCAGGCTACAGGGTTTGGTAGAGGCTGGAACAGAGCTGCTCTTGAACTTTGTAGAAGGCGTGGCAGGCAAGGAGAATGGGCGCCGGTTCTTTCCGGTGATAGCCACCATCTTCCTTTTTGTTATCTTCAATGCCTATTTGGCTCTCTTACCGCTTTTTGGGCCTGGTATAGTTCGCACTGAGCAAGCCGAGGCAAAGGCTCCGGTAGCTGGCATTGTAGCCAGTGTAGAGGTGGAGGAAGGAGATAGAGTTGAGGAAGGAGAGGTGATCTACCTCTTGGATTCTGGCGAGGAGATAACTGCTCCTATCGATGGTAAAGCAGAACATCTCCTCTCAGCAGGCGACTCGTTTGCCGCTAACGATGCAGTAGCCTCGATCGAGAATCACTGGCCCCTCTTTCGCAGTGCCAATACTGACCTCAACATGCCTCTTGCCTTTGCTCTGATGTCTTTTGTCTTCGTAGAGTACTGGGGGATGAGGGTACTGGGGGCGACCCGTTACCTGAGCACCGTCTTCTTCAACTTTGGCTTGCTGCTGCAGAGTCTGAAGCAGTTGCTCAAGGGCAGGGTTCGCGCCTCCCTCGGTGGTCTCATGACCGGGGCGATCAATGGCTTTGTGGGCATACTGGAGTTATTCAGTCACTTGGTGCGCATTATCAGCTTCACCTTCCGTCTCTTTGGCAATATGACCGCTGGCGAGATACTAATCTTAATAGCTGCTTTCCTTGTCCCCTGGGTAATGCCTGTCCCTTTCTATGGACTGGAGATTCTGGTTGGCTTTGTCCAGGCCCTCATCTTTGCTGGGCTGACCTTGGTATTTGCAACTGTAGCTGTCACCCCTCATGGAGAGGAGGAGGCTTGATTAGAGCAGGAGAGCAATCCCTCTCCTGGAAGAATAATGTAGGTCGATACAATAAGGAGAAAGGAGGAAATACATGGATCCTGAAGTGATGAAGATGCTGGCAACAGGGATAGCCGCTGGTCTGGGACTTCTCGGTCCTGCCCTTGGAATCGGACTTATCGGCTATTCGGCCATGCAAGCGCTGGGGCGTAATCCCGAAGCTAGGGGGGCTATCATGACTAACATGATCCTGGTTACTGCCTTTGCCGAAGCTATCGGGATTTATGCCCTGATTGTAGCGGTCATTCTTGCTATGGTAGCGTAATGGAGGTGAATGGTGAATAACAATTTTCCACCTTCTCTAGCTGCTATTCTGGTGGCAGCACTTATCGGGGTGCTCTTTGTAGTAGGGGTTATGGTAGGCTTGATCATCTTCGCCGGGTTTTTCGCACCAGCGCCATAGCTACTTTGCACCTCAAAATTTAAGGAGATGAAATGGAGAGCCTTGGCATTGACTTAGGTAGTCTGATAGCGTTCCTCATAAGCTTCGCTATTTTGCTTGTTCTGCTCCGCTTTGCGGCCTACAAGCCAATCGTGAGAATGCTTGACCAGCGCTCAGCTAAGATCAAGGAGAGTATGGAAGAAGCTGAGCACATCAAGCAGGAGTCAGCTCGAGCTGAGGAGACGGTTAAAGCCCAGATAGAGACTGGTCGCAAGGAAGGGCAGGCAATTGTGGCTCAGGCGTCGCAAGTGGCGGGGAGGGTCAAGGAAGAAGCAAGAGCTGAGGCAAGACAGGAGGCAGAATCTCTCATTGCTAAAGCTCGTGTGGAAATCGAGAGAGAGAGGCAGGAGGGCTTTGACCAGCTACGCCAGGAATTTGTTGATCTGGCTATCCTAGCTGCGGAGAAGGTTATCAATCAATCCTTGGATAAAAAGGCGCATCAACGGCTGATTGAGGAAGTGCTAGAGGAGAGCACCACTCCTGGAGAAGGCTAGATTTAAGAGAGACGATGGCAAGGGCGGTTTCTGCTAAAAGGCACGCTCAGGCAGTTTTTCAGATTGCCTTGGAAAAAGAAGAGATAGGGAAATGGCAAGCTGATTTAGAGGCGATTGGCGATGCCTTAACAAATCCAGAGCTTGTTGCCTTGCTGGAGAACCCTAAGCTCCGTTTCAGCGAAAAGGAAAAGGTTCTACAGAGTATATTGACTGATATAAGCCCTATAGCCATGAATCTTGTCTATTTCCTGGTGGCGAAGAATCGCCTCAGGATAGTGAAAGACTTGGTTATTGAATATCAGTGCCTGGTAAATGCTTACTACGAGAGAGAGACGGCTGAGGTTGTTACTGCCATTCCCCTTAGCAATGAAGAAAAGGAAAGGCTTCAAGAAAGGCTAGCTACGATAACCCATAAGGAGGTGGTGATTACAACGCAGGTCGATCCTGAAATCATAGGAGGAGTGATGGCCAAGGTGGGTGATAAGCTTATCGACGGTAGCGTTCGCACCAGGCTCCAAGATCTAAGAAGAGACTTAATTGAAGCTGGTTTGGAGGTGAGATAGATGGTAACTCGTGCTCAAGATATCGCCTCTATTATCAAACAGCAGATTGAGCAGTTTGGCACTGCAGTAACCATGGTAGATGTAGGTACTGTGGTGGAGGTAGCTGATGGCTTGGCTCATATCTATGGACTGGCTGGGGTCAAGTATAACGAGCTGCTCCAATTCCCCAAGGATATCATGGGAATAGCTCTTAATCTGGAAGAAGATAGTGTGGGAGCAGTTGTCCTTGGCGATTGCGCTGAGATAAAAGAGGGTGACGAGGTGCGCTCCACCGGACGCATTCTGGAGGTGCCCGTAGGTGAGGGTCTCATCGGGCGGGTGATTGATCCACTGGGGCAACCTTTGGATGGTAAAGGTCCTTTGAAGTGGGAAAGGACCCGTCCTTTAGAGAGGGTGGCCCCAAACGTGGTCATGCGTGAACCAGTAAGAGTGTCAGTGCACACTGGAATCAAGGCTATAGATAGCATGATCCCTATTGGGCGAGGACAGCGTGAGCTGATTATCGGTGACCGCTCCACTGGTAAATCGGCTATTTGCATCGACACCATCCTCAGCCAGAAGGGCGGCGACTTGATCTGCATCTACGCAGCTATTGGACAGAAGACCTCCAAGGTAGCTCAGACAGTAGCCACACTGGAATCATATGGGGCTATGGAGCATACCATAGTGGTCTCTGCCGGCGCCTCTGATCCAGCCCCTTTACAGTACCTTTGTCCGTATGCTGCTTGCGCCGTAGGTGAAGAGTTTATGGAGCAAGGTAAAGATGCTCTGGTAATGTACGACGATCTTTACAAGCATGCCTGGTCCTATCGCCAGATCTCCTTGTTGCTACGCCGCCCTCCAGGGCGAGAAGCCTATCCTGGGGATGTTTTCTACCTACACAGCCGCCTTCTAGAGCGAGCGGCAAAGCTTGCCCCTGAGCATGGGGGCGGGTCTCTGACTGCTCTGCCCATTGTGGAGACTCAGTTGGGTGACATAGCATCCTATATCCCCACTAATGTCATCTCTATCACCGATGGTCAGATCTATCTGGAGACAGACCTATTTAATGCTGGAATTCGCCCAGCCCTGAATGTGGGTCTATCAGTTTCAAGGGTGGGAGGAAATGCTCAAACCCAGGCAATGAGGAAAGTAGCCGGGAGACTAAGGCTAGAGCTAGCCCAGTATCGAGAGCTATCGGCTTTTGCCCAGTTTGGCACGGCTGACCTCGATAAGACAACCAGAGCCCAACTGGATCGAGGACAAAGAATTACCGAGATCTTGAAGCAGCCTCAATATCTGCCCATGCCCCTGGAGAAAGAGGTAACCATTCTCTATGCTGTGATTAACGGCTACCTGGATGATGTGCCTTTAGATAAGGTATCAACCTTTGAGGATGCCTTTCATAAGTTTATGGAGACCAACCATCCCGAGATAGGGAAGGAGATTGCTTCTGCCAAAGACCTCACCTCGGAGATAGAGGAGTCACTCAAGAAAGCCATCGATGAGTTTAAGCAGGGTGGGGCTTATTAAAGGAGGACACGGAACCTGGTGGCGCGAGGCTTTAGCCTCGCCAAGGGGCGATCCTAAAGGGTCGCGCTACATCTTTGTAGCTGCCTGATTTATCAGGCAGTAGCTCAATAAATTGAGCAACTACATTGTGAGAAGATGCGTAACACTAGGGCAGGCAAAGAATAATGGCTAACATCCGTCTAATTCGTCGCCGCATCCGCACCATCCAGTCTACTGCCAAGATTACCAAGGCGATGGAGATGATTGCCACCTCTAAGATGAGGCGGGCACAGGAGAGAGTCTTGGCCGGCAGACCCTATGCTGAAAAGATACGCCAAGTCATAGCAGACCTAGCTGCTCAATCAGAAGGCGCTCTCCATCCCTTACTAGAGCGACGAGAGGTGAATCGAGTTGAGGTAATCCATATTACCGCCGACCGGGGCTTGTGTGGTGGGCTCAACACTAATATGAACCGAACTACAGCTGGCTTTATCCTGGAGCAAGCTGCTCCCATTGTGCTCATCACCGTAGGTCGGAAAGGTAGAGACTTCATGCGCCGATACGGGCGTGAAGTCCGAGCTGAGTTCACTGGGATCAGTGATCGCCCGGTGCTCCTTGATACCCTGCCTATATCTCGAATCGTTATCGATGACTACACCGAGAGGAATGTTGACGTGGTTTACCTGGCTTATAATCAATTCATCAGCACTATGACGCAGCGACCCGTGCTGCAGCAATTGCTCCCTGTTGAACCGGCAGGGACGAGTCGCGGATATGAAATACAGTATATTTATGAGCCCAGCAGTGAGGCAGTGCTGGCTGAGCTTCTGCCTCGCTCTGTGGAGATGCAGGTATATCATGCTATGTTGGAGTCCATTGCCAGCGAGCAATCGGCCAGGATGGTAGCTATGCGCAATGCTACAGAGAATGCCAATGAACTGGTTCAAGACCTGACCTTGATGTACAACAAGGCTCGCCAGGAAATGATTACCAAGGAGCTCCTCGATATAACTGGAGGTGCAGAGGCACTGGTTTAGGAGGTGAGTATGGCCAAAGGTAAAGTAGCTCAAGTAATCGGGACTGTAGTTGATATTGAATTCCCCCCTGAGGAATTGCCAGGGCTTTTTAATGCCATAGAAATCCCTCGAGATGGGGATAAGATTGTGCTGGAGGTCCAGCAGCATATTGGCAATAACCGGGTGAGATGTCTAGCCCTTTCCCCAACAGACGGGCTGGAGCGGGGTATTGAGACTATTGATACTGGTTTACCCCTCTCCGTGCCTGTTGGACGAGCTACTCTGGGACGCCTTTTCAACGTTATGGGTGAACCCTTAGATAACCTGGGTGAGGTTAAAACTAAAGAACATTGGCCAATTCATCGCCCTCCTCCTTCCTTCCAGGAGCAGGAAACCACTACCCAGATGCTGGAGACTGGACTTAAGGTGATTGACCTTATCACCCCCTTTACCAGAGGGGGAAAGGTGGGAGCCTATGGTGGAGCTGGGGTAGGCAAGACAGTCATTATTCTGGAGCTTATCCACAACATTGCTACTGTACACGGTGGCTTCTCCGTCTTCGCTGGAATAGGCGAGCGCTCCCGCGAGGGAAATGACCTATGGCTGGAGATGAGAGCTTCAGGGGTTATTGATAAAGCCGTTCTTGTTTTTGGGCAGATGAATGAACCCCCTGGCGTCCGAGTGCGAGTGGGCTTGACTGGTCTGACCATGGCGGAATACTTCCGAGATGTGGAGGGACAAGATGTCCTGCTTTTTATCGATAACATCTACCGCTATGTTCTTGCTGGTATGGAAGTATCGGCATTGCTGGGGCGTATGCCCTCAGCCGTAGGTTACCAGCCAACTCTGGCAACAGAAGTGGGGGAGCTAGAGGAGCGAATCACCTCTACTAAAAAGGGTTCTATCACCTCTTTCCAGGCTATCTATGTCCCCGCTGATGATTATTCCGATCCGGGGATAGTCAGCACCTTTGGTCACCTTGACTCGGTGATTGCTCTAGAGCGCTCTATTGCCGAGCTAGGAATATATCCTGCAGTAGACCCTTTAACCTCTACCTCTCGCATCCTTGATCCCCGGGTAGTGGGTGAGGAGCACTACAGCGTGGCAAGGGGAGTGCAGGGGGTATTGCAGAGGTATAAGGAGCTTCAGGATATAATTGCCATCCTGGGCATTGAGGAGCTATCGGAGGAGGACAAGCTCGCCGTAGCCCGAGCTCGGCGCATACAGAGGTTCCTCTCTCAGCCAATGTTTGTCGCCCAAGCCTTTACTGGCAGAGAAGGGAAATATGTCCCCATTAAGGAAACGGTGCGGGGTTTCCAGGAGATCCTGGAAGGCAAGCACGACGCTTTGCCTGAGCAAGCCTTCTGGATGGTGGGAACGATAGATGACGCGGTAGAGAATGCGAAGGGGTTAGGGATGTAATCATGGCTACCCTAAAGCTAGAGATAGTCACTGCAGAGCGCTCGGTGTATTCTGACGAGGTAGATGTAGTTATTGCCCCAGGCATTCTAGGGCAATTGGCCATCCTACCGCACCATGCTCCTTTGATGACTATGCTCGAGCCTGGAGAACTCTGCCTCAGAAGAGGTGGTGAAGAGACCTTTGTCGCCATAAGTGGCGGCTTCCTCGAGGTATTGCAGGATAGAGTGGTGATACTGGCTGATACTGCTGAGAGGGCTGAAGAAATCGACGCAACTCGTGCTGAGGCGGCCAAGCAACGTGCCCAAGAACAGCTTCAACTTCATCCTGCTGGGGTAGACCTGGTTGCTGCAGAAGCAGCGTTACGCCGTTCCTTGGCTCGTCTTAAAGTTGTCGAACGGAGAAGAAGAGCGAAAAGGGCACCTTGAGGACAATTCAGAGCTATAGTATCTCTAGCTGAACTCGAACGCCTTCTCTCACTGCCGCTACCCTGAGCAAGGTGCGCATCGCCTGGGCAACTTTACCTTGCTTGCCAATAACTCTTCCCCTGTCCTCTGGGGCAACCTGCAGTTTGATGATAACGTTATCGGGGTTGCTCTCCTCGCTCTCCACCACTACTGCATCAGGCATAGTGACAATTGACCTTGCGATATATTCTACCAGCTCTTTCATCATTGCCTCCTCAATTTGTGGCCACCTTTGTCAGCCTCGAGCCTCTCTGTAATCCCCAGTTTTGAAAGTAATCTGGCCACCGCCTCGCTAGGCTGGGCACCATGTTGCAGCCACTTGAGCGCCTTTTCTTCATCAATGACCACAGTCTCTGGGTCGGTCAAAGGATCATAATGCCCGATTTTCTCAATGTAAGCAC
>Ga0209427_10010096_pt1 | contig 10495 bp, 7 predicted proteins | sample DeeMarSWOR136_30_FD_187465 | JGI IMG/M metagenome (GOLD analysis project Ga0209427, IMG submission 187465) | Marine sediment microbial communities from White Oak River estuary, North Carolina - WOR-1-36_30 (SPAdes) (version 2) | ecosystem: Environmental > Aquatic > Marine > Intertidal zone >...
CTCTATACGGACGTTTCTGAGCCGCTTTGATGAGGACATCATCCGCCAGGCCATCCTGAGGGAAATCCAAAGGAATGGTCAGGTCTTCTTCGTTCACAATCGGGTCCACAACATTTCAGCCATGGCCCGATACCTGAAGCAGCTTGTCCCCGAAGCATCGCTGGCCATCGCCCATGGTCAAATGAGGGAGAGGGATCTGGAAAGGGTGATGCTCGACTTTATGCGGGGGGAATACAACCTGCTGCTCTGTACGAGCATCATCGAATCGGGTCTGGACATCCCCTCCGCTAACACCATCATAATCAACCACGCCGAGAGATTTGGCCTTGCGGAACTCTACCAGCTGAGGGGCAGGGTCGGTAGATCGAGATATCAGGCCTATGCCTTCCTCTTGGTTCCATCGGAGGCCTCCATATCTGGGGATGCCCTAAAGCGCCTGAGAGCCTTGCAGGAATTGAGCGAGTTGGGTTCAGGGTTCAGGCTTGCCGTCCAGGATCTGGAGATTAGGGGAGCGGGAAATATATTGGGATCTTCCCAATCGGGACATATTTCAGCGGTGGGATATGAGATGTATACTCAAATCATGGAGAGGGCAGTGAAGCAGCTGAAGGGGGAGGAAGTCCTGGAGGACATCACACCGGAAATGAAGCTTCCTTTTGCCACCTTTATCCCCGATGACTACATCTGTGACCCTCACCAGAGATTGGTTTTTTACAAACGATTGTCATCGGCTCGTTCCGAGGAAGATATCGATGATATGAGGGAGGAGCTCATCGACCGCTTTGGGCCTATTCCTCCCCCAGCCTTAAACTTGCTGGAGGCGATGAAGCTCAAACAGCTCTTGACCCGTCTCAGGGTAAGGAAACTAAACCTATCCGAGGAAAGAGCGGTAATCGCCTTTGATGATAGCGCCGAGATTTCCCCCCAGGGGATCGTGGGCCTTGTTCAGGAAAACAGGGATCGATATCAATTCACCCCCAGTTTCGAGTTGATTCTCTCCATGGACAAGGGGGGGTGGCAAGAGGCATTAGGGAAGACGAAAAATACCTTGGAGGAGTTAGTCCAATATGCTAAACTGCGGGGGATTCCACCGATCGCCCGCGCACCGGAGGAGAGCTAGGGAACCACATACATTCAATGGAGAGGCAAAAAAGATGGTGGCATCAGTGAATCAATTCGCTAGGAGGAGAAAGACCCCCCAAGGCATTGTCGGGGGGAATGGATTTCGCTTCTGGTCCGGGTACAGTTTCATTATGTGGATTTGCCTATTGATTGTCCTTAGTCCTATGGGATGTCAGAAGGAGGAGGCGAATCTTTCTCAGGATGTTCTGGCTCAGGTGAATGAGGAATTGATTACCCTGGAGGAATTTAATAACGAATTGGGGGATATCAAATTAGAAAATGGAAAACTACCGGAGGACAGGGAATCCCTGGACCAGTTGAAAACCGCCTTTCTCGAACAAATCATCAACCGAAAGCTCATCCTCGGAGAGGCTCGGCGTATGGATATCCATGTATCGGAGGAGGAGATCAACGAGACTATTTTAGCCCTAAAAAGGGATTATGCCGGAGAGAGCTTCAAGGCCCTGCTCGAGGGTCGCGGGATGAGTTTCGAGCAGTGGAAACGGCGGTTAAAGGAAAAACTCTTGGCGGAGAAGGTCATCAATACCGTGGCCCAATTCGATGCTTCCATCGATGATAAATTGGTGAAGCAGTACTATATGGATCATATCAATGAATATTCCTTTCCCGAGCAGGTGAGGGCAAGGCAGATCGTGGTGGCCACGGAAAACGAGGCCAAAGCGATCTTGAGGAGGCTGAGGAAAGGGGAGGATTTCGAAGAGCTTGCCAAGGAAAAATCGATGACGCCCGAAAGGGTGTATGGTGGGGATCTGGGATTCTTCGCACGCGGCGAAATGCCGGAGCCCTTCGATGCGGTTTTTCCCCTGAAAGTAGGGGGGGTCACCAAAGTCATCAAGAGCCCCTATGGATATCATATCTTCAAGATCGAGGAGAAGGTCGAGGCTAAGGTTCGAGAATTTGATGAGGTAAAGGATGAGATCGCCCATCAAATTAGAAAGGATAAGAACGAAGAACTATACTATAACTGGCTTTCAGAGTTGAGGGCAAAGGCCAAAATTAAAATCAACAAACAGCTATTGGAATATACCCACTGATTCATGCGGAAATCCATCTTCTCCATCTTCATCTTTCTCATTTTCTGTCTATCCGAGGGGACGTGCGGGGGGACGATCATCGATAAGATCGTCGCCATCGTCAACGGCGAGATCATCACCCTTTCCGAATTGGAACAGTATCATGGAAAACTGCGAGGTAAGTCCGAGGCCACTGGTAATCCATGGGAGAAGGGGACTAAGGTCTTCGATTCGAGAAGGGAGATTCTCGATCGCCTTATCGAGGAAACGTTAGTCGATCAGCAGTGCAAAAAATGGGCGATAAGGGTATCCGAAAGGGATATTGAGATGGCTATCGAAGACGTAAAGAAGTTAAATGCCATCATAACCGATGAAGAGCTGAAGAGGGCTTTGGTAGTAGATGGTTTGAGCTGGGAGGATTTCCGACAACAGTTGAAGGAAGAGGTTAAGAGAGCCAAATTGATTTCTCGCGTGGTCAGGTCGGAGTTTTCCGTGGACGACGAGGATCTTAAGAGGTTCTACATCGAACACATCGAACGATTCAAGAACCCCGACCAAATAAGGGTTAGCCACATTTTGATCAAAATCCCTCAGGATGCCGATGATATGTTGGTGGAGGCCTTTCGCCATAAGGGCAAAATGATCTTAGAAAGGCTTCACCGTGGTGAGGATTTTGGTGAAATTGCCCGTTTATACTCCGATGACGCATCGGCAAAAAATGGAGGCGATCTGGGATTTTTCAAAAGGGGAGACCTCCTGCCCGAATTCGAGCGGAGCAGCTTCAACCTACAGAGGGGGGAGCTCAGCGGATTAATTCGGACGAAAATGGGATTTCATATCATCAAGGTAACCGAGAAAAAGGAGGGATCCGTTATTTCCTATGAAGAGGTGATGGAGAAGGTAAAAAATCAATTCATTGAAGAGGAATCCCAGAGATTATATAAGGCCTGGCTACAGAAGCTTAGGGCAGAATCCTTCATTGAGGTGAAATTATAATTCAACCCCGCCGGTGTGAATCGCCCTCGAATTCTCCCGAATATCTCGCGAGCGCGAACCACCAAATCAGGTGGTTCCAACTGCGGGTTAAATGGGGCCTGTTCAGCGTTAGCATCTTTCATGGACAAGGCTAGCTATGTCGTTACCTATTATTGGCATTACCATGGGAGATCCTGTTGGAATCGGGCCGGAAATCATCGTCAAGGCATTGACGCACAAAGAGGTGTTTGTCCATTGTAGACCGATAATCTTTGGCGATGCCAACGTGCTCAAGGAGACCAACAAGGTGCTCAACTCCCCTTGCAACATCCACCCGATAAGAACAGCAGAAGAGGCAAAGGGAACCCTGGGAATGGCTGACCTTATTGAGCTGAGCCACATCGATCTCAATGGATTTCGATTTGGAGCTCCCCAAAAGCCCTATGCAGCTCCAATAATTCGCTATCTTGAAACGGCTCTATCCTTTGCCATGGATGGAAGGATCGAGGGAATAGCTACATGCCCCATCAATAAGGGGTTTCTCAATAGTGCCGGATATCCCTTCACCGGACATACGGAGTTTTTGGCCCAGCGAACTAACAGCGCTCCCGTGGTCATGATGTTGGTGGCCCCGATGCTAAAGGTGGCCCTGGCGACCACCCACTGCGCCCTGAGGGATGTCCCGGGCTTGGTCACTCGGGAAAGAATTATTGACACCATAAGGATCACGGATCACGCCTTAAGGGACTCCTTTGGAATACCAACCCCCAAGTTGGCCGTGGCCTCTCTCAATCCCCATGCGGGGGAGGATGGTTTGTTTGGGGATGAGGAGAAGACTGCCATCCTTCCAGCCATCGATAGGTGTCGAAGCGCGGGCTTCAAGGTAGATGGGCCTATGGCGAGTGACTCCCTCTTCCACTTTGCCGGGAGTGGGATTTACGATGCCGTGATCTGTATGTATCATGATCAAGGCTTGATCCCCATCAAATTGATGGGGTTCAAAAGGACGGTAAATGTGACCCTTGGGCTGCCCATTATCAGGACCTCCGTCGACCATGGAACCGCCTATGACATAGCGGGAAGGGGAACGGCTGATCCATCGAGCCTTATCGAGGCAATTATCCTCGCGAGCCAGATGTTAGAAGCGAGGAGAAAAAAATTGACAATTCGGTATAATTAGGGTATAAGAATATTGTGAAATTTATCTCAAAAAGGTGATTAAGGTGAAGATTGCTGTATGCATTAAACAAGTCCCTGATACAACCGATGTAAAGATCGATCCAGAAACCCGAACCCTCGTTAGAGAAGGGGTGGAGAGCATCACCAATCCCTTCGACGAATACGCGGTGGAGGAGGCACTCCTGACCAAGGAGAAATATGGGGGGGAAGTACATGTCATAACCATGGGCCCTCCCCAAGCCATTGAGGTGCTCAAGAATGCCTTGGCCGTTGGAGCGGACTATGTCTATCTCATTTCGGATAAGGCCTTTGCGGGATCCGACACGTGGGCAACGGCCTATACCTTGGCTGAGGCCATTAAAAAGATCGGTGGAGTGGACTTGGTGGTCTGCGGAAAGCAGGCAATCGATGGAGATACGGCTCAGGTTGGCCCGGGAGTGGCAACTCAGTTAGGTATCCCTCAGGTAACCTATGTCTCAAAAGTACGGGAGATCGACGTGGGAGACAAGAGGATTGTGGCCGAGAGGATGCTGGAGGATGGAAAGGAAATCGTTGAATCTCCCTTTCCTGCCCTCATCACGGTGGTCAAGGATATCAATGAACCCCGGCTTCCCTCTCTCCTCGGCATTAAGAAGGCGGCCAAAGCCGAGATACCAACGTGGACGGTCGAGGATTTCCCGGTTGATCAGGCCAAGTGCGGTTTAGAGGGTTCCCCTACCGAAGTCATCAAAGTCTTTACGCCGGAACCAAGGGGGGGTGGAGAGGTTTTGGAGGGAGAACTGACCGAGACCATTCCCCTTTTGATAGATAAATTGATGGAGGCGAAGGTAATCAAATAGGAAGGAGCAAATGGCTAGATTATTGATCGATAAAGAGGCATGTACCGGGTGTGAGGCCTGCTTGAATGAATGTCCCTATGGGGCCTTGGAGATGAAGGACGATGTGGCAATAGTCAACGAGAAGTGCACTTTCTGCGGGGCGTGCGTTGACGTCTGTCCTGTTGAAGCCATCGTCTTGGAAAAGGAGGAAAAGGAGGTCGAGGGACTTGATATCAGTGAATATAAGGACGTCTGGGTATTCATTGAACACAAGGGGGGGAAGATCTCCAACGTAAGCTTTGAGCTTCTCGGGGAGGGAAGAAAATTGGCCGATGCGTTGGGATGCAAACTTTCCGCAATGCTCCTCGGTGATGGGGTTGAGGAATGTACCCAAGAGGTCATAAGTTATGGGGCGGATACGATTTACCTGACTGAAAATCCCATCTTAAAAGAATACAGAACGGATTCCTACACGGCTGGGGCCGTCAATTTAATCAGGAAATACAAACCCGAGATCGTGATCTTCGGGGCGACCACGCAAGGACGGGATTTCGCGGGAACCGTGGCCACTACTCTCTATACAGGATTGACAGCGGATTGTACGGGACTCGATATCGATCCCGATACCAAATTGCTGAGACAAACGCGTCCCGCCTTCGGCGGCAATATCATGGCTACCATATTGTGTCCTAGGCATAGGCCACAGATGGCCACGGTCAGGCCGAAAGTCTTCCCCATGCCGGAAAAGGATGATTCCAGGAAAGGGGAGATCATTCGTGAGGACTTGCCTATTAGCGAGGATAAGGTAAGGACGAGGATTCTGGAGTTCATTCAGGTGGCCGAAACGGTGAACCTCATGGATGCGGAGATCATCGTTTCCGGTGGAAGGGGAGTGGGTGGCCCTGAGAACTTCGTGGTTATCCGTGAGCTTGCAAATGTATTGGGAGGTGCGGTGGGTGCATCCCGTGCCGCCGTAGATGCGGGTTGGATACCCTATGAGCATCAAGTTGGCCAGACGGGTCGAACGGTGAGGCCCAAAATCTACATCGCCTGTGGAATCTCTGGGTCGATCCAACACCAAGCAGGGATGAAGACCTCAGATATCATCATCGCCATTAATAAGGATCCGGAGGCTCCCATCTTCAAAATTGCTACCTATGGCATTGTGGCGGACCTCTTCCAGGCCGTCCCCATGATGACCCAGGAATTCAAGAAGCGGCTAGCCAGGTAGGGTTTTTGACGCTGGGCCCAACAAGCTAAAATGCATTTCCTTCTCTTGAGCCCCTTCGGAGACAAGAGTCCGAGAAAAACATTCTAACCGCCCTCGACCATATTTACCTCCAAACCACCCACCCACGCTGAATGACCTCGTTAACAAAACGGAGTGAGGGCAAGTAAAAGAAAGCCCTTGATTTTTTCGATTTCTTCCATCATAATAATCAAAAAATGGTTTAGTTTAAGACAAACCAGGGGAGCTTATGATTGTCCAATGCGAAATCTGTGGGGCTAAGTATAATATAGAAGATGCTAAAATTACGTCGAAAGGCGTGAAGGTCCGATGCGCGAAATGCAAGCATGTCTTCTCCGTTGAGCCTCCTTCACTCTCTCCACCACCACAAACACCACAACCGCAACCACCATCTCCTCCACCACCACCTACGGGACCGGGAGGAGATGATTTCCTCCAAGACTTCGAATCCTTTGAGAAATTTCACAAAGAGTTGATGGATACTCCTGGCCCTGAGTCAGGACCACCCATTGATGAGGAGAGTCCTTTTGAAAGGGGCGAATTTGAGGGGATTCCTCAAGATACGGGGGAGGTACCTTCAGAGGTTCCGAGTATGGAGGAATTCCCTACCGAGGAATGGCCAGGTCCATCACCCGAGCAACAGAAGCCAACGGAGGCCTTAGAGGGGGAGATGGATACCCCCACCTTCGACATGCAGGGATTGGAGGAGGAAAGATATTTAGATAAACCACAGGTGATCCCCAAGAAGAAGAAAACATCCCGGTCCTTCGTGTTGATCGGCATACTTCTCATCGTTGCCTTAGGGGGATACTATCTCTGGAGTGAACGGGGGATGGAGTTCAGCCTCCCTGGGAATATTCCATCCCTTATCAAGTCCGTCCCAGAGAATATCAAGTCCATCCCGGAGAAGCTTCAATACCTATGGGAGGATATAAGGGGAATAGAACGGGGAAGTTTAACCTTTTCCGATCTAGAGAGTTATAAGGATATCATCGGCGAAGTTCCCGTTTTTGTGATCACGGGCAAGATATTGAATGACACCAACAAAACGAAGAAGCACGTGAGGATCAAGGCCGTTTTACTAAACGATAAAAATAAGGTATTGGATGAGAAGCAGACCCTGTGTGGCAGCTATTTTACCAAGGAAAACCTTAAAAAACTTCCTCCTCGTTTCACAAGGGGCGACTTCAAGCTCCGGCCGCCAGTGCCAAGCCAGATGCGCGTGGCCCCCCGGATGAGCGTCCCCTTTATCGTGATTTTCCCCAAAATGCCACCTGATGCGCAGGAGTTTCAAGTAGAAATCGTTGAAGCCCCAAATGCCTAGATCCGGTGTCGTACCGTGTTTGGGCTCTCTACGCCTTCGGCAGAAGCAACCGGCAGCTTTATCATACAACCACAATTGAATTCATCCATAAAGCTATTGAACCCGGTTCCTCGGGACAATCCGCAGAGTTCGGGAAAGCCTGAGTAGCACTGGGTGAATCCTCTCCCCAAGAAAGTAAATCGTCGGATGTCACTACTCCTTTCCCCTCCAGCAATGTACCCTCAAGGACAATGGTTTTCTCCAAACATCAAGGATACTCCAGCATTGAATCCCTTGAAAAATAAGCGTCTACGTGTTAAAGAAAACTATTATGAAACTCCGGGTAGGGGCCAATTGGGACGTTTCATTTCTTGACGGGGTGAGGGGTACGTCGGTGGATGCCCTCTTTGGGAAACTTCCCTTCGATGTTGTGGGGGGAGCAAGACCGGGGTTTGTCTTGCCCCAAGTGGACCGAGATGATGTGAGGCGATATATACAGGCTTGCCACGAAAGGGGGTTGGCATTTAGCTATTTACTGAATGCCCCATGTCTCGGAAACCTCCAGTATTCCAGAAAAGGTTATGGACGACTTATTGATCTTCTGGAATGGATTGATCAATCCGGTGCGGATTCGGTTACCGTGGGCATCCCGTACCTCATCGATCTGGTGAGGAAACGTTTTCCTCGGCTCAAGGTCAAGATATCTACAACTGCCCGGGTTAATACCGTGAGGAAGGCCCTTCAATATGAAACAATGGGGGCCGACGAAATCATTATCGATGAGCATATCAATCGTGAGTTCAAAACCTTAGAGGCGATTAGGAAAGCAGTGAGGTGCGATCTGGAGCTGATCGTCAACAATATCTGTCTCTGGCAGTGTCCATATAATTACGAGCATGTCAACCACGATGGCCACGCCTCAAGGGAAGGGGAGGAGGATGAGTACTGTTATCTCCAGTATCCAGGTTACCTCTGCCTTTACAGGAAATTGATAGAACCGGTGGAGCTTCTGAAATCCCCGTGGATCAGACCAGAGGATATCTCCCATTACGAGGATTTGGGTTACGATCATTTCAAAATCACAGAGCGATTTAAACGCACCCCCTTCCTTCTCGAACATGTCAGGGCCTATGAAACGCGGCATCACGATGGAAACCTCTTAGATCTCTTTACCCTTCCAAGGAAGGGGGCCTTCACGCCCGTCCAGTTGAAATACTTTATTAAACCCCAACATGTGAACATCATGAAGGTGTCTGAATTGGGGAAAGTCTTCGACCTTGAGGTACGGGAACTCATTCAACTGGATAATAGGAAACTGGATGGCTTCATCGACCATTTTAAGGAAAATGATTGCAATCGTACTTCCTGCTCAGATTGTCGGTATTGTGAAATGGTCTTCAAGGAGGCCGCGGTGGTAAACGACGAGGAGGTGAGGAGAGCTGCCCAAAGAGTCAGAGATTTTTCTGAAAAGCTCATCTCGGGAGAGATTTTTGAAATCCCTCGATCGCATGTAATCTTTCGTATTCCATTTATAAAATCCTTACTCACACATCTCCTCAAGTGGCGTTTGAAGAGAGAACAAAACATTGACTGAATAGGAGGCTGTGGTATAAGATTCTTACTGGTTGACCCACCCCATAAAATCTGGACGATTCTTCGGGCCTGGGTGCCCTCCCCGGGATGTCTCCAGTTATTGGCCTACTTAGAAAGGGAACAATTCGATATCGATTATATGGATTGCACCCTGAACGAAAATCCCTGGAGGGATCTCGAGGAGAAGGTTCGAAGGGAAAAACCGGAGGTGATCGGCATCTCCGTTGGCTGTACGGCTTTCATCTATGATGGGATGAATGCAGCCAACCTCATGAAAGCCATCAGCCATCAATCGATCATCATTATGGGAGGAGAACATCCTTCCTTTATGGCGGAGGAAACGCTCAGGGATTGCCCTGCCGTTGATTACATTTGCGTTGGAGAGGGAGAGGTCACTGCGACAGAATTCCTGAGGGCTGTTGAGAAGAAGGAAGATCTCTCCGAGGTCCTAGGCCTTGCTTATCTCAATGAAAACGGAGATTTCATCTATACCGGTGACCGTTCCTTCATCGAGGATCTCGATATCCTCCCGATGCCTGCTTACCACCTCGCCGAGATGGAACACCCCTATGTGGACCTTCCATCGGAAGGAAGCAGGGGGTTCGTGGTCAATTTTTCACGGGGATGTACCTGGGATTGTTCCTTCTGCTCAGAATCGGCTTTTTATAAAAGGACATGGAGGAGAAGAAGCCCAACGTTGATCGCTGATGAACTCCAGATCCTCAAGGAGAAATATAACCGAGATACGTTCTATGTGGGCGACAATACCTTCAACGTCACGAGGGAGCAAAGCGTTGGCTTTATTGAGGAAATGCTCAAGCGAAAGACGAACCAACACTTCTGGCTTCAATCACGGGCAGATCTCATTATCAGAGATGAAGACCTCCTGGATGGCTATAGAGAGGCGGGGGTCTATCAGTTTATGATGGGGCTTGAATATCATAAGGATTCCGTGCTCAAAGATATCCGGAAGCGCCATTCGGTAGAGCAGGCCAAGAGGGCCATGGAGCTTTTAAAGAAACATAAACTGATGGTCATGGCGACCCTGCTCATCGGTCACTGGGAGGAGAAGGAGGAAGATCGTAATGCCTTTTTGAAGTTCTTCGGGAAATATGTTGATCACTTTGGCCTCAACCTAATTACCCCTCTCCCCGGAACTCCGCTCTTTTATCAAATGAAGGAGATGGGAAGAATTGAGGACTGGAATTACCGGAATTTCGAC
>Ga0209427_10010100_pt1 | contig 10493 bp, 15 predicted proteins | sample DeeMarSWOR136_30_FD_187465 | JGI IMG/M metagenome (GOLD analysis project Ga0209427, IMG submission 187465) | Marine sediment microbial communities from White Oak River estuary, North Carolina - WOR-1-36_30 (SPAdes) (version 2) | ecosystem: Environmental > Aquatic > Marine > Intertidal zone >...
AATAAAAAAGGCGGTATAAGATATTGGACAAAACCGAATTGCTTATATCTCAATGGTCAAAAGAATTAGACATACCGAAAGAAGAACTTACCAACATCATCAATCATCTGAAAAAGAAGAATCTATATTGGGAGAGCCTCGAAAAGAATTGGAAGTATCCGTCAATGGGCGATGACCAGAAATCCTGCCCTATGCTGGATATGATGTTCCATATCGAATTGAGAAAAGGGGCTGTATTATATTTACCATTTAAGGAGGGATGAATGAGAAAGATATTGTTTATGTTAGCGTTGTTGATTTTAATATCCGCGAATATCGTATATGCGGATGGCACGGGGTCAAGCGGGGATAAGGTCTATTGGGCTAATATATCGACCGACACAAAATCGGGAGTATTTGATTGGCGGGGTTCGAGTTGGGTTACAGTCGGAGTATCTACTTGGAGCGTATTTACGATTGATTTTGATAGGACTGCTAACGAGATATATATTGTGAATTACACGACAGCCCCAGCTTATGTAAATTGGGTATCTACAGAGGCGGCAACTACGAATTTCTTATTGCAGGGATATTTAGAAGCTATTATGGGCCAGCAGGATTTTGAGAATGTGATTAGAGGCACATCAAGAACGGAACAGATTCAATCCAGCCATTTTTCAGTATTGCAGGATTCGGGGACTGTAAATATTAGGATACAATGGAAGACTTGGTAGGAGAGATATGAAAACCAAAACAGCAAAGAAAAAGAAATACAACGAAAGGATGATTGATAAGGACGGATTGACATATAAACAGAGAATATTCCGTAGCGAATTATTCAAGACATTTAATCCGACCGAGGCGGCTATGAAGGCATACGATTGCAAGAATAAGAATGTCGCCGCAGTTATAGCCTCGCAGAACTTAAAAAAACTTAATATTTCGTTTGCCGACCTTATGGAACGAATGGGCTTGACAGACGAGGAAGACATAAAAGATTTGATGCGGATGAGAAAGGCGACAAAGCAGATATCCTGCAACATATACATCAAGAAAAATGGCGAGATGAAAGGGGCTGATGGCAACAGCCTTGACTTTATAGAGGTTGACGATAACCAGATTCAATTGAAGGCTCTGGAACTGACAATGAAGCTGAAAGGGCATTTGCGGGATAAGGTCGAGCATTCGGGCGAAATAGCCTTCACAATGAACAAGTTTATGCAGGTAATTTATGATGATAGGAATGGAAACACAAACAAAACCAGACCTTTTGAGCAAGGCAATAGACTGGCAGAGGAAATCGCAGAGTAATCCGCTTTTATGGATGGAGCGGTGTCTGCGTGGCAAGCTATGGAGCAAGCAGAGAGACATTGTATTGTCGGTCAGGGACAATCAAAGGACAATAGTCCAGTCCTGTTTTGGCTCGGGCAAGTCGCATATAGCGGGCAAGATTATACTATGGTATCAGTATAACTTCATTCCATCTAAAGTGATAACGACTGCGACATCGTGGAATCAGGTCGAGAAGATATTATGGAGCGAGATAGGGGCTATATACAACAGGGCTAAGGTGCCACTGGGCGGAAGGCTGTTGCAGACCGAGTTGAAATTGCAAGAAGATTGGTTCGCAATAGGAATGAGTCCGCAGATTAATGTTGAGCAGGAGGCGACGAGGTTTGAGGGGTATCATAGCCCGAATGTATTGGTTGTGATAGACCAGGCGCAAGGCATTAACCCCAAATTGTGGGATGTGGCGATATCGCTTGTGACCAACGAATCATCTCGCATATTGGTATTGGGCAATCCTGCAAGTCCGAGCGGCAGATATTACGATGCGTGCAGGAATGCGGAGTTGTGGAATAAGATACACATACCTGCGAGTTGTGTGCCGAATGTCATAGAGGGCAGGGATGTGATTCCGGGCTTGATAACCCGCAAATGGATTGAGGACAGGAAATCCGATTGGGGAGAGGACAATCCGCTGTATATCTCGAAGGTATTGGCGGAGTTCCCAGAGGAGACGGAAGACACACTAATACTATTGAGTTGGATTGAATCTGCAAGGGACAGGGAATTGAATGCCGAAGGGTCAAAAGGATTGGGTGTGGATGTGGCAAGGTTTGGTGATGCCGAGACTGTATTGACCGCCATTCACGGGGCTAAGGTATTGGAGCAGAGGGCATATAAAGGCAAAGATACAATGAAAACCTGCGGCAATATTATACAAATGATGGATAAATGGGGTATACCAGCCCATTCGGTTTGCGTTGATGATACGGGAGTAGGAGGTGGTGTTACTGATAGATTGCACGAGGAGGGGCATAAAGTGCAGCCGATTAATAACGGGTCACCTGCGGATAGACCAGAACAGTTCTTTAATATGTCAGCAGAGATATACTGGACAATGCGGGAGAGATTCAAGACCGATAATATAGACATACCTAATGACCCAATATTGATGGCTCAATTAGCAGGCAGGAAATACGATTACACAAGCAAGAGCCAGATTAAGTTGGAAGGTAAAGATGATATGGTTAAGCGAGGACTTAAAAGCCCTGATAGAGCTGATAGTTTGGCATTGGCAATCAAGGGACAATCTTATTACAGTAAGGGCGAAGGCGGACCCAGATTGACGGTGATAGAATGAAAATTCCTAATCCAATGAGAGTTAGTATGGTGGAGGCTATGAAAAATTTTGAAATGAAAGTGACTGTTAAACCAACACGAATATGGAGATTGAGACTGAGAATAAAGATAGGATTATGGTTGATGAAATTAGCATCCTTTATTATAAATTGTAAATATGTAGTTATAGAAGAAGGAAAATGAATATAATCGACAGTATAATGAATGTGTTTGGATATCAGAAGGCGGCTAAAAGGCTATATCAACTTGATGCAGGCTATGGCGGTATAGATAGCATTGGCAAGTCGGCTCAGCAGAATTACAGGAATTATCTCAAGCAGTATGCGGATGTGAGCTGGGTCTATGCCTGCATAAAGCGGATTGCTATGTCAGGCGCTATGGTGCCATTCAAGCTATACAAGAAGATAGTCAAAGGCGGGAAGATTAGCTATGAGGAGATTATGAATCATCCCGTATTGGAATTATTGGAGACAGTAAATCCGATAATGGATGGATTCGGATTGAAAGAGGCTACATTATCATATCAGGATTTGACAGGCAATGCGTATTGGCTATTGGATTCGTATGTGGCTGGCAAGCCGACGGAGATATACCCCCTCAATCCATATAGGGTCAAGATAGTCCCCCATCCAACCGAACACATCAAAGAATACAGATATGATATTGGGCAGAGTAAGGTCATACCGCTTCCAAAAGAATTCGTATTGCATTTCAAGAATTTCAATCCCACAGATGATTACTACGGATTGAGTCCCATAAGCGCTGGCAGGCTTGCCATAGATACGCAGAATCTGGGCGATACATATAACAGAAACTTTTTCTTTAATAGCGCAGAACCGAAAGGTGGTATTGTAGTTCAGGAAAGTTTAACAGATGACCAACGCAAGAGGGTAATAGCCGCCTGGAATGCGGCGCATAGGGGCGTTACAAATGCTCACAAGCCGATGATTGAAGAAGGCGGGTTGAAATGGGAGCAGAGGGGATTGAGTCAAAAAGATATGGAGTTCATAAATTCAAAAAAAATGACTCGTGAGGATATATTGGGTGTGTTTGGTGTTCCACCTGCAATGGTAGGCGTGTTCGAATATGCCTCTTATGCAAATGCCAGAGAGCAGACGCAGATATTCTGGCGTGATACATTGATACCGAAACTCAAGAAGATGGAGAATACAATTAATTCGTTCCTCGTCAGCATATTCGACCCGAATCTATATGTTGAATTTGATTTATCGGGAATTAAAGAATTGAGGGATGATGAGCTTATAAAAGCTCAGGTATACGAGATATTGACAAGGTCTGGTGTAATGACGATAAACGAAGTGAGAGAAGATTTGGGTGAGGACAAAGTTGGATGGGGCGATACTTGGAATGCGCCGATGAATCTAATACCAATTTCAAGCCCGAGACCAGAGCCTTCAAGCCCTGCGCCTATTGGCGAGGAGGCGATTGGCGATATAATACCGAAGGATATAGCATTGAAGCCATATCCGAACGAGCATAGTTGCAGACTGAAAGAGCCTAACTATGACAGGTATGCGAGGAAGAATTGCGAGGTCAAGGTAGACGGCAAATGCGTGGATTTCATATATGGCATAAAAGAAGGCAAGTCAGAACTGCAGGCTATGAGATACAACAAGGATATATGGACAGAATCATCTGCGAGGAGTCATTGTAAGGATAAGGACGGTAGATTCGAGCCTGCTGGCGAGAAGGATATCAGTCAGGAAGATGATGACAAGGCTCGGGAGAAATTAATCAATGACAAGATATGGTATCAGTTCAAGGCGAGGACGGAATCGTGGGAGCGGAGATTCAAGCCCATATTGAGGGATGAGTTTACTTGGCAAGAGAGGGAGACTATACGCAACCTGCGTGATTATGGCTGGAAAGAGTTCAGGACAAAGATATTGGGAGTCAAAAAAGAGAACATAAAGCAGAATATCGATGTGATTATATACGACAGCTCGGAGGCGGGTAAAAGATTGAAGAAAAAGACAAAGCCTGTTATAACAGGAGCATTAGAAGACAGTGCCAAGATTGAGATAGCCCGCTTGGGTTTGGGCATAGATTTCGATATCAGCAATCCAGAAGTTGTAAAGTGGATAGATAAAAAACTATTCGATTATTGGAAGGATATAGATGCAACGACTAAAGACACATTGCGTGACCAGTTGAAAGAGGCAGTGTTATCTGGCGAGGGCATTCCAGATGTGGAGAAACGGATTGAATCGGTATTCGATATGGCTCGTGGATACAGGACGGAGCGTATAGCGAGGACGGAGGTTATATCGGCGAGCAATGAGGGCAATTTCGCAGCCTACTTGCAATCTGGCGTGGTGGAGAATAAAAAGTGGATTAGTTCGAGGGACGCGGATGTGAGGCCATCGCATCAGATAGATGGCGAGGAAGTTGGTTTAGATGAGCCATTCTCGAATGGGTTGATGTATCCAGGCGACCCCGCAGGTGGGCCAGAGGAAATCTGCAATTGCAGATGCACAATGAGTGGAGTGGTTAAACGATAAATTTAACGGGAGGAAAATGAAAATGGAATCTATACGGAAATTGATTGATTTCGAGGTCAAGGAGGTAGAAGGAGAGGACAGAACACTGTCGGCGGTGGCGTCGACGGGATTAAGGGATAGGGATGGCGACATAATAGAGCCAGAAGGTTGGAAGCTAAAGAATTTCAGGAAGAATCCCATCATTTTGTGGGGGCATACATACACGGGTAAGGACGCATTGCCTATCGCAAAGGCGACGGAGATAAAGGTTGAGGATGGCAAATTGAGGTTCAAGGCAAAATTCGTTGAGAAAGAGATATACGAGTTTGCGGATACTGTATATAAGCTATACAAGAATAAATATCTGCGGACTTTCTCGGTCGGATTCATACCATTCAAGCGAGAGGAAATATCAGATGAGGATTATGAGAAAGAAAAGGGATTGATAAGCGGCGGATACAGATACACATCGCAGGAGTTGTTGGAGATATCGGGTTGCCCGGTGCCGTCTAATGCCGAGGCATTGGCTGACAAATCGATGGGTGAAGTAATGGCAAAGAGCTTTGGATTGGTCAAGCCCGAAGATGAGGATAAGAATACATTAGACTTTGATTTAGATTCAAGAATGCCTCATCACAACGAAGCGAATGGCGATATAGTCCCCGAAAAAGTTATTGCTTCTATGGCGTTCATATTAGGGGCAAGAGGCGGGATAGATTTAGAATCAGACACAAAAATTGCGATTTATAGACATCTATCAAGACATTATGAAAGTATGAAAAAGGAAGTTCCTGAATTCAGGGAATATACAGAGGCGGAGTTGAGGGATATGTTTAACGATGTGTGGTTCGACGAGCTGGGCGATATAGTCAATGCCGAATTAGAGAGGGAGGATATAGAGAAGGACATCAAGTCGGGGAGGGTATTGTCTGAGAAGAATAGGAGTCTCGTCAAGAAATGCGCCGATATGCTAACGGAGCTTTATAATGCAAGCGAGCCTCCGAGTGATGATGGCAAGAGCGAGATAGACGACGAAGAATTGCAAAAAATCAGTGATGACCTTGCGAAAATCAAGCAGGAAATCGCAAGTTAATCAATAGCAGAATAAAACCAATAAAGGAGGAATAGAAAAATGTTGACAATTGAGGAATTGGGCAAGCAAGTTTATGAGTTGAAGGAATTATTGGCGAAGGCGAAACCTTCCGAGAACGAGGACAAGCGCATTGACGAACTTATCAAGCAGGTGGCGGAGTTGGAGCAGAAGATACATCCGCCAGAGAGGAAGATGATATGGGCGGTGCCTGATAAGGAAGGCAAGGTGCCAGAGAATGGGATGTTTTTCGCAGATGTATTGAGGGCGGTAGCCAATCCTGTCCAGCATCTCGATACAATCGCCCAGCTGAAGACTGTATTGAATGAGACGACACCTGCGCAGGGCGGATATACGGTGCCAGAGGAATTCGCAAACGAGATAATCCAGCTTGAGGCTGGCGAATCTATTTTAAGAAGGATTGCGAGATTATTTCCAATGGGTTCGCTTATTCGGAGAGTTCCACAACAGTTGACTGATGTTACAGTGACCTGGACAGATGAGGCAGTAGCAAAGACACCGACGAAACCTACTTTTGGCAGAGTGACCCAGACAGCGCATAAGGTCGCTGCAGTAGTCAAGATGACCGATGAGCTTTTGGCAGATAACAGCGTAGGTTTGGACAATTTCTGCAAAGAACTGGTGGCTAATGCTATGGGCAGGGAAGAAGATAGGTGCGGACTTGTCGGAAATACCGACCCATTTGTGGGCGTATTGAATGCGGTCGGAGTCAATGCGGTGTTGCAGGTGGGCGCCAATTTGGCGGCAGATGACCTTGTCAATCTCATATTCGGCATAGGCGCCGGATACAGGGCAGGGGCATCTCTGGTTATGTCATCTCACGCTTTGAGGCTGATTTCAACCTTGAAGGACAACCAGAACAGGCCATTATGGCAGATGCCGAATGAGTCAAGACCGGGCAATGTGTATGGAATGTCCTATGAGGTAAGCGACCAGATATTATCCACATACGGAGGGGGGACAGAGACGGCGATATTTTATGGCAACTGGAAGAAGTATTTGTGGCTGTCTGATAGGGGCGGATATGAGATATATGCCTCCAAAGACGCATCAGATTTCGGAACCAATGAGAGCGCATTTATGCTGGATGAGACTTGGTTCAGGTTCGTGAGGAGAATGTCTATCAATGTGGCGTTGCCAGTGGCATTCTCAAGGATGCTTGTGAAATAGATATCTCTTTTTGTCTTGGATGACTGGCGTCCCGATTATTCACAATATGCGGGATATTCGGGGTAGTCGGGACGCACTTTTTCGGATTAAGGAGGGATTATGAAACAATTGATAGCTGTATCTTCCTTCATACTTGAAGGGAGGAAATACGAAGTCGGGGAGGCTGTCAATGCCAATGACGAGCAGAAGAAAAGGATTATCGCTATGGGATTGGCAAAGGCAGAGGAAGTTGAGGAGGCGAAGATGGATAAGGCGCCAGTCGATAAGATGGTGAAATCTGCGCCAAAGAAGAAAAGCAGAATCAGGAAGAAGAAATAAAAAATCTGTCTAATATCAAGGAGGTTACGAAGATGAGGAGAATATCATTTTTGGTAATGGCATTATGCCTGTTGTTCGCAGTGGGGGTCGTATTTGCTGATGACTATACGGTGGCGGTATGCTCATTCACGCCGACAGCATCAGCACACGAATTCACGAAAGGAGCATTCCCCAATATAGTTGCAGGGGCGAAGATAGACAAAATCATCCTGTCTAATGGCGGTGCTACTGCGCAGGTTATAACTTTCTACGATACCTGCACAAGCTCGATGACGGCGACTGTATCTATGACAATTGATTTGCCTGCTGCTATCGGAATCACGACAATTGATTTGCCCGCTCACAATCCGTTGGTGCAGACTAATTTGGGAATCAAGAAATCTGCGGCAGGGTCGGCAGTGAATGCGAACATAATTTACAGGTAAGTTTGAATAAATTTGAGAAGGAGTCTGATTATGTATAAGAGAATCGCATTATTGACGATTCTATCTGTTGTTTGCATATTGCAGGCGGGATTTGGCGATGATTATACAGTCGCATTGTCGACGCATAATCCGACGAGCGGGGTTGTGGATTTCGCCAATGGCGGATATCCGAACATCGCAGGCGGGGTCAAGATTGACAAGATAATCCTGACCAATGGGATATTGAACACGGTATCGCAAGTCATTACGATATATGACACCTGCACATCGTCTATGACAGCCACAGTGGCGCAGACCTATGATTTGGCGGCATCTACGGGGCCTGTTACGATTAATTATCCTGCTCATAATCCATTGATATTGAGGAATTTAGGGATAAAGAAATCGTCTGCCACATCTGCGGTGAATGTGAATATACAATACAGGTAGGATGTCGAGAGGAACAGCGTTTGGCAGTGTCCGCATCGATAAACTGTCGTTTTCTCTTTTCAATATGGGAGGGATAGAATGGCTCTATGTGCTTATGCTTTGACTACTCTGGAATCGGTCAAGCGGTTTATGGGCATTACAGATAATGATATACAGGTGCCTATATTTACGCTATATAATAGCTCTGGCGACGCCACTGATGCGACTTATCAAGTGACATCGACGGGAATCAGGCTGATTGTTACAGGCGGGGTAAATGCCGATGATTCGACTCTGCTGTTTGCAGATGCCAACAAGGATACGATAACAGAGTTAGTGGCGTATATCAATGCCACACTTGGCAAGGGATGGGTGGCTGAAGTGGTGGCGAATGGCGGGCAAGCGAGTGCGAGCTTGACGATGATAGAGGCGACGAGTTGTCTATTATCGGCCAATAAGAAGATATTGTATGCCCCGAATGACTTATTGCTGGAGGAGTTGATTAATTCGGCGACTGATTTCATTGAGAAATACTGCGGTCGGAGATTCGCAAAGACGACATATACGGATTCGCTTGTGGATGGCAACGGGACGAGGTATCTGTTTCTGGATAATTATCCGATAATATCGGTAACGACTATATATAGGCATTATCTTGTCGGCACTGACGAATTGTATGATAGCACATATTATGTGATATACGCAGAGGAGGGATATATATATCGTGATGAAGGCGATTGGCCGTCTGGCAATAAGAACATAAAAATCACTTATGCGGCTGGATATGACTTCGCAGTAGATGGCATCCCACAGGGATTGCAGTATATCTGCAATAGCCTTGTCAAGACGGGATTCGAGAGCAAATCGAATGAGGGCATATCATCAGAGAGGATGGGCGATTATTCAGTCAATTATACATCAGACAGCATTCCAGCGGAAATCAGGGTCAAGATGAATCAGTGGAGAAGATTGAATGTCATTTGAAAGCCTGTTGAACAGGAGATGCAATATCGAGGTGGCGACAAGGACGCAGGATGCGGATTCGGGGCAAATGCTGGATACTTGGGGAGTGCTGTTGCCAGGAGTCGCTTGCAGATTAAATATAAAATCGGGCGGAAAGATAGTCGGCCCGGAGGCGATATATGAGAAGGTGAGCCATATACTGTTTATGAGACGACCATTTGGCATTGACCTCAATACAAAATCGCACAGGATTGACATAGACGGCGAGAAATACAGTATATTGCTTGTGAATGATGTCTATGGACAGAGGAATATATCACATCTGGAATTATATCTGAAAAAAGTCGATTAATATGGATGACAAAAAGGTCATAATGCTTGAGATGGATAGAGAAGGCAAATTATCGTTTCAAGCCAATTTCAAGGATATCAAATTCGCATTAAAGATGGTTGAGAGATGTATTTGTTTATTGGAACAACTTGCTATTAGAGGATATAACAATTAAGGAGACATTAACTTGCAGATAGAGGCGAAGATAGTCGGCGATAAAGAAGTACAGAGGAAGATTGACGCACTTGCGAAGAAAGACAATGCGGCTTTGAAAGAGGTCATCGAGAAGGCGGTCGTGATTATTGAAGCTAAGGCGAAAGACAAATGCACAGTACGACACGGAAGATTGCACGCAAGCATAACCCACGAGGTCAAATCGTCTGCGAAAAATCATACAGGGCGGGTCGGAACGAATGTTGAATATGCTCCTTATGTAGAATTCGGGACAGGTATATATGCGAAAGATGGCACAGGACGGAAAACGCCTTGGGTATATTATGATGAGACATTAAAAGAATTCTTCTGGACAGAGGGAATGGTTCCAAAACCATTTTTGTTCCCCGCATTAAAAGAAAGCAGGCAGGAGATTATATCGTTATTGCAGAGCAAACTTAAGAATGTCAAGGTGTGATAGATGATAG
>Ga0209427_10010102_pt1 | contig 10492 bp, 10 predicted proteins | sample DeeMarSWOR136_30_FD_187465 | JGI IMG/M metagenome (GOLD analysis project Ga0209427, IMG submission 187465) | Marine sediment microbial communities from White Oak River estuary, North Carolina - WOR-1-36_30 (SPAdes) (version 2) | ecosystem: Environmental > Aquatic > Marine > Intertidal zone >...
AGGGGGGAAAGTAGCACCTTTTATGGCTTTCAACTTGGGCTGCTTCTCCAGCCACTCCTCATAACCCTTTGGCGGGTTATAACCCAAAAGCATTTTAGCCTCCTCAAGGGAAAGCTCTGAAGTCCAGCTCCTGCCTGCAGTCCAGTGAAGCCCTTTCTCATCGATCCTTTTCTGGATTTCAGCTATTCTATCATCCACCTGGTCTGCGAAAGCTGTTACAGAAATTAAAAGAAAAGATAAGCTGAAAAGTAAAACAAGGGCAAGAACAAGAATTTTAAACGAAAAACTTTTCATTTTATACTCCTTTTGCCTCCCATAGGTTGACGATCTTTCTCCTTTTATAATATAATAAAAATCACACATAGGTCAATCCAAAAGATACTACGGAAACGAAAAAACGCCTAAGTATCAGTATTTAGTACTAATTTAATAATCTCCGGAGCTTACAGATAAACCAAAAGGTATATATTTACTCCGGTTGTGAAAAAAATGATTCAAATCAATTAGGGATTGTTTGGATGGTATAACGTCCTTAGAGGTTAAAAATCTTTTAAATCAGCTCACCTCGATTTTTTCCGAGATGACGTTTTTAAACGCCTCCACCACAACCGGATCGAACTGGGTCCCCGCATATCTCTCCAGCTCCTGCAAAGCCTGCCAGGGTTGTTTCCCGGCCCGGTAGGGCCTGTCGGTGACCATGGCATCGTAGGCATCCGCAACTGCAATTATTCGTGCTCCTAAGGGAATTCTTGAGTGGGATTTGTCCTGAGTATCTTTATCCTGAACAAAATAGGTATGATGAGCTAAAACGATAGGTATAGCTTCCTGAAGAACGGCTCCTACTGAGCTCAAAAGCTTAGCTCCTTTCTCAACATGCTTCGAAACCTCATACTTCTCCTCTTGGGTTAAAGATGCAGCTTTTTTAATCAAATCGCTGGAGGTCTCGATTTTACCGATATCGTGAAGAAGCCCTGCCACTCTGATGTTTTCAACCTCTGAACTGGGAAGCCCCATGGCTATTGATATCTCGCTTGAATAGTCTGCCACCCTCACCGAATGTCCCTTGGTATATCTATCAGAGGCTTCCAGATATTTGGTCAATATCTCAATAACCCCAATATATGCCTTTTTCAACTCGGATATCTTTTTCTCCTTCTCCTCATATAAACTTCCCACCACGTAAGCAGCCAAAATTAAAAATCCTCCCCAGATAACCAGATTCAAAAAAAGGCGTAAAGTTGAACTGTCTTCCAAAAAAGAGACAGGATCCAATGTCGCTATAAAGGTAACCAAAGATATCACTAAAACACTGGTGAAAATAGCCTGCTTTTTCCCTAATAAATATCCGGCAACAAGAACCGGAAGATAGTAGAAATTCAAAAAGGCGAGTTTTTGCAGAACAAAATAATTGGTAACAACGATGGCTGATATCAAGACTATGACCAAAAGCTTCTCAAAATGCTTTACCAAAAAACCTTTTAATTTATACATTTCGACGCCTCCAAATTTGAAGATCACAACAGTTTATCCGGATCTCGTGTAGTTATACCTTTTATCGGTATATTCTATCTAAAATTTATGTATTAGATAAGCTAAAAAGTAGAATGGATAAAGGGTGTTTCTTGAAGCCAAATTTAAATTACCGCGCTTATTATTAATAGCAGGGAAAAGGAATATCTCTGAAAACATAGTTGATTAGATGCATCAGATCGACCAGCTCAGCTTTTCCATCGCAGTTCAGATCTATGCTTTCCGAATCGCAAGGAGGAAAGCCCGATTTAAAAAGATAGTAGGCAAAATAGAAAACGTCAGCCACCTCCACCCCATCCTCATCGTCTGCGTTTCCCATTAAAGTAAAGTATTCCAGTGCACCCAAATCCACCCTTTCCTCTCGATCTTTAGAAGGATCGAGAACAGAAACACCCGCCTTTCTACAAGGTGAACGGCATAGAAGCTGGTATAAGTTCTCATCCGGATTAGAAAATAAAGGATCTTCGGAAAAATTATAAAAGCTGTCGCAGGGACTGCCATTAACGTTTTCTCCCCAGGATGTGTTCCCCGTCCCAGGAGGGCAGCCAACGAAATTGCCCCCGCTATTGCTCCATACATCATTATAACCTAAAAAAGGATGGGAGCCACCCGAGCAAAAAATTCCACCTCCATCTTTGCTGTCGGAGATTATATTGTTGAGAAGCTGAGGATGGAAATTCGAACCGCTCAAAAGCACCCCCCCACCTTCCTCAGCCTGATTTGCAACTATGGTATTGTTAACTATTAAAGTATTGCAATTTCGCTGGTAAATCCCCCCCCCATCTGGTGCGGTATTTTCGTAGATAAGATTCTCTTTGATAACCCCAAGCGATTCCACCGAACCGAATTCTCCTCCCCCTTTATCCTCAGCATGGTTAAAAGCGATAACGTTACCAATTATCTTAGGGGATGAGTAGATGGTATATATCCCACCACCATAGATTTCCGAATAATTCTTGAAAATCCTGTTTCCGGTTATGATGGCATCGGTGAATTTACAGAAAATACCTCCCCCTCTGTAACTGGCGGTATTCTCAAAGATATCATTATTCTGAATGGTGGGTGAGGAATCGAAAACAAAAACACCTCCTCCTACCACCCCCTGATTTTGGGTTATAACATTTCCCATTATTTTAGCCCGGCATGTGTGGAACATGCAAGCTATCCCTCCTCCGAAATGATCTTCGTTTTTTGTAATCTTGTTGTTTCTGATGGTTGGAGAGGAAACGCAAAAAATACCACCGCCATAAAATAACTCGTCAATGCGATAGCTTTTGCCGTTTTGAATGGTGAAGCCAGCTAAAACCGAGTTAGAGTCCTCATCCGATAAAAACAAAACCACACTCTCGATATTAGAGCCATCGATTATGGTGGAGTCGATGGTTTTGGGGTCCTGGTCAAATATGAAGTTGCTTGCAACCAATATTTTTTTTCCAGAAAAATCGATGTTCTCATAATAGGTTCCCGACAAAACCAAAATTGTATCTCCATCCGAGGCACCATTTATCCCCTTTTGAACGGTGGAGGAATCGGCAGGGATATAGATTATCTTTGCATATACTGTTCTGGAGACAGCAGAAACAAAAAATAAAATTGATATTACAAAAAGTTTAAGACACCAAAAGGTCTTGGGAAGGGTCTTTTTCTTAACAAACATATTTTTCAATCTCCTAATTCTTTTAACAGCAGATCGACCAATCTATTTCTGTTTTCCTCGGTGACCTCAAAAATCTTCACGTCCTCTCTTTTTTTAACCCTATCGGCAAAGGGATTCCCTTTCGCCATAATTGTCCCCAGAACTGAATTCTCCGAATCCAGGGCTTTCCAGACCACCTCCCTAAATCTTTCAGAGAAAAGCTCCATCTTACCGATCTCGTCGATTATTACAAGCTTTTTTTGCTTTAAAGCCTCCTCGATCTCCTTCGTCCCAATCCGGTCAAATTCATCTACGTTCACACCATATTTGCCAACCCGGTATTTGCTTCTGAAATCCCTGTGAGATAAAATCCCCTTGCAGCCGGAAAGGGTCACTATCATAAATCCCACCCTGACACCCCCATCTTTTATCTCCTCGGTAAAAAATCCTTTGGCTGGCTTTTGAAGTTTGGCCACCACTTTTTTCAACAGAGTGGTCTTTCCAGCCTTTGGCAAACCGGTTAAAAGGTAATTCATCAAAAGTCGAACTTTTAACTTTGCACAAAAAAACTAAAGTTTTTATCCATCACCGAACTGAGCTTAAGCAATCAATTTATCAATTAACATCAACCGATAAAATACAAGCACTTCTTTAATTTCTACGGGGAGAGAACAAAAGTCAAAAGTAAAATTTCGACAGAACCTCTATAAAAATAAGGTTGACAATCAAAAAAGTCTTTTTAGTTTTCTGTAAACCTGAAAGAAAAAAAGGGAGAGTGAAATGAAATTACATTCAACCGCATTAGGATTCGCCTTTGGGATAATCTGGGGAGTGAGTTTGTTTCTTATTACTTTGTTCTCCATTTCCTCAGGTTATGGGGATAAGTTGCTTAAAGGTATTGCATCGATATATCCGGGATATTCAGTGACCCTAAAAGGAAGCTTTCTCGGTCTTGCGTACGGATTTGTGGACGGTTTTATCTGTGCCTTTATTTTCGGTTTGATCTACAACGCCATAGCCAAACAGAAACCCTCAGCTTAAATAAGGGAATCCACCTTTTTAAGCAACTCTAATCTTGTTGGAGGTTTAATCTTTGATCTTCTGAGGGAACCTGTTTGTCCAATTTCATCTGGTTAGCTTTTCTCCATCTCCTGATCACTTTGAGGTAATCATCCAGAAGTCTTTTCTCTGCCTCGGATATTCCTTCGAGAACTGGAATGCCAACCCTTATTAATGTTCTGGTGATATCAGCCATGGTCCGGTCATACCTTAAAGCCAGATCCGAAATCCTTTTTTTCAGCTCATAGGAGACGAAGATGTTAATGCAATGTTCTCCCCTGGTTTTCTTTATCTCTTTTTTCATTTTTTAATTTTTACTTTTAATTTTAAATTTATCCGACCATATGTTTCCTTTGATGGCTGATCAGGATTTGAGGGGTCTTAATCTCAATTCCGAAATCCCTTTTAAAAAGCTTAATCAATCCGCTCCAGGTCTGGTTATTTCTTTTCTTTTTTATCAGTTCCTCCAGTTTCTTTCTGTGAGGGCTTCTGCAGATTATACAATCCGGTGCTCTGGTGGATATCCCAAATCTTTTTTCAACGTAATCCCTTAAAAGAATTTTCAATTTCTCCTTGGCGTCTTTATGAATCTTCTCCAATTTATATTTTTCCTTCCCCAAAATCTCAGAGATTTTCTCATAGGAGAAGCAGTCATAATAAAAATACAGGATAAGTTTCCTCTCTTCCTCGGTAAGCTTACCCAATGCCCTCTCAACTTTTTTCTCAAGCTCGACATCCTTTTGAATTAAAGATGATCTTTCTTCAAAAGGCGAAAAGAATTCCACCTCACCCTCTGCCCATCCCAGATATCTTATCCTCGGTCTTTTTTTTCTTCCGTATCCTGAAGAGGAGACATAATAATCAACGAACCGGTGTCCAAATCTTTTGTCCTTTTGAGATTCGACAAAAATATTTTTGCTCGCTTTCATCTCCACGAAAATATTGTTATTTTACAAACAGGCAATAACCTCATAATCGCCTCATATCACTTTTGTATCACCTGTTTTTGAGATCAACCTGCTTAAAATATCCTTTTGATTTTGAAACCGGATAATCTATATTGGCGTAGGTTTTAATAGAATTAAAATCATAAAGAGAGGATAATAATGAGCGAGAAAGAATCCCGAAATGGCAGCTTAATAGGCGGGTTGATACTTATCATCCTGGGAATACTATTTCTGTTTGAAAACTTAGACATCCTGGATTTTTCTGAGGCCTGGCCCTTGATTTTAGTGATAATTGGGGTGGGGCTTATAGTAAAATCCTTTGCCGGATCTAAACAAAAAAAAGATCAATCCTCCCTCTCCTCCGAATGAAGAAAAAAAAACTTCTCACCTTTTTTCTTTTATTCTTTCTTCTGATCGGCTGGCCCCTTCTGTCCTACCTGGTAATGGGTCAGTCCCAGGATGAGATCTCTGAAAAACTGGTCAACCCAGCTTTACAGCTTTATCTTCCCACCATCATAGTTGAGATTTTGATATTTTTGTTGATCTTTTTGGTGCTTAAAAGAGAGGGGGAAAATTTAAAAACTATAGGTTGGAGGAATTTCACCTTCCAGAACATTCTGATTGGCTTTGTTTTCTTGATATTCGCAAACGTCTTTATCTTAGTTCTTTCAAGGCTTCTCAACGTAACCCAGCCAACCGAGATCAAATACCTTCTTCCCAGAAACATAACTGACAGAATCTTCTGGATTTTAATGTCACTTACCGCCGGGATAGTTGAGGAAACTGGTTTTCGTGGATATGTGTTAACCAAGCTCAATCTTTTCGTCAACAACTGGTGGGTAACTGTTTTGATCTCCTCGTTTTTTTTCGGGATAGGTCATTTTTATCAGGGACCGGGAGGAATGATATTAACCGGCGTTTACGGTCTTCTGTTCTGCCTTGTTTTCATCTGGAGAAAAAGCCTTTACCCGGGGATTTTTGCCCATTTTCTGCACGATGCCTCAGTCCTTTTCATTCCAATCTAAACGAATCCTGAGTAAATTTGCCGAGGGATAAACCCTCGGCTACGCGTAGCGGAACTTTCATGGTTCCGATATCGAATTCTCCCTGTGGATGTTGTCATCCACAAGAGAGACAATAAATATGTTAGTCAGGGGTACCCTTACCCCTGACTAATTAAACTCTATGGTAAACGATCCACCTTGAGGTAGGGGCGTATTGCAATACGCCCCTACAAAAGACATCTTTTTTATTTTACCAAAAGCATTCTCTTAGTCTCTTTATAATCCTGGGTCTTAAGCTGGTAAAAATAGACTCCAGAGGAAACTTCTTTGCCGGATTGGTCTTTCCCATCCCAGACAACTTTATACTCCCCAAATTCTAAATCTCTCTCCAGCAGAGTCCTCACCAGCTGACCCCTGATATTGTAAATCTTGAGGGTGGTGTGCACGGGGCTGTTAATTGATTTCTGTTTTGCCTGAACTGTGAACGGAACGGTGGTGGAGGAATTAAAGGGATTGGGGAAGTTCTGTCCCAGAAGGAATGAACTGGGTATCTCTGCAGTATAATTTTCCTCCACGAAGGTTCCAGCAGTCGTGGTTTTAAAAATTATACCTCCTTCTCCAACCACCCAACCATGATTAGCATCCACAAAATCGACCGAAAACAAAGCTTCGTAAGTCCCGCTTGTCTTATAAACCCAGTCTATTCCACCATTGGTGGTCTTAAGAATTTTCCCATAATAGCCGACCACCCAGCCATTGTTAGCATCAACAAAATCGACGCCATTCAGAAAATCTCCTGTTCCACTTATCTGAGAATTCCAATCTGTTCCCCCGTTGGTGGTTTTAAGAATTGTTCTTCCAAAGCCGACTGCCCAGCCGATGCTGTCGTTCACGAAATCAATCGATTCCAAAGGATATATAGTGCCGCTTGTCTGTGAAATCCAATCCGTTCCTCCATTGGTGGTTTTGAGAATTGTACCATCCCAGCCAACCACCCAACCAAGATCAGGATTAACAAAATAGACTGAATTGAGTTGACTATTGGTGTAACTTGACTGATAAACCCAAGAATTTCCTCCATTGGTAGTCTTTTGGATTGTTCCTTTCAAACCGACAGTCCACCCGACACTGTCGTTTACAAAATGGACTGAATACAACTGACTTGAAGTCCAGCCCCACTGGGAAGTCCAGTCAATTCCTCCGTTAGTCGACTTGAAAATTGTTCCACCATCACCGACCATCCAGCCTATATCACTATCAAGAAACTGAACACAATTCAAAGTTTGTGGCCACACAGTTTTCTGGTAAATCCAGTTATTACCTCCATTTGTAGTTCTAAGAATTGTTCCACCGGTACCTACTGCCCAGCCATTGCATGTATCAACAAAATCCACTGAAGATAAAGAATTTGAAGTTCCAGTTTTCATTGAAATCCAATCAGTACCTCCATTAGTAGTTTTAAGGATTGTTCCCCCATAACCTACAACCCAACCGATATTTTCATCAACGAAATGTAATGAGAGCAAATGCCGTGAAACTCCGCTTGATTGAAAATCCCACCACATGCCACCGTTTGTTGTTTTAATAATCGTTCCCCCAACTCCTGCAGCCCAACCCATAGCATCATCAATAAAATCCACGGAATACATTGCATAGGGATTTCCCTCAGATGTCCAGTCAATTCCTCCGTTGGTAGTCCTAAGAATTCCTCCATCCGGAGTAACTGCCCATCCATTGCTGGCATCTATAAAATCAACTGAATACAACCAAGCTGAAGTTTCACTGTTCTGAGAAATCCAATCAACTCCTCCATTTGTAGTCATAAGAATTATCCCATTTTGACCAACTACCCAACCAGTAGTGTCATCAATGAAATAGATTGATTCTAAATGGTTCGAAGTGCTGATCGTCAAGGAACTCCATATTGCTCCGCCGTCATTAGTCTTAAGCATTGTTCCGTAATAACCGACTGCTAAGCCAACATTAGTATCAAAGAAATAGACCGATTCCAGACAATTAGTTGTTCCACTTGTCTGTAAAATCCAGGAGATTCCTCCGTTCGTAGTCTTGAGGATTGTCCCTGTATCGCCAACTGCCCAGCCAACTTTTGTGTCTATAAAATAGACTGAAAATAAATATTTTGAGACTCCACCAGCAAAATACTGGACATCCCAGGATGTACCACCATCAGTTGTCTTAATCACTTGACCATAAGATCCTACAGCCAGTACAGTATCAGCACTAAAAACATATAAATCAAAAAGATCACTACCACTAGCTCCAGGATTCTGTGGGAACCACACAAAACTTTGCGCACTAACAAAACCATATAGTAGCATTAAACCCACTAACAACGTTAGAAAAACTCTTAAGGTATACATAAAAGCCTCCTTATTGCCCGACCAACACAATCTTTTATTTTAGTCTCATATTATGAATATCTACCCTTTTTGAAAAAGTCAAGAGCTTTTAGATAATCGATGAAAAATTTTAACACTTTTAAAAATTTTCAAAAAAACGAGATTTTTTTGATTTTTCTCTTGACATCTGCACAAATGTTCAGTATATTAATATGGAACCGATATAAAAGAGGAGGGATAAGATGAAAACAAAGAAGCTAACCCCAAGACAGAGAGAGGTTTTGGACTATATCTCTCAAATGATAAAAAGGGCCGGAATTCCCCCGACTATCAGGGAAATAGGGAAAAAGTTCGGCATATCCTCCACTAACGGAGTAAGAGCTATCCTGTCAAGCCTGGTTAAAAAAGGCTATATCAAGAGAAAGCCCCTGGTATCCCGGGGGATCGAGTTGGCCAAGGAGGTTAAATCCTCCCTGATCCCGGATGATTCATCTGTTTCCGTGCCCATTCTGGGCAGGATTGCTGCTGGCTTGCCAGTTTTAGCTGTGGAGAATATCGAGGGATCTATAACCCTGGATAAGAACTTCTTCAGCGGTGACAGGATATTCTCCCTGAGAGTCGAGGGAGAATCGATGAAGAATGCCGGGATATTTGATGGGGATTACGTGGTGGCCCGTCACCAGCCCTCAGCAGATAAAGGGGACATCGTGGTGGCTATAATCGGGGATGAGGCTACGGTTAAGAAGTATTACCCGGAGAACAGAAGGGTGAGACTGGAGCCGGCCAATCCAGAATTCCGATCCATAATCGTGGAACGGAAGACACCCGGTTTCCTGATCGCAGGAAAGGTCATCGGGCTTTTGAGAAAGATGTGACACAGAAGGGCTCTCTTGTTTCTGACAGTTAACAGGCATTCAAACGGAGAATCTCTGTGCGAGCCGTCCTAATTCTTTCGGCATTGTTAGCCATCTTTGTTGTCCATTGCCTGTTTCTAGATTTCACCCAGGATGATGCTTTTATTTCCTTTCGATACGTCAAGAATTTCGTAAGCGGGGAGGGGCTGGTCTTCAATTCGGGCGAGAGGGTGGAAGGGTACACAAACTTCTTCTGGATTCTGCTGCTATCCCTTTTCCTCAAATTGGGCTTTGATCTGGTTATTGTCTCAAAGATCCTGGGAGTCATCTGCGGCACATCCATCATAGTCCTGGTTTACCTCCTCTCGTGTCGGTACATCGACCAGAGACGCTGGTATTTGAGATTCATTGCTCCGGCCTTTTTGGTGGCCAATTCCGCCTTTGCCTACTGGAGCATCTCGGGTTTGGAGACTACGTTTTTTGCTCTGATGGTACTGCTGAGCCTTTGGGTTTACCTTCACAAGAGGAAACTGGCCATGGTTTTCTTAGCCTTGAGTTCTTTGATCCGGCCCGAGGGGATATTGGTCTTTTTGATCTTCTTACTTTATAAACTTTTTGTCGAGAAGGACAGTCTAAAGGAATGCGCCATTTACCTGGGCGGGTTTGCTCTTCTTTTGTTACCTCATTTTGTCTTCAGGTATTCTTACTATCGCGATTTCCTGCCCAATCCCTTTTATGCCAAGGTGGGATTGTCGTGGGAGAGCTTAAAAAACGGTTTGGAGTATTTTTGGCTGTTCTTGAGGCATTATGGTTTCTGGGGAATACTCTATTTGATTCCGCTTTATCTTTATAAGAGGTCGGACAATCTTTTGAAGCTTTTTGCCTGGATTATATTCATCTATACTCTCTACATCATCGCAGTTGGCGGGGACGTTCTTAAGGCTCACCGGTTTTTTGTCCCGATTCTTCCTTTTCTCCTTTTGCTTTTTGGCAAGATGGTCTTTGATCTTTTCTTGCGATTCAAAAGCAGGTTGAGCCTGACTCTTCTGCTTGGCCTGCTCGTCTGTCTGGGGGTGGGCTTGACGTTTTTCCTCCCCAGAAA
>Ga0209427_10010104_pt1 | contig 10492 bp, 6 predicted proteins | sample DeeMarSWOR136_30_FD_187465 | JGI IMG/M metagenome (GOLD analysis project Ga0209427, IMG submission 187465) | Marine sediment microbial communities from White Oak River estuary, North Carolina - WOR-1-36_30 (SPAdes) (version 2) | ecosystem: Environmental > Aquatic > Marine > Intertidal zone >...
CAGGCGGCGTTTACGTGGGTGGTGGAATCCCGCCTCGTATCCTACCGGCGCTGGAGGACGGGCGGTTTATGGCGGTCTTTGTGCGCAAAGGGCGTATGTCCGGGCTGCTGGCGCGTATGCCGGTGAAAATCATCCTCAACCCCAAAGCCGCCCTCCTGGGCGCTGCCTACCGTGGGATAGAACTGTAGAACCCTCCTACGGCTCTTCGCCTTGGACCCATCCTTGTGGGTGCCTTCCCGTGCTCTCCCCCTCTTATTCGTCGGCCCATTTCCACGTCCATTCCCGAATCTCGGGCATATCCTGACCATATTTTCTGATGTACTCCTTGTGGTCAATGAGCTTGTCGCGGACGAACTGTTTGGTATAGGCAGCCATGTACCCGAGCTTGGGCACGCGGTTAATGACATCTGCCACCAGGTGGAATCGATCCAAATCGTTGAGGACAACCATGTCAAAGGGTGTGGTGGTGGTTCCCTCCTCCTTATACCCCCGGACATGGAGATTCTCGTGGTTGGTTCTGCGATAGGTCAGGCGGTGGATAAGCCAGGGGTATCCGTGATACACGAAGATAATCGGCTTGTCGGTGGTAAACAGCGCGTCAAAGTCCCAATCTGACAGACCGTGAGGGTGTTCCTCCCTGGGCTGGAGCGTCATTAGATCTACTACGTTTATCACCCGAACCTTCAGGTCGGGCACTTGCTGGCGGAGAATGTCGACAGCGGCAAGGGTTTCAAGTGTCGGTACATCTCCACAACACGCCATCACCACATCTGGCTCAGCGCCTTTATCGTTGCTCGCCCACTCCCAGATCCCGATTCCAGAAGTACAGTGCTTGACGGCGGCATTCATATCAAGCCACTGCGGCGCCGGCTGCTTTCCCGCCACAATAACGTTGACGTAGTCCCGGCTCCGCAAGCAGTGATCGGTTACGGAGAGCAAGGTGTTGGCATCGGGAGGAAAGTATGCCCGGACCACATTTGCCTTCTTATTCACCACGTGATCGATAAAACCCGGATCCTGATGGCTGAATCCGTTATGGTCCTGCCGCCAGACGTGGGATGTAAGCAGGTAGTTGAGGGAGGCGATGGGACGCCTCCACGGGATTTCCTCTTGGGTCACCTTGAGCCACTTGGCGTGCTGGTTGAACATTGAGTCGACGATGTGGATAAAGGCCTCGTAGCAGGAGAAGAAACCGTGCCGACCCGTGAGGAGATACCCTTCCAGCCAGCCCTGACAGGTATGTTCGCTGAGGATCTCCATCACCCGCCCATCTGGGGAAAGGTGGTCATCCTCGGGAATCGTTTCGGCCATCCACGTTTTGTTCGTCACGTCGAATAAACCACCGAGCCGGTTCGAGGCAGTTTCATCCGGCCCCATCACCCGAAAATTCCGCTGTTCCTTGTTGAGTTTCATGACATCTCGCAAAAAACCGCCCATCACCCGGGTGGCTTCCGCGGTGACTTGACCCGGTTTCGGTACTTTTACGGCGTAGTCTCGAAAATCCGGTATCTTCAGGTCCTTGAGCACGATTCCTCCATTTGCGTGGGGATTGGCGCCCATGCGGCGTTCTCCCCTGGGAGCAAGTTCCGAAAGCTGCGGTAGCAGCTTCCCGTTATCGTCGAAGAGTTCTTCTGGCTTGTAGCTCTTCATCCATTTATCCAGGAGCCTTACATGATTCGGCTTTTCCGCCATCTCGGCGAAGGGAACTTGATGCGATCGCCAGGAATCCTCCGTTTTCAGGCCGTCGACCTTCTTCGGCCCGGTCCAGCCCTTGGGTGTCCGCAGGATAATCATCGGCCACGGGGGGCGCTTGACAACGCCACCAGTGCGGGCCTCGTTCTGAATCGCCTTAATCTCGGAAATAACGGTATCCAGGGTTTCCGCCATGAGCTGGTGCATGACCTCGGGTTCGGATCCCTCGACAAAAAAGGGCTTATAGCCATAGCCGGTGAATAGGCTCTCGAGCTCCTCATGGCTGATCCGTGCGAGCACTGTTGGGTTGGCGATCTTATAACCGTTCAGGTGCAGGATGGGAAGGACGGCCCCATCATGGATCGGGTTGAGGAACTTGTTCGAGTGCCAGGCAGTGGCGAGGGCACCAGTTTCGGCCTCGCCGTCACCAACGACACAGGCGACGATGAGGTCGGGATTGTCGAAGGCGGCCCCATAGGCATGGGAGACTGCATACCCGAGCTCGCCGCCCTCGTGGATGGAGCCGGGAGTCTCGGGGGCGGCATGACTCGGAATGCCGCCGGGGAACGAAAACTGCTTGAAGAGCTCCTTCATGCCCTCGGCATCCTGAGAGATATTGGGGTAAAGCTCGCTATAGGTTCCCTCCAGGTAGGTGTTGGCGACTACGGCTGGCCCGCCGTGGCCGGGGCCACAGATGAAGATCATGTCGAGATCCTGGGCATTGATCATGCGGTTGAGGTGAACGTACATGAAGTTGAGCCCTGGAGTAGTACCCCAATGTCCGAGAAGCCTGGGCTTGATGTGCTCCAACTTCAGTGGCTCCTTCAGCAGGGGATTGTCGTAGAGATAGATTTGTCCGACGGAAAGGTAGTTTGTCGCGCGCCAGTAGGCGTCGATTGATTCCAGCTCTTCTTTGGAAAGAGTCTTTTTCATGATGTTCTCCCCCTTTCTCCCTCGATTTACGCCTTTTTCGATTTTGCCTTCTTAAAGAACGGGAATACCCTTGGAGAGCTCCCTTTCTTCGCCTTTTTCTCTCGGCCTGTTGCCTTATTCCGTCCTCTTCTTTTCCCTCAGGGCAGAGGCAGCGGCACCAAGTACCCCGGAATCACCCCCCAATTCGGACTGAGCAAAGCACACACTCGGTAAACTTCCTTGAATACCCTCTCCCCGAGCGCTTGAAAGTCTTGTCAATGACCGGAATCGTCTCCTCGGGATGTTTCAGGCATTTTTTGGCCTCCAAAGACTTACACCTGTTTGCGCTTCTCCTCCAGGGCGGCCATGAGCTGGTCGTAGGAATCGGCGAACGCCTTCATGCCGTCTTCCTGCAGTTGCTCCGTAATAGCATCCAGGTTCACTCCCACCTTTCCCAGCTCGGCCAGCACCTGCTCCGCTTCTTCCATTCGCTCCCCCAGGGTTGGGCGTGCCCGTCCGTGGTGACGGTAGCCATCGAGCGTCTCCAGTGGCACGGTGTTGACCGTATCCGCCCCCATGAGCCCTTCCACATAGAGAAGGCCGGGGTAAGCGGGGTTTTTGGTGCTGGTGCTCCCCCAGAGGACGCGCTGAACGCGGGCACCGCGCTTGCGCTGTTCAGCAAACTCCCCTCCAAAGAAAATCTCGCGGAAACGGCGGTAAACGAGCTTCGAGTTGGCGATGGCGGCTTTTCCGCGCAGGGCCAATGCTTCCTCCGTCCCGATCCTTTCCAGTTCCCTGTCCACGTAGGTATCCACCCGGCTCACGAAGAAGGAGGCTACAGAGACTATCCTTTCAGGGCTTGAATGCTTCGCTATCCCCCGAATGTACGCGTGAGAAACCGCCTCATAGTGTTTCATAGAGAACATGAGGGTTATGTTGACGTTAACTCCCTCCGCAATGAGCGACTCGATGGCCGGTATGCCCTGCGGCGTAGCCGGCACCTTCATCATCACGTTTGGTCGGTCAACAAGTCCCCACAGACGCCGTACTTCCGCCATAGTACCGTTCGTATCATAGGCGAGTTCTGGGGTTGGCTCGAGGCTCACCAGCCCATTGAGACCATCGGACCCATCAAAGACGGGAAGAAAGACGTTGGCCGCCATCTGAATGTCCTCTACGATCAACCGGTCATAGAGGGCCTTCGTGTCGATACCGGGGTCTGACTCGACAATCGCCCGTATCGCCCCATCGTAATCCGTGCCCATGGTAACAGATTTGTGGAAGATGGTGGGATTGCTGGTCATTCCGGAAACTCGTTCCTCCACCAGCTGTTTCAGCTGTCCAGTGCTAATCAGGCCCCGACTAATAAAGTCAAGCCATATTGACTGGCCAAGACTCTGAGCTTCCTGAATAGGGTTTGTCATCTTTAGGCCTCCTTTACTGGATTCCTCGTCCCTCTAAAGCCATATGTCTTGTTGTTAACACCTTTTCCCTTGTCCAACTAATCTTGTTTGTTCTTACCATTTATGTTTACGTAATTTGAGGTCATCGCCGAATGTGTAGCTGATTGAGCCCGACAATACGTATCTCGAGATTTCTAATTTATTTAAAAGACGTGCAAAAGACTTTGTCAAGTCCGGTCAATGATCCCCATTCCGCATCGCCGCTGGACACATTCGCCATTTCTTGATAATAAGATAGGGGAAAATAAGAAGCTGGGATGAGGGGACATGGTCTCCGACAATTTGTAACTAGGATCATTATCATTGCAGAGCGAATGCTTGAGCTCAATCGGAATAGCAAAATTCCTTGAAGCTTCCGGGGAAAATTAGGTTCAATGGAATGATATATATGGCCGTGGAATCCTAAGGATACTTTTATGAACCCCTTTGTGATTATAGCACACCTGCGGTTTCAGGATATCTTGGATATCCTCTTTCTCACAGTTGTTGCATATCATCTTTACCTCTGGTTCTCTGGAACGAAGGCCCTGAAGGCACTGGTAGGGCTGTTGGTTATGGGAATTGTCTTCACTGTAGCCCGCTACTGGGGGCTCTTCCTCACCACGTGGGTTTTCCAGATCTTCTGGCAAGTGTTAATCGTGATGCTGATCATCCTGTTTCAATCGGAGATCCGCCAAGTACTTGAACGTGTTAACCCCCTTAAGGTGATTGGCCTGCGAGCATTCTCCAAAGGAGAGGATTGGATGTCGGATTTCGTCGAAGGGATCTTCTCCTTGGCCAGAAGGAAGATCGGCGCCCTCATCATCATTGAACGTATGGACCAGGTTGAGGAACTGGTAACAGGGGGAGTTCAACTCGATGGCGAAGCGAACACCCAGCTTTTACTCAGTATCTTTCAGAAAGAATCCCCATTGCACGATGGGGCTATGCTTATTCAAGGGGGAAGGATTGCCAAAGTAGCCTGCTATCTCCCTCTGAGTTCTGCAAACGGCCTTCCCAAGGAATGGGGGACACGACACAGAGCGGCATTGGGGCTTTCCGAACATTCCGATGCCTGGGTCGTGGTGATTTCAGAGGAACGTGGGGAAATCTCTCTCGCCCGTGACAGTCAGATAATTCATGTGGAAGATCCGAAACACCTTTCTCAACTGCTCATTGAAGCCGTCAAAACGCGCAAGCTTCCCGAAATGAATTGGGTGGGGAGGATACGATCCTTCGTCACCCATCGCTGGCTCGTGAAGGTGGGGATCCTGGGGCTAGTTAGCCTCCTGTGGCTGTTGTTGGCAGGGCAGCAGGATTTCGAGGTGGCCCTGAGGGTTCCTCTGGAGGTCAAGAACCTCCCGGAGCGGATGGAGATCCTTTACCCCGTGAAACCCGAGTTGTACATAACGGTGCGAGGGCTCAGAAAGGATGCAAGCACCTTGACCGAGAAGAACGTTCAAGCAGCACTTGATCTTTCCTCAGCCCGTTTCGGGAACCGAATCTTTCGCATCACCCGGGATCAGATTGTCTTGCCCAACGATAGAATCTATGTAGTGAATATCAGACCCTCTCAAGTCGACTTCAAGTTTAAAGAGAAACCATGAACACTAAGAGACCTAGAAATAATCACAAAAAATCCCCACGCCGATCTCATTCTACCCGGGAACGAGTGCGAACTTTCCTGGGCTTGTTCGGACAGAAAGAAGACGTCTTGATTCTCATCAATCCAGATCCTGATTCCATGGCGAGCGCCCTAGCCGTCAGACGTTTGCTCTGGAAATATGTCCACAGGACTGTAATCACGTATATAGGGGAAATCCAGCGCCTGGAGAATCTGGCCATGAGGGAATTACTGAGGATCCCGATGGTGAAGATTGGTAAGGTGGTACCGGAGGATTTTCCCCATCGGATCTTGGTCGATTCTCAACCCCATCATTCCGAGATCTTCGAACGGTTGACATACGATGCCATCATTGACCATCATTCACTGGGGAAAAGATCGAATGCGCGTTATATAGATATCCGTCCTGAATATGGGGCTACTTCGACAATTCTCGTTGAGTACCTTCGTGCCGCTGGGATCAAACCCTCCATGAAGCTGGCCACGGCCCTCCTCTATGGCATCAAGACGGACACGGCCAACTTCGAACGGGATGTCACCGAAGAAGACGTCAAGCAGTTTCGGTATGTATTTAGATATGCCAATTTGATCCGTTTGCGAAAGATCGAGAAGTCGGAATTAAGACTCCGCGACCTGAAATATTTTCAGGCTGCCCTGGGAAATCGGATTGTGGGGAGGAAGGGAATCTATACCCATTTGGGAGAGGTCCCGAGCGCCGACATCTGCGTGCTGCTAGCGGATTTCTTCATGCGAATCTACGGGGTACACTGGAGCTTTGTCTCCGGCGTTTGCGGAGGAAAGCTTACAGTCATCATTCGAAACGATGGATACAGGAAGGATGCGGGCAGATTGGCCGCCCGTGCTTTCGGTGGATTTGGATCTGCAGGTGGGCATCGAGGAGCAGCCAGGGCAGAAATCCCTCTTGAATTGCTTCACCAAAAGGGGATCGAAGTTGACGATTCCCTCCTGAAAAGTTTTGTTAGAAAGCGATTAAGCCTCTGAATTTATTATTTGTTTGAGGCACAACCATGAACGTGGGTCGGAAGACCAGCTTATATGGGCTGAGGTTTACGGATCTCGACTGGATTTTGTATGTGAAATAACGGATCTTACCTTTTTTGGCAACCTTGTGAATTTGACTCAGTTAGGAATATGACCTGGCGAAAGAGAGCGTTCTTGACTGCACTGCCCGTGGGAGCACTGCTCGTAGCAGCTGCATTGGCCAGAGCCATGCTGCCGACAAATCAACTTTTGTCCCTTTACGGACTCGGATTGCTTGTATTTCCAACAGGGAGATTCGTGACTCTCCTTCCTATTATAGACCAAAGACTACCCTTTTCCCCCTTGTTCCTCGCTGGCTGTTCAGTCCTCGTAGAATCGTGCCTTGCTTTGTTCGTGACAACAAACCTCGACGTTCTCTATAAGCTTCCTAGGTTTGGCCCTGGCCTGAGAGATATGGAGAACAACGGGCGAGAAACTCTTTCTCGACGACGCTGGATCCGGCGAATGGCCTTCCCTGGGGTTGGTGTGTTCGTGAGCATTCCCGTTCCGGGGACTGGTGCCATCGGAGGGACAGTGGTTGCTCGCTTAGTCGGTCTAGGAATAACAAGAAGCTTCGGTGCGGTTTTCATGGGGACCGTTGTGGGGGCTTACGGAATGGCACTGGGAGCAAGTACACTCGCCCATGTGTTTTCTCCTGCGTATGAATCCGCATTCTATTCGCCCATGTTAAAGGGTTCATAGATAAATTAGCATGGATCGGTGGCTTCATATGCATTTTTTAGGTACTGGGACATCATGCGTTGGGCATTGAAAAATGAACCGTTCAGAGAAATTGCCGAACGCATGACCTCTGCATAGGCACGCGGATTTTGATAGAACATGGGGAGAATCACTGATTCCAATTTTCCATACAAGGAGTTGATCTCAGCCGAGGGATTGCTTTCGTGATCCCAACTATCGCCAATTGACCAGCCTGTTACTCCCTCGACATGTCCTTCAATCCACCAACCGTCCAATACACTCAAACTTGGCACTCCATTGAGGGCCGCCTTCATCCCGCTTGTGCCGGAAGCCTCATGGGGTTTCAGTGGAGTATTGACCCACAAATCAACACCCGAACATATGTATTTCGCTAACGCCATATCATACTCTTCAAGGTATACAACACGAACGGCATTACTCAGAGCGGTACTTAATTCGAAAATACGCCGAATCAATGCTTTCCCGCTCTCGTCGCTAGGATGGGCCTTGCCTCCATAAATGATCTGCAAAGCTCCTACCTGTCGAGCCATCGTTCTCACCCGATCGAGGTCAGAGAATAGCAGGTCAGCACGCTTATATGCCGTGGCTCGGCGGGCAAACCCGATAGTCATTGCTTTGGGATCGAGGTGTATAGTAATGCGCCTTTCTACCTCCCTTAACAGCTCCCTTTTTGCCTCGGTATGTGCCTCAATGATTTCCTCGAGTGGGATGCTTACGGCATACCGTAGGTACAGGTTGTCTCGGCGCCACTCCTTGATATGTCGGTCGTAGAGGCGTTGAAAAGGTTCCGAGGTCCACGTAAGGGCGTGTACACCGTTGGTAACGGAGTTGATCGGATAGTTGGGAAACATGTTCTGAGAGATCTCCTCGTGACGGTGGGAGACTCCATTGACGTAACGAGAAAAGAGGAGGGCAAGGTAGGTCATGTTTAAGGTGTTATCCAGGCAGCACTGAGCCGACCTCAAGAAGTTCGTCCTTTCCTCACCAAGCACCGACCGCACCAGGTCGAACGAAAATTGATCATGGCCCGCCGGTATCGGGGTATGAGTCGTGAACACGCATTTTTCACGCACAGCGTCAATGTCGGCATCCGTTAAACTCTGTAAGGCAAACGAATTCGTTCGTTCCTGCAATAAGGCTAACGCAAGAAGGGCTGAATGCCCCTCGTTCATATGATAAGTTCCAATATTTCGATGCCCAAGGGCCCCGATCATCGCCACGCCTCCCAAGCCCAAGATGGCTTCTTGGCACAGACGATAGTGTCCATCACCGCCGTAAAGGTGGTCGGTCAGAGTCTGATCCCACGGTGCGTTCTCTGGCAGAACTGTGTCGAGAAAATAAACGGGCACGGTATGGCCAGTGACCCCGACAACAACACGACGCCACGCACGGATGTGCACTTCCCTCCCCTGAATGATCACCGCAACACGGGGCTCCAAGGGTTCCAGGAACTCTTTAGGATTCCAGTCGGAGGGACTCTCGGATTGGTTACCTCCAGCATCCAGATGTTGGAGAAAATACCCCTTGCGGTGCAGAAGTGTTACGCCAACTATGGGAATGGCCAAATCTGCGGCAGCGCGTAGCGTATCTCCCGCGAGGATGCCGAGACCACCGCTGTAGGTCGGCATGGCCGGCTCGAGGCCAACCTCCATGGAGAAATAGGCTATGGTATGCAGTCCAACAGGTTTCCCAGAGATTGTATCCATATTGAGTATCCTCCCCTAAGAGCCTTCAAAAGGCTCCGCCATAAGGAAGAAGTCGAATATGATCCTTACACTCCAATTACCGCTGTTTTCTCCACAGCGATCTGTTGAACGATTTCCCTACGAGGTAGGGCCGCCTATTCTCGGTCCAAATCACTTCATCATATTTGCACTCCGACACGGAAACTCCCTCCTGAATTGTGTTGTCATCCTATTCCAATAACATATTTCATTAGTCCCTGCTTCGGTGCAAGGAGCGAACTGTGTCCCGGGCAATCATAAGACCTTCATCCACTGGAATGACATAAGCGTGCACCGTGGCATCACCCGCGCTAATACACGCTTCAGACCCCACAACTTTGGAGTTGCGATCCTCGTCCAGTCGAAACCCACACCATTCCATACCAGCGCAGATACGGGCTCGTACCGTCGCCGCGTTCTCACCGATTCCTCCACCGAAGACGACGGCGTCGGCTCCACCGATGACCGCCAGGTAGGCGCCGATGTACTTCCGTACCCGGTAACAAAACATCTCCAGGGCCAACCCGGCCCTGGCATCTCCTTGGCGCTCCGCCTGCAATAAGTCCCTCATGTCGCGAGAGCGTCCGGACACCCCGAGAAGGCCCGATCGCGTGTTGAGCCAGGCTTCCACCTCATCGATTCCCACGCCTTCTCTGTGGGCGAGGAACCCGGGCACTGTCGGGTCGAGGTCTCCCGTGCGCGTCCCCATCATGAGACCCTCTAGAGGGGTAAACCCCATTGACGTATCGACAGAGCGTCCACCTGCTACTGCTGCAGCCGAGCATCCATTGCCCAGCTGCAATGTGATGAGTTTTGCCCCTTCAAGGGGTGTCGATGTAATGGCACTATACCTCTCAGTCATGTAGCGGTGGGCTATCCCGTGAAACCCATAGCGCCGAATCCCGTGCTTTGCAGCAAGATCTCCCGGGATTGCATAGTGCGAGGCTTTTTCGGGTAACGTGCTGTGAAATGCGGTGTCGAAAACTGCTACCATTGGTACCTCGGGCCCCAACGCCTCTTTGGCTGCATAGATAGCCCGGAGAGCAGGCTCGTTATGCAGGGGCGCAAGCTCGCTCACGGCCTCAATGGCCTCAAGGACCTGGTCTTCGATGAGGGTAGCCTCCGTGAAGCGGCTTCCACCATGGACCACTCGGTGGCCAACTGCCAAGGTACCACCATGTTTTAGGAGGCCGGAAGATTCGAGCCAGGCGAGCACACGGCGGGTAGCCTGGCCGTGGTCGGATATCGCAGTAGCCTTTTTCAGCGATTCATGGTCCTCGATGGTAAAATCGAGGGATCCACGGGTACCGATTTCCTCAACGAGTCCGCGAGCC
>Ga0209427_10010105_pt1 | contig 10492 bp, 6 predicted proteins | sample DeeMarSWOR136_30_FD_187465 | JGI IMG/M metagenome (GOLD analysis project Ga0209427, IMG submission 187465) | Marine sediment microbial communities from White Oak River estuary, North Carolina - WOR-1-36_30 (SPAdes) (version 2) | ecosystem: Environmental > Aquatic > Marine > Intertidal zone >...
CCACCCTCAGGAGTGATCGAATTGATGATCTCCATTTCACTGTCGATGATCTCGGCCAGATTCAACTCCTCTGCCAGATTAAAAATCTTGTCTATCTTAGAGTTTATCACCTTTCGATTGTTGCCAACCAGAGAAAACCCTATCACTGCCTTTTGATAGATGTCATTTGATCCGACCTCTGCAACCGAAAGATTAAAATTGTTGCGCAGCCGGCTAATGATCGATTTTACAATTTTCCTTTTGCCTTTTAAAGAACGGCAATCATGCAGCCTGAATGTGATAGTCCCTAAACCCACAACCATGTCACTCTCACTTATACTTGGCACGGTCATATTTTGAACATACAAGATTTAAGCAAAAAAGGAATTTCACATATCCGGAGTTTGGGTTTTTCCATTACTACAACACCCCAACTCCCCAATTAATATAAGCTCAATTTATACCTGAATTTTGCACGAGTCGGAGGCTTTCATATGCCCCGATAGCGGGATTTCCGCTTCGCTCCAACAAGGCATTTAAGGGCGAAGTCATAGTGAACTATTACGAGCCCTTAATAACGCAGCTCGAAGATCCCACTTAAAGCGGGGAGATGGAAGCCTCCGGCTCGCCCTTTGGGTGAAAATTAATGAATAGAAAAGATCATCATCCCATATACCATTTGGGTAAAACGTATAATTACATGATGTTGTATAAACCCGGTTTAAATAAGTAACCTAAAGATTCTCATTAATTTTCATGCAAGATTCAGGTAATACCCGTGCCAAGTATACATCTACTCTTTAAGTTCAGGTTTGATCTCCTCAAGGTAGTAACATTCTATGATATCACCCACCTTGATGTCATTATATTTTTGAATACCGATCCCGCATTCATAACCGCTCTGAGCTTCTTTGATATCGTCTTTGAAATGCCGGAGGGAAGAAATTTTACCCTCATGACATACAATCCAATCCCTGAGTACGCGCACAAGCTGCCCCCGCTCTATTTTCCCCTCGGTGACATAGCAACCTGCGATAGCCCCAACTTTTGGAACGTGGAACACTTCGCGGACTTCGGCTTTGCCCAGGATCCGTTCTTCAAAAGTAGACGACATCATACCGAGTATGGCATCCTTGATGTCTTTTATAACATCATAAATGACATTATAAAAACGTATGTCCACGTTTTCTTCATAAGCAAGCGCTTGAATTTTAGAAGTGGGACGAACGTTAAACCCTATAATTATGGCATCAGAAACGGTGGCCAGGGAAATATCCGATTCGGTCAATGTGCCGGTAGCTGAATGGACCACGTTAATTCTGACTTCCTCGTTGGAAAGTTTTATCAAAGCCTCTTCAAGGGCTTCGATAGAACCATGTACATCGGTTTTTATTATGAGGTTTAGATCCTTAATCTTGTTTGTCTGTATCTGCTCATAAAGTTTTTCAAGACTTAATCTGCTGGTTTTTGCCAGTTCTTTAGACCGTTGTTTCTGTATTCGATGCGCACTGACCTGCTTGGCATTCTTTTCGTCTGCCAGTGCAAGCAATTCATCTCCGGCATTAGGAACACCTGAAAGCCCGATTATTTCAACCGGCATCGAAGGCCCGGCGGACGTTACATGCATTCCCCTGTCGTTCAGCAAGGCGCGTATTTTGCCATAGTGTATGCCGCAAACCACCGGATGATGAATCGCCAGAGTTCCCTGCTTAACCAAAACCGTGGCAACAGGGCCTCTGCCTGAATCAAGCTTTGCTTCAACCACGTAACCCATGGCATGCCTATCCGGATTTGCTTTAAGCTCCAATATTTCTGCCTGAAGGAGAACCATTTCAAGCAGATCATCAATTCCCTGCTTCTCCTTTGCAGAAACCTGGACGAAGATGGTATCTCCGCCCCAATCCTCAGGCACAAGACCTACATCTGCAAGTTCACGCTGAACACGTTCAGGATCAGCATTTTCTTTGTCTATTTTATTAATTGCTACGATGATCGGGACTTTTGCGGCTTTGGAGTGGTTTATCGCCTCAATGGTCTGCGGCATGACACCATCATCAGCAGCAACAACCAGAATTACCAAGTCCGTGACCTTGGCGCCTCGGGCACGCATTTCAGTAAACGCCTCATGACCCGGCGTATCCAGAAATACGATCTGGCCTTTGTCTGTGGATACATTATAGGCGCCGATATGTTGGGTGATTCCCCCGGCTTCATTTTCCGTGACTTTGGTTTTTCTTATCACATCAAGAAGAGATGTCTTCCCATGATCCACATGTCCCATAATAGTTACCACCGGCGGCCTTGCGATGAGCTTATCCGGATCATCCTTTTCTATCTTTAAAACGGTTTCTTCCTCAAAAGAGGCTTTTTCCAGTTCGTAATCGAATTCTGCAGCCACAAGAACGGCGGTATCAAAGTCTATGGCCTGGTTAACCGTTGCCATAACACCTAAAGCCATCAGCTTTTTGATCATTTCACCGGCTTTGATCCCCATTCGTTTTGCCAGATCAGACAGGGCAATGGCCTCATCAATTTTTATTCTACGTTTAATGGCTTTAGGAGTAGTTATCAAAGGCTTTTGTTTCACAAGCGTGGTTTTAGCCTTTGTAACCTTGCGACCCTTACGAATTCGATCTCCCTTTATATAAAGATCGGCCCCTTCAACCACCTCTTTTTTCCGGAAGGATATTTTCTTTTTGAAAAACTTTCTATCACTTGCAGCTTCGTCGAGCTTTTTTGTCCATTTCTTCTTTCTCTTTTTGTCTTTTACAGGCGCCTCTTTCAGGGATGTTATGCTTTCAGGCACCTCTTTTTTCGGTGTAGGTATTTTTTCAACTTTTGTTTTGGGTATATGAACCCGGTCTTTTTCGATCTCGGGCGCTTTTTTTTCAGGAACGGGGGTTACGGGCAGTTTTATAATCTTTGCCGGAACATCTTTTTTAAGCTTTTTGGCGTCTTTTTTCTTTTTTAATTTCTTTAAAGCAACCGGTTTCTTGACTTTATGTTCCTCTTTCGAAACAATGGGTTGAGCAACAACTCCATCAGGTGCATCTTCCCTTCTTGGAGCGTCTTTCTTTACAGCCTTTTTTCCTTTGGCAACACGTTCAGGAACATCTTTCTTGAGAGGCTCTTGCGGTTCTTTTTCCGGGGGGATTTCTTTTTCTTTAAGCGCTTTTTCAGACGGTTGATCAGCAACTTCTATCTTTTCGGGATGCGGTTTCGGTTCAATAGCCGTCTCTGTCTGAACAGGCATTTGCGGAACACGTTTTTTCCGTCTTCGGATAATTGACGGTTTTATGCGCGTTTCCTCAACCTCTTTTTCGGGTGAGCCAAGTAAATTCATTTTTATCCTGGTCACAGCTTCATCATCCAGAGAACTCATATGGCTTTTTACATCAATATCCATATTCCGTATCTTTTCAAGCAGTGTCTTATTTGTTACGTTAAGATCTCTGGCAAGTTCATATATTCTGATCTTTGCCATCCATCCCCCTTGAATTCGGTTATTACCGAACTTTTGTTTATGCTTATTCTCAGATTTTTAATTTGGCCGATTTAAAAAACCAACCCGGCCAGAATATTTGGTTATCCGTTATCTTCTGCAGCATTATCAGCAGATAAAGAATGGCCGGACGTATGCTCATCACTATCACCATTTTCTTTTAAGACCTTCTGAACATCCGAAACCGCTGAATTCTCATCGCTATCCAATTCATCATTCGGTAAAGCTATATTCGGTAGTTCATCGACTGGGTCTGTGCTTGCCATATATTCTTTTGCAGTTTCGATCAGTTGCATGGCTTTTTCTTCGGCAATGCCTCTGATCTGTATCAAATCTTTTACTGAAGAATTGCTGAGTTCCTCAGCAGAAAAAAATCCCCTTTCATACAAAGCATCCGCCATGCTAATTCCAACACCCGGCAATGAAACCAGAGAGTTGTAGCCATCTTGCATGGCTTTACTGTATCGTGTTTCACTGATGACATCAAGATGCCATTTTGTTAGTTTTGAGGCCAAACGAACATTTTGCCCTCTTTTCCCGATGGCTATTGAAAGAAATTCGTCAGGTACAATGACTTCCATTGAAAGATTCTCTTCATCAATAATAACTCTGGATATTTCGGCAGGTGCAAGTGCATTGCATACAAATTTTGCAGGATCAATATGCCAGGATATAATATCTATTTTTTCACCTCTCAGTTCCTGAACAACGTTCTGTACACGACTCCCTTTCATTCCGACACAGGCGCCAACCGGGTCTATATCAGAATCGTTTGAAGTCACTGCAAACTTTGCACGGATTCCGGGTTCACGAACCGCACCCATAATAGTTACGATACCTTCGCTGATTTCCGGAACTTCTGTTTTGAAAAGACAGATCAGAAAATCAGGATGTGTTCTCGAAAGAATAATTTGCGGGCCGCGAGTTTCATGAAGCACATCCATTATATATGCTCTGATACGATCACCACGTCGATACGATTCCTTAGGAATCTGCTCTCTTGTCGGAAGTATACCTTCGGTCTGCCCTAAATTAACAATAATGTCGTTACGGTCAAAACGCTGTACAATTCCGTTTATAATTTCACCTTTTCGACCGACAAAACTCGAATAAACAGCATCCCTTTCCGCGTCTTTCATTTTCTGTATAATGACCTGTTTGGCCGACTGTGCGGCTATACGTCCAAAAGTGGAAGTGTCCATTTTTGTGCCGAGGCTGTCACCGATTTCGCATTCCGAATCCAGCTTGCGCCCTTCTTCAAGGCTTATTTGGAGGTCAGGCTCTGTAATCTCTTCAGCCACATCTTTAAACTGGAATACTTCAATTTCCCCGGTTGCCTCATTGTATTGAACTTCAATATCTACCTTGGTCCCAAACTTTTTTCTCGCGGCAGATTCCAGGGCCTCCTCAAGTGCTTTGATAAGCACCTTGTGGTTAATACCCTTGTCTCGACTAACCTGTTCAATGACACGTTTTATATCTGCTATAAACATACGTCTTTCCCCGTTATTCTAAATATCAACTGTTGTCCGAATTAAACCCTGATTGTTCAACCAAGGGTGCACCTTCGGGCTAATCAGCAAGTCGCGCCATAATAATTTCCTGATAAGGAATACTTGCTGTTTTACCGTCGACCGATAGTTTTACAATCTCTTCAGATATGCCCATAAGTATACCTTTGAAATTTTTTTGGCCGTCGACAGGTTGAGCGGTTTTAATTTTTACACGGCTTCCTTTGAATCTATCAAAGTCAAGCCTTTTTCCCAAGGGACGATTCGGTCCCGGCGATGAAACCTCCAGACTGTATGGCCCGGTATTTTCAAGATATACATCCAAAAGGTCGCTCGATTGGCGACTTATATGCACACAGTCGTCAAGAGTAACTCCCCCGGGTCTGTCTATAAAAAGGCGGAGTATTCTCCCGCATGCTTCCCGTTGATATTCAAGGTGGACCAACTCCACCCCCTCGGTTTCACACAACGATTCTATTAAATCTCTTGCCTGTGCAACAATTTTTTCCTTATTTACCGGAGACCGGTTGTTATGTCTCTGGGTCTTGACCCTGTTTTTTAGTCTTTTATTTGCTTTTTTTCTTTGACCTTTCAATGGTCTATCGATTTGATGAATTCGACGTTTTAAGAATTCATCAAATTGTCCCCTATAAAAAAATAAAAACGGGCTTTCGCCCGTTTCTTCTAATACCGGTAGATCTTTTAGTGGATCGAGAGACTTTATCTGTTCATGTAAATAACCATAAGGAAAAAATTAACTCCAAACCACACATACATAGCCAAAATCTACACTTAGATAAAAAAAACTTTATAATAAACAAGGCGAACATCCAATGGAGCGGGCAACGAGATTTGAACTCGCGACTCCAAGCTTGGGAAGCTTGTACTCTACCACTGAGTTATGCCCGCGCGTGGATATTTGTAAGATATTAAAAAAAAAATCCCTTGTCAATATAATTCAATAATAAATCCTAAATTCTGCTTCATCTGTTTTGAAAAAAAGATAATGAAAATTTTAGGTAAATTTTGAATGGAGTGATAGAATTTGGATTAGCTTATAAGATCGCGTATACTTTTGAGTCCCACGCGAATTTCATCGAGTGTGATGATTGAAGATTTTTCCTTTTTTTCATCCGGTTTGATTTTTAAATGTTGCCTGGCTCCCTGAATTGTAAATTTCTTTTCATACAAAAGATGTTTTATCTTTAGAATCAGCTCAATGTCACTTTTTCTATACAGCCTCTGGCCCGAAGCAGACCGTTTGGGATTTATTTTCTTGAACTCAGCCTCCCAGAACCTCAAAACATATGCCGGGACCCCAACAATCGCACTTACTTCTCCCACCTTGAAGTAAAGCTTGTCCGGCAGTTCTTTTTGATAAGAAGTGTGGTTTTCCATTGTTTAACCCATAGCTTTTAATAGGTTGGCAACAGGTTAGTTAGTGTCCGTCCATAAATGGTCTTTTTGCCCAATCTCTGTGTTATGCTCAAAAAATAATCCTCGGAATATCAAATATATGCCTGCGGTTATTTTTTTCGCATGCCTTGATTTTGAACAAAAATCCTCATTTATGGATGGACACTAGGTAACATATCAATAAGTTCTGGTGTATAAGATAATCATATTGACCCGCCCTAATTTATTGAGATGTTAACAGGTTAGTCTTTTGAAACAAGTCGATTTCAAACAATCGGTAATACTTTCAAAAAGCTGGCGAGTTATAAAGGTTATACGGTCGGCAGGGTTGCATCAACCTTTTTCAAAAGCCTGTCCGAAATGCTTTTATGAAGATTATTTACCCGGTTATCTTCCAAGGTTTCACTGGAAGATCTGTAGGTTATTCTAAATGAGATGCTTTTTCTCCCTGCAGGAATAGGATCACCTTCAAAAACATCAAACAGGTGTAAGTTTTCCACCAGCTCTTCATTTAAATCAATAACGCTTTGCAGGATATTATTTGCTTCAATATCCTTATTAACAATTAGAGTAATATCCCTTGACGTGGCCGGGAATTTCGGAATTGGCGATACAGATTTAGTTTCCGGTATATGATTTATAAGTCTATCAAAATTTAATTCAAAAATAAAGGCCGCTTGCTTTAAATCATAATTACTAAGCACTTTAGGATGTAATTCTCCGACAAGTCCTATGGATTCGTCTCTAATAATAATCTGGGCCGTAAATCCGGGTTTTGTATAAAAACAGGATGCCGGCGGCATGCGGGTAAAGTGTGGGTTAACGATGCTAAGGTTTCCTAAAAGTTCTTCAATAACGCCTTTTAAATCATAAAAATCACAACTGATCTCCTTTGAAAACCAAACCGCATCGACTCTTTTTCCTGTCCAGAGGCCTGCCAGCATTTCAACTTCATCAGGCAGGCTATCTTTTTGGCCTGTGTTAAAAAAGACATTGCCGATCTCAAACAGCTTAAGATTTCTGTTCTGAACCGATATATTGTACTTCATTGTTTCAAGAAGACCGGGTATAAGAGACGTTCGCATTACCGACTGATCTTCAGACAGAGGATTTAATACATCTACAACCTGTCTTTTTTTGTCATCCGGTTCAAGATTAAGCCGATCACATGATAGATTACTGATAAAACTGTAATTTATTGCTTCGTTAAATCCCATCCCGGTCATCAGACATTTAATTCGATCCCTTGATTCGATCTTTTTTGATGGATGCCTGGCTTCAGCAGGTATCAGTGGAAAGGTTGTTTTGATGTTGTTGTAGCCGAATAAACGTGCAATTTCTTCTGTAATGTCTTCAAATCTGGTTATATCGACTCTACAGGATGGCGGAATAACCTGAAGTCTGTCATTGCCAATCTTATGCACTTGAAATTCAATCGATTTTAAGTAGTTTTCAATATCATTTATATCCAGGTGAATGCCCAGCCGGCGGTTTAACGCCGTGACGCTGAAATCGATCATCCTGTCAGGAAAAGGGTTTGGATATTCATCGATTGCACCTTTAATAAGTTTACCACCACCGACTTCAGCAATAAGCTGCGTGGCTCGATTTAATGCGGTAATGGTTCCTTTGGGATCGACGCCACGTTCGAAACGGTGTGAGGCATCTGTGTTTAACCCTGTTTTTTTTGAAGTCTTTCGGATGCAAACCGGATCAAAATATGCACTTTCAAGAAGAATTTTTGTTGTCGAGTCTTCAATTTCGGAATTCAATCCACCCATAACCCCCGCAAGGGCGACCGGTTTTTCACCGTCGCAAATCATAAGCATTTCCGGGTCTAGGCGGCGTTCTTTTCCATCAAGAGTGATAAAGCCTTCACCATCCCTGGCCGTGCGCACCACAATCCGGTTTTCGGCAAGGCGGTCAAAGTCAAAGGCATGAAGCGGTTGGCCGCTTTCCATCATTACAAAATTGGTTATATCTACAATATTGTTAATCGGTTTCAAACCCACTGAAATCAAACGATCCTGAAGCCAGAAAGGAGACGGCCCAACAGTAATATCAAAAATAAGGCTGGCAGCATATCTTGGACAAAGTTCAGGAGCCATTATGGTTATAGAGGTATAGTCTGAAATGTCATCGAACGATTCCGGCAGGCAAATTTCAGGGTAAGTCACCTTTTTTTTCTGAAATGCCGCAATTTCACGAGCCGTTCCAATTATACTAAGGCAATCCGGTCTGTTTGGAGTCAGGTCAATTTCAAACACAGGGTCTGACAAGCCAAGGGCCTTGTTAAGCGGAAAACCCACCGAATAGTTTCGGCCAAGTTCCATGATGCCGTAACTATTGGCACCGAGCCCAAGTTCGATCTCGCTGCAGAGCATCCCTTCTGAAGCTACCCCCCGGACTATACTTTTTTCAAGGATTGTACCTTTTGGGAAACAGGTGCCGGGCATGGCACAGGGTGCAAGCATATCGTTTTTGACATTGGGAGCACCACAAACAACAGTAATGATTCGATCACCGATATCAACTCTGCAGAGTTTCAACTTATCGGCATTCGGATGGGGATCAATCTTGGCTAACCGGCCGATGACAACACTGTTTAAATAATCATAACGGTCTGAAACCGCTTCAACTTCAAGACCGGCCATGGTGAGGGCATCGGCCAAATCGTTAACATTTATATCAACGTCAATATATTCTTTTAACCAGCTTAAACTGACCTTCATGTTAAAACTGCCTTAAAAATCTTAGATCATTTTCAAAATATTTGCGAATGTCATCAATTCCGTATTTCAGCATGGCAATCCGTTCCACGCCCATGCCGAAAGCAAAACCGGTAAAACAGGTTGTATCGTATCCAACGTTTTCAAACACTGCGGGGTGAACCATGCCGGCGCCTATAACTTCAAGCCATCCGGTATGTGAGCATACTCTGCATCCATCCCCTTTACATATAACACATCTAATATCGACTTCAGCGCTCGGTTCTGTAAAAGGAAAAAAGCTGGGCCGGAATCTGAGACTGGTCTCTCGGTCGAATATCTGATGAACAAATGTGGTCAAGACTCCCTTAAGGTCACCGAATGATACATTTTTATCGACCAGAAGCCCTTCAATCTGGTGAAACATGGGTGTGTGCGTTAAATCGGAGTCACAGCGGTATACCTTGCCGGGTGCAATAATTCTCACCGGAGGTTTCTGCTTTTCCATTATTCGGGGCTGAGTAGGAGACGTATGAGTACGAAGAACAATGTTGTCTGATATATAAAATGTGTCCTGCATATCTCTTGCAGGGTGATTTTTAGGAATATTAAGAGCTTCAAAATTGTAATAATCTGTTTCAACCTCAGGCCCTTCAGCAACATCAAATCCCAGTCGTACAAAAATGTCGCATATTTGTTGAGTAATCTGGGTAATTGGATGCAAAGATCCTTGCCGGGCGACTCTTCCGGGCAGCGAAACATCAATCCGGTTGTCTGTTTCATAAGAAGAAGTTTTAAGTTGCTTTAAGGCTTTTTTAAATAACTCATCAAGAATTTTTTTTGTTTGGTTTGCCTTTTTCCCTGCTTCTGGTCTGCTTTCCCTTGGCAGGTTTGAAATATTCCTCAAATATTGAGTCACCGCACCCTTTCGACCCAAATACCTGACCGAAAGAGCTTTGATGCTTTCACTATCAGAAGCAGCTTCAAGTTCCTTTAGTGCCTCTTTTTTAATCTGTTCTATAGTTTTTTCCAATTTTTCGTTCTATCTTTAAGCACAAGTTAGTTTGCTTGGCTCATCCCGCCATATAGCGGAAGAATGTTGGAATAGAATTAAAAAAAATCTTGTTCCAAAATATACAAATAATTTCTTTTAGTTGTAAAATTTCCCAGTAGCTTCTCAATATATTCTGGTGTATGAAATAATCATATTGATCCGAATCCATAATTTATTGAGATGTTACATTTCCCAGACCTTGGGTTAGAGCTGATCTGATGCAAGATTTGCGATTTGAGCAAATCCCGATGGATCAGAGATTGCTAATTCAGCGAGAACTTTTCGGTCCAGATTAACACCGGCAAGTTTTAATCCGTGTATG
>Ga0209427_10010108_pt1 | contig 10488 bp, 11 predicted proteins | sample DeeMarSWOR136_30_FD_187465 | JGI IMG/M metagenome (GOLD analysis project Ga0209427, IMG submission 187465) | Marine sediment microbial communities from White Oak River estuary, North Carolina - WOR-1-36_30 (SPAdes) (version 2) | ecosystem: Environmental > Aquatic > Marine > Intertidal zone >...
ACATGGATAACCCGGAGAAGGACAATCCGCAGCTTGTCAGGACAATTGTTGCAGCTGGCGGAAATATCCAGTATGTGACTGAAGAGAGATCGACGCTTGAAGACGTATACTTGAAACTAGTGAGGGGGGCTTAAGAATGCGATTCTGTAAATCATGGATAGTGGCCGCTAAAGACTTGAGTATATTCAGAAATAACAAGTACATCCTATACAGCTTAATCGCAATGCCACTCATAATGGGACTGCTGATTCCCGCGACGCTAATCTACACTCTTCAAGCACAAGCCGCATTAATGACACAGGCACAACTTATCGAGAGTGCAGCCTCTTTTGTAAACATGTTTAGTTCATTTTTTGTCTTAACTGCTGTCACATTCCCAACGCTAATAGCCTCCTACAGCTTCATCGGAGAAAAACTCGAAAAGAGTCTTGAGCCTTTACTGGCAACGCCAACAACCGACGGTGAACTGCTCTTCGGCAAGAGTCTGGGAGCTTTTATTCCATGCATCGGCGCAACTTACATTGGAGAGCTGATATTCGTCATAATCATAAATGGCTGGTCAATAATCAACTTAGGCACATTCCTCTTACCAACGGTGTACTGGGCCGTGATAACGGGCATCGTGATTCCTCTTGGATGCGTTCTCAGCGTTGAAGCCAACATAATAATATCTTCCAGAGTAAACGATATACGTGCAGCTCAAAATTTAGGAGGTATCATCATCATGCCCATGATACTTCTAACAGTTCTGCCTTCAATAATACAGATTCTCCCAATGGTCACGCTAGCGCTAATACTGTCAGGAGGGTTAGCCCTTGCAGACATTGGCTTGTTCTACCTGAGCAAAGCAACGTTCCAACGTGAAGAAATACTGACGAAATGGAAGTAGTTCGCGCTATGATACGTACGGTATTTGTGATAGACCCGCTGGGAATTGAACCTCAAACCAAGTAAAGGTACAATATGCAAATACCCAATTCCTTTTTTGTTTTCTTGTACCAGGTTTAGCGTGCGCGCACGCGAACAAAAACTTAGCGCCGCTATGATGTCGAGCATCTTTTTGTGTTGTTGTCTTGGGAAGCCTGATTTCTATTTGCTTTCTCTGGCTTGTATGAGCATATATGAAGCGACAAAGACGAACGCAAGACCCGTTATGCCTTTGACATCATTATCAGATAGCGGAATACCAGGTTGGCCCCAGGTCACCAGAAGTGCATCGACAGCCAAGATAAGAGCGAGCATTAAGACAAGCAATCCCACTACAACATTATTCCAGTGGAATATTTTCATAAATAGCATTTTCAACCGTTTTGCCTTATAGTTTTTTTCTCTTCGTTTGCGCTCGCTTAAAATGCATGACGACATAGACCAAAAAAGCTCCACTTTAAAGTCAATAACTGAGAAAGACAATGAGAAAAGCTGGTCTCACTTCCCGTTTATCAACAAGATATATAGATGCTGGGCGTTGACTATTTCCAAAAATAATTGAGGCGGATTAGTTTGGTCAAGGTTCTGTTTGTCGAACCACCCAAGGATTATTGGTTTGTCATGGGCGAATACCTACCCCCTCCATACGGACTTCTCCAGCTTGCAGGCTATCTAGAAGCCAAAATTCCCGAAGCAGATATTGAAGTTGTAGATTGCCAAGCAATGTCACTGGATTGGAAAGGCTTGGAAAGAAGAATGGACTCTTTCGATCCTGATATTGTTGCTACAAGCGGTTTTGCCACGTGCAATACTTATGTTGCAGCTAGAACTCTAGAGACTGCAAAGAAACTGAAGCCAGAAACACTAACTGTCGCTGGAGGTCAGCACTTTTCATCTACTGCTCAAGAAAGCCTTAAGGCATACCCAGAAATTGACGTAGTTGTCAGAGGAGAAGGCGAAGAGACTCTTGCAGAGCTTACCAAGGCAGTTGGGAACAACACGAGCTTTTCAGGAATAGCCGGCATATCATTCAGAAACCGGAACAATATACGACGCAATCCACCAGGTCCTCTTTTCGATGACCTGGATTGTTTACCCTTTCCCGGGTATCATTTTGTAAAGGATTACGTGCATCTATATCATTTCACTATGATGGCTGGCTCCAAAGCCAGATATGGCATAGTTGAAGCCTCAAGAGGGTGTCCTCATCGTTGCACTTTCTGTTCTCAATGGAAGCATTGGCAGGGCTCATACCGGCACAAATCTGCAAAACGCATTGCCGACGAGATCGAATTTCTCCACAAGAATTATGGAAGCAAGCTTCTATGGTTGACAGATGACAATTTTGGTTTTGGCCAGCGAATGGAAGATCTATGCAACGAACTGATCAAACGAGGTTTTTCAGATGATATTTCTTGTTTTATGCAAGCTCGGTGCGATGATGTCGTTCGAAACCAAGATCTTTTGCCAAAAATGAGTAGGGCAGGAATTAACTACTTGCTCCTTGGGGTTGAGAGCCAGAGCCAGCGCAATTTGGATAGTTTTCGCAAAGGCACTAAACCTGAGGATGCTGTTAGCGCTGTTCGGTTATTGAAACAAAATGGCATATTCTCTCAAGTAACTTGCATAATTGGAGAGCGTAAAGACTCTCATGAGTCAATTGAGGGTCTGAGGAATTTTATTAATGAATTAGATCCGGACTTATCGATTTTTATGACTTTAACTCCGTTTCCAGGAACAGACCTTTACGAAGAAGCAAAAAACAATGGTTGGATTGAGAATTGCAATTGGGCTGACTACGATATGGTTCATGCTATAATGCCGACAGAGTTCCTTAGTAGGGAACAATTACAGCATGAGCTTTACAAGTGTTATCGGAGCTTCTTTGGTTCTTGGAGTAGGAAAATTCAAGGTATTTTCTCAAGAAATAGAATAAAAAGGAGAGTCTATCGGTATATGGCGAGACAAAGTGTTTTGTTACAGTTGAAAAGCTTGGTTTGAACCGATGGTTCTATGAAATTAGCTGATTTCAAGCTAATAGATAAGAAAGACAATGAGAAAAGCTAAAACTCGCTAAGTGTTTAATTTCTCGAACTAAACTCAACAATAGAAAGTTCCACAAAACTTCTATGAAGTTCATATAACTGCTATGATGAATTTGCTTACAAGAAGTAATATTGACAATATGCTGTATGTCTGTGTGACTATCATTATCCATTTTGGATTGTCTGATGATAAATCAACAATTTTCTCTCTTAAATCAGATTCATTCTTACCGGAAGTTTCATAATTTTTTGAGAGGGAATAGAGCTGTCTGAATTTTCGAAGAACAAACAAGACTGAAAAAGGTATCCCCAAAAGAAATACACCAAGCCATAACTGCTGGTTTATGCTCCAATTCAAAAGAAGAGCCATTCCAGTGCATAATGAGCCAACACTTAATAACACGATTCCTAAGAGCGCAGACTTGGAAAGACCTATACGTACAGTAAAAGTCTGAATATTCATAGCTTTGTCTCCGAAATAATCCCTAATTTCAGTGGGTATGATAACCCCGTAAACGGTTAGAACCAAACCTGCAAGGGCTAAGAGAAAAAGCAGATTTATTTCTAATGTAAAAGTGTAGAAAGCGAACAGCACAGGACATATAGCTAAAACGATCATTTGTGCGATCGGGGCAATCCAAGATCGGGCTTTCAATCTCAAAGGAGGAGCCGAGTAAAAAATTCCCAGAAGAATACCAGCTATCCATAATGGGAGCAATATCAATTTTTGATAAATTAAAGCAGATATTGTAGCTAAAGCAAGTGTTACTAATAATTCGATAATTAAAACAATCTTGACTTTATTATGTCCAAGTGAATCTAATGCTTTTACCAGCTCTTTTTTTCGTTTATCTTTCAAGTCCAATTTATAATCATAAAGTGCGTTTGCTTGAGCTCCTATCAAAGAGCTGAAGTTTATTACTGAAAAAGATAGGAGTATTAAAATCAGTCCGTCAATAAGACTCAATGGCGGGCTAGCTCCCCATGCAAGTCCCATAATAAGTGAACCTAGATTTGGCAGAAGAAACTCGATTCTGGAAATTGAAGCAAGCGATCTTATTGCATTAACCATAATCTCGAAATCTCAGGATCACATAATTAAAGATGCTGAAATGCCAGACTTAGTTCTAATGCTGCAATTTCAATATTTCTACAAAAGATTTTGCGCTTTCTTATGTTTGAGATGGATCTCGATAGGGCTCTTGACTCACAAAGTTTATCTTTTCATCATTTACTTATTCGTTGACGACTAATATGCTCGACATGATTGATGTTGTTCTTTTTTCGCGCATAATTCAAGTCGTAATAATAGTAGTAGGCGCGTTTCTTCTTCAGAAAATATTCAATCGCATATTGACAAAAGTTATTGAAGCCACAAACCAGGATAGAAAACGTGTTATTAACAATGTCAAGCGGTTCCTTCAAATTATTATTTATTCAGTGGCCTTGGTTCTTGTTTTATGGATTTTTGAAGTTGATGTAACAGGTATGTTGGCAGGTCTCGGCATAGGCGCTTTAGTAATAGGATTTGCTTTGAAGGACATAATTGAAAACTGGGTTTCAGGATTTCTAATATTTACAGGTAAGACATACAAAATCGGAGACGTAATTCAAGTGGGAAACCTAAAAGGGGTTGTGATTGGGATAAGTCTTCGCACTACTGTTTTGAAAACTTACGATAGGAACGAAATAATCATGCCTAATTCATTGTTGTTGAAGGAAAAAATCATTAATCTCACTGGTGGGGGTAACGAAATGGTAACTAACATTGTCCTTTCAATTGATTATGTTTTTGATGTTGAAAAAGCTAAGGCTGTGATTGAATCTGTGATTCATGGCGATCCAAATGTTGTGTTTAATTTGAAGAGAAAGCGGGAAATAAGATTCATAGTTAGATGTAAAGAGTGGACAACTGAAATAGAAGTGCTGTTTTGGATTAATGCTCCTGAAAATGAGGAGTTCATTAAGTCTCGGGTTTCTGAGTTTGTTAAAAAGAAGCTTGCTGAAGAAAAAATCTTGCCGCCTATTCCAGCGGTTATGAGAAAAGACTTCTTGGAAGAAAAATGATAAAGGTTTTTCCTAAGTCATTTGTGTGTCTTGATATTTGATCCAACGAACCATTTTGCATTTTTCCAAATTCTATTTTCTAAATCAATTATTTTTTAGAATTTCATTTTCTATTTTGTATACCCGTTTAGAATTTAGAAATTAGAAAATCTCTTTTGCTTGTCAAGAATTCTTGACTAAAAATCTGTGATCTGGGCTTGTTTTGTCAAGAAACCTTGATAAAAACGCTTTTTATCATGTTAGAGTTTAGATTTTATGAAGTTTAAATGAATAGGCCAGCTATTCCCCTAATCTTTACTTTAGTATTGTTGGTAGCTGGGGGTCTATTTGGAAGTCTTTCATCAGCTAATTTCTTTCCAGACCCTGGTCGAGACCTGCCTCGAATATACATACGAAACGATGGGAGTATCGAACCAGAGATGGTGTCCATTGAGAAAAAAGGCAGTCTCTACATATTGACGAGCAACGTAGTTCATTACACTATCGAAATTCAACGCGACAATATTGTTCTTGACGGTGCTGGATACTCGATTCTGGGGAATGCAAGCCGAATCAAAGGTTATGATGATGGAAATAATGGCGTTATTGTAAATGGACGAAACAGCGTGAATATCAGTCGCTTGAATTTTGAACAAGGCGATACGGGCATCAGGATCTCAGGCTCCTCAAACATCTCCGTCATTGATAACACATTCAGCAACGGTCTCATCACGGGTTTAATACTTCAAGACTCAACTCAGGTCCTAATTGAAAACAACGAATTCAAAGACCTCCAAACAGATATTGAAGTTCCGTCAGTTAGTCTAAATGGCTCTATGATTACGTTTAGAAACAACACTTTAGCTGGCAGCGCATATGGCGTCAAAATCTACGGTGCATCAAACTTAATATCAGATAATAAAATCGAAACAACCTCCCACTCGATAGAACTGAATGCAGCACATTCAAACATAATCACAAGAAACAAAATCACGGGTACAGTATTACTCGCCGGTTCCTCAAACAACAAGATCTCGGGAAACAACATGACAAGCATTCGACTGCTGATTGTTTCCAACAACACCTTGTTTGACAACTACATTACATATGTAGAGCTTAGCGAGTTTGCTGTAAACAATACTTTTTATGGTAACACTTTTGCAGAAGGCTTGGAAGTCCGCTTTTATGGTGCAGAAACGACTTTATGGGACAACGGAACCATAGGCAACTACTGGGAAGATTATAATGGAACAGACAGCAATGGAGATGGCGTAGGCGATTCCCAATATGTAATAACTGGAGTCAAATGGGACAACGATGTCGGTGGGGATGTAAGCGTTGTTATTGGCCAAGACAATTATCCATTAATGGCGCCGTTTGAAGTGACATCAGTTCCAACGCCCTCGCCAAAACCTAAGCTTGACTCAGAACCTTTTCCGATAACAATAGTCATAGCTTCCGTAATCACAGTAGCTATAGCGTGCATAGCTCTGCTAGTCTACTTTAAGAAACGCAAGAGGCAAAGCATATGAAAAGAAAAGCATTAGCATTAACGCTTATCCTTGCAGTTCTATTCTCATTAGCATTTCTAAGTTGCAGGATTCCAACGGTCAACGCCTCCTTCCATATCTCCCCAGACGGTCACGTCTCAGGAACCGACAAAATACACCGTAACGGAGACGTATACACCTTCACTGATGATATTCATATGGACATTAGGATAGAAAAAAGCAACATAATAATCGATGGTGCAGACTTTAAACTCTCAAAAGTCGCACCTTCAGGAAACAGGGGGATTACATTTTCATCCGATGTGCACGATGTTACCATTAAAAACTTGATAATAACTGGATTTGGATACGGCATTATATTGTCGGGTTCGGGTCACACAGTGACTGGTTGCACAATAATTGACTGTTATGGGGGCATTTTACTAGACAAAGCCAATGATAATACTATCGTAGACAACAAACTCGTAAACACTACCGTTCGCTTCGATGATTCATCAAATAATCGCCTTAGGAATAATAGGCTTGAAAACTCTTGGATAGGAACTTCTTGGCAAAATAGTTACAACGATGTTGATTCTTCAAATACACTTGACGGAAAACCAGTATACTACTTGGTAAATCAACATGATTTAGTTATAAGTCCAATTGATTACCCGGAAATTGGTTGCCTTATCTTGATAGGTTGCACAGGCATAACCATTAAAGACACAGTTTTCTCCAGTCAACCGACACACGGCGGAGTTACTATGACCTATACAAGCAACTCAGCGATAATCAACAATACTTTCACTGACCTTTTGGATGGCATAATAATCTATGAATGTTCTGATATTGTGCTGTCGGGAAATTATATTATGAACAATGAAGTAGGAGTCAACATTCATCCGGTAAGCCCACGCATCAATATAACGGGAAATCATATTGAAAAAAACGAGATGGGCATTTCTCTCGGTATGGCAGACCTAAATGTCTATCACAACAACTTCATTAACAATACCCAGCACGTTTATGACATGTTATGGCACCCCTTGAACAGAGCCCATCCTGTTACGTACTTCTGGGATGATGGCGTGCAAGGCAACTTCTGGAGCGACCATAATGTAACCGATGCTAATAACGATGGCATAGCTGACACACCATATGTTATCAATCAGTGGTCGGACAACATTGACCGATATCCGCTTATGCAACCTATTCAAGTAGAGTTTAAGCTTCCTGTGGAGCCAGAATCTACCTCCTCCCCAGAACCCGAACCCGGAATAACGTCATTCACAACCGTACTTATTGCTGCTGCCTTAGTTGCGTCAATTTTCATAGCCACCATAGCTTTAACAATTTACTTTAAGAAACGCAAACGCTAGAATCCAGTTTTTCTAAATCTAATTTCAAAACTAAGTAATTTTTTAGAAATTAATTTTTTTTATTTTGTGTACCCGTTTAGAATTTAGAAATTAGAAAACATTTTGACTTTTAAATCTTAAAGAAGAGGGAAGAATAGGAAGGGCTCAATGAGAACGGAATTTACTACACCAATCTGAAATCTTGCTTTCAGTCTCCTCTCGATTCTCAAAGACCCTAGTAACTACGAGTTCTCCAACAATATTTCCATTAGAAACTAAGGCTTTGGTCCTTTCAAGAGCTTTCTCCTCTCCTACTCCCTCATTTGTGCAAAAAATTGCCACATTCTTTCCTGCAAAATCGTTTCTCTTTAAATATGTTCTAATTGCAGATGCGGGTCTACTATTCCAAACTGGTGTACCAATTATTATAAGGTCAAAGTCGCTTGGTGACTTTTTGGTTTCCCTAATTCTTGTTACGTTTCCGCGCGTTGCATCATATCCAGCTTTTAAGAATCCAAATCTCCCACTTCTATTCTTTAGGTCAACGACTTCTTCAAGTTTTGCTTTGAGTTCTGAGGCTACTTTTTCAGCTACAAATTTGGTTTTTCCAGTTCGAGAATAATACACAACTAAAGTCTTCACAATTATCCCTCCAACTATGACTGAGAAGCTAACTTCAAATTTGCTCGGATATTAGTTTCATTGCGTTATCCGCCCATTCAATGCTTGCTTTATGCATATTCTTACCCAACAAGACGGTAAGCAATGAATAGAAGTATTTTTCGTTCTTTTTCAATTGCGTCTTCAATTCTTTTTCAAGTAAGATAGCTTTTTCAAGTTTTGAGACATTTCTTATTTTAAACTCTTCTATATGTTTAATAATTGCGTTTTTAGGCACATGTTCCCCAAAAGCAACCTTGAGTAATGCTTCGATTCTTACACTTTCAGGCTCAGCGGGCTTCAATAACCATTCTTGAAGTTTCTCAATTCCTTTATCCGTGATAGAATAGACTTTTCGGTTTGGTCTATTCTCGTTGATTACTACTTTTTTTGTTATGTACCCATCTTTTTCCAGCATTCTAAGTGTCGGATAAATCTGACCATAGCTAATACCCCAAAATGCACCCATGCGGGTTCTTACTCTCTTATTGATGTCGTAACCCGACATTGGCTCTTTACTTACCACGCCCAGTATTCCATATTCAGCAATGCTTTCTTTCATCGTAACCCCCCTCTAACATATATCATACAACAATATAAATATTTCGTTATATATCAGTAGGATATATATTGGAGTGTATATTAGCTAATCTGGAATGGTTCAAAAACTAAGGTGAGGTGATATGGAATGAAACTAAAATTTGCCCGAATAATTTCCATTCTGCCAATAATTCTTACACTATTAACCGCTGGTTGTGATGCAACGAAATATCCCAATGTTCACCCAGTGTTAGGAATATTGACGCTGGGATTTGCAATAACAACAACACTAAGTCTTTTCCTGTTGAAGCAATAGATATTCCACATCAAACCTCTTTTTTGGCACTAATTTTTTGTGTTTAGGTTATAAACATAGAAATTAGAAAATCATTGCCTTCAGAAAGACTAAACATTTAACATAGAACTTGCCAATACGCGCCCTCGGGTGTAAATACACTTGAGAAACAAACATAATCTTGTTCTCTATATTGATAAAGAACTAGTTGCAAAGTCCAAATCTCTCGGCTTCAATCTCAGTAAAACCTTCGAAAACCACTTAAAAAACCTAATAACACAATATTCAACTTTTAATTCAGCAAACAACTTCAATTCACGCAAGAATAGAATAGAAATGATGGAGCTGCCCGGATTTGAACCGGGGTCTATAGAGCCCAAGGCTCCATTAAAGATTAACTGGTCTGAGTATAAGCAGTACTTGTTTTCTAAGTATGCCAAGTCTTATGCAGTTCAACTTTTTGAGTATTCAAGAAAACACGATTCTCTGCTCAACGATGTTAACAGCATATTACTGTCTAAATCCACAATCAGAAATAACGTAATCAACTCACTAACTGCTCTAAGCAGATTTTTAGGAACATACGATTCTTTCATGGCTAAAATGAAAGCTCACGGAATCAAAAGAGTAAGACCAGACCGGTACAAACTTTCACCAGAATCTTCAACAGTAAAGCGCATAATGGACTTGGCGAGTGGTACAAAAAAGCAATGGCGGTTCTCAAAAAGAATGAACAGCTCTATCTTAGGTTTATGCTCCTGAGTGGAGTTAGGGCAATGGAAGGAGTCAAATCATTCAATCTCATTGTGGAATTAGGCTCAAAGTACGCAGAAGAATACTATAATTGTGAAACACGGTTTCTTGAGCACTTTAAGTATCCTAAGTTGTTTCTGCGAAGAAGTAAGAATGTATATGTTAGTGCAGTTCCTGAAGAAATACTTGATGAAATTTCAAAGTCTAATAGAATTTCCTACAATGCAATTGACAAGAGATTAGACAGAGCGGGATTACCAATGAGAATCAAGCAATTGAGGTCTTTCTATGCTACCAAAATGAGAGAAATGGGTTTGTTATCAGAGCAGATAGATTTAGTTCAAGGAAGAGTGGGAAAAAGTATTTTTCTG
>Ga0209427_10010111_pt1 | contig 10486 bp, 14 predicted proteins | sample DeeMarSWOR136_30_FD_187465 | JGI IMG/M metagenome (GOLD analysis project Ga0209427, IMG submission 187465) | Marine sediment microbial communities from White Oak River estuary, North Carolina - WOR-1-36_30 (SPAdes) (version 2) | ecosystem: Environmental > Aquatic > Marine > Intertidal zone >...
CAGGGAGATGGCCCCCATGGGGCATACGGCGTGGCAGTTGCCGCACCCGACGCACTTCGACTTATCTATATCCAAGATGATCACTCCAAGCTGCATCGCTGAACGCGATGCCTTTCCTATGCAGAGAGCTCTGGGAAAATAAGATTTTACTCATGAGGCCCAAATTACTGTAACCTATCACTTGCCTCAACGTGTAGATGCTTCTATAATCCATTAAACTGAACTGTGCGCCTAACTCTATACGTGATGGGTAGGATTGAACAAGAGAATAGTCCTCGGAGTAGGGGTGGTTGCCGTGCTCTTAATCCTTGGATATCTGCGGGTTCGAGATGACGATGTGGGGACCCAGCCCGTTTCATCCTCCGCCGAGATACTTTTCACATCCAACAAAGATACGGGGGGAAGGAGAGAAGAGATCTACGCCATGAACGGAGACGGAGGCGACGTGACCCGCGTCACCTTCACGGAGTATCACCACTTCATAGTAGGTATAGACAGCTCGGGGAGATGCCTAGCCGTCAGCCGCGCCGAAAGGGACACGGAGCCGCCGCAGGGGATCGGCGGCGAAGACGGGAAGAGTCTCTGGGTCATCGACCTCGAGACCGGCAACGAGACGAGGCTGACGGGGGAGCGCGATGAAGCAGAAGGCGACAGCTTCTCCCACGACGGCGAGTGGCTGGTCTTCTGGATGATCCCGGAGGGCGAGTCGACCTCAGACATCTACAAGATCAGGAAGGACGGTTCAGGCCTCACCCGGCTCACCGACACCCCGGACGTGAACGAGTTCGATCCCCAGTGGTCGAACACAGGAGACGAGATCGCGTTCATATCCTACAGCGCGGAAGCCCCCAGGTTCGTCTTGAGGCTCATGGACTCGGACGGCGGCGACCCAAGGACCATCTACGATGGAGAGGACACTGTCTCGACGCCCTACTTCCCGCCGGGTGTCTTCGACCCCTCTTGGAGCCCGGATGACCAGTGGATAGTGTTCGAGAAGCCCACACGGTACGATGGGGAGAACGGCGGCGCCGGCGTATGGCACATCTTCAAGATCAGGAGGGACGGGACCGGGCTTGTGGACCTCAGCGAGGCGGGGGGACACGGGGAGTGGGCGGAGTACCTTCCCTCCTATTCGAGCGACGGCGAGTACATCGTCTTCACCGCCAGGTACGGTCCATCCGATCCCTCCGACACCGACATCGACGTCTTCAGAATGGACGAGGACGGAGGCTCGCTGCTGAAACTGACCGATAACCCGGCCTACAACGAGGCCGCGGTCTGGGTTCGATGAACCAGTAGACTTGTGAAATAGAACTTTGAAAGGTTTCTGGCGTAGCTACGTCTGATCATCCTGGAACAGCTCGATTAGCTCTCCGTCTGGCCCCTTGAAGAACGCGATCCGCAGCTTCAGCGGGGGCTCGCTGGACAACGTTACGTCTCTGGTCTCCACGGTGACCTTGGCTCCGGCGGCCCGTGCGGCCTCGACGGCGGCTTCACAGTCGTCGACCCTCAGGGCAAGGTGACGGAAGACACCGTCCCCGCACACCTGATCGGGGTCGCCCTGGGAGACCTCGAAGTAGTTCCCGTCGCCTGTGTCCAGGAGTACGGTCCTCTTGGGATGCTGGCCCCAAGAGTATCGTTCGACGAAGCCGAGCCCCTCGGAGTAGAACCTGATGGTTTTATCCAAGTCTCTTACCTTCATGGAGACGTGGTGGAAGCCGCATCCCTTGATCTTCTTGTTTTTACCCGTCACTCTCTATCTCCCTAGGCGTAATGATGGAGAATGATTAAGGTTTGCGTGTACGTGAGAGGCTTTAGATTAATAACGGGTTTCCGTGGGAAGGTCAACTAGGCTAGATGGGGTAGACCTTCTCTGTGACTTCTTCTTCGTCCCGCTCCATCACCAGCCTCTCCCTCTTCGTCGGGTAGATGCATCCCTTCCCGATGCAAACACATCCTTGCCAAGGGCCTGAGTGTAGGAATTCCATTTAACTAATGAAAAGTATACTTTAGAAATACTCGGATGGAACAGACAAAGGTGAAGATGTTAAAAGGCCGTCTGAAAATGGATCATCGATTTGCTGAGTTTCAGAGACAAACGAAGTTACCATGTACGGATGAATAGAGTATGATAGCGGAAGTGAACGGCACCGAGATATTCTACAAGATAAGAGGAGAAGGAGAGCCGCTGCTGATGATGCACGGCGGCCTTGGGCAGGACCACACCGTATTCAGCCCGTGGCTGGAGCCCCTCGAGGAGCGGTTCAAGGTTATATACTACGACCACAGGGGGAACGGCCGCTCAGGCCGCCCCCCGCTCGAGACCTTGACCCACGAGAACTTCGCCAAAGACGCCGATGAGCTGCGTAGATTCCTCGGGATCGACGAGATGATACTCTTCGGGCACAGCTACGGCAGCTTCCTGGCCCTGGAGTACGCCGTCAGGTACCAGGAGCACCTCACCCACCTGGTCTTGGCGGGGACGGCGCCGAGCCACGAGTTCCTCGAGCCCTGCAGGGAGAGGACCATCGAACGCATGGCCTTGCATGGCCTGGACACCCCCGGGAACAGGGAGCTGGTGGAGAAGTGGATATACGGCGAGTTCGCCGACGAGGAGGAGTACAACAGGTTCAGCGAGACCATCAAAGGGATTTACCCTCCGAACCCGAAGCGGTCGGATGACATGATCCGCTGCTTCGAGACGGCCAACTACACCCTGAAGCACTGCCTGCTGAGATACGATGTCAGGGAACATCTGGGAGGCATAAAGGTGCCGACCCTGGTGATGAATGGCAGGGAGGACTGGGACACGGTGTTGGAGCAGGCCGAGCTCGTTCACAGGGGCATCCCTGGCTCCGATTTCGTGGTGTTCAAGGATAGCGGGCACGAGCCGTTCGCGGACGAGACGGAGCTTTTCATTGAGACGCTCATCGACTGGATCGAGAAGAATTGAGTTAAAAACTACCTGATTGAGGCATGTATGCTGACCGAAGCGAAGGAGATATCGTGTTCATCCTTTCTTCTTCGCGAGTTGTCTCCTCGCGTCCTCCTCCGGGCTGATGAGCTCCTCGATGATCGAGTCCAGCCTGCTGTAGATGTGGCAGTTCTTACAGTGGAAGATCATCTTACCGGTCGCGTAGCGCCGCCCGCTCCTCCTGTTGACCTCGTTGACGAAGGCTTCGAGGAATATCTGGATGCCCGCGAGGTTCGCCGGGAGCCCCGCGTAGCCGTCCCAGGACCTGAAGTACCCGGTGGTGTGCAGCTTCCCCTCATGGATCTCCAGGTCGAGTATGGTGAGGCAAGGGGGCTCGTGCTTCATCCCCGCTAGCTCCTTCCGCAGGTCCTCAGGCCTCCTGATGAGCAGGACCACCTGGCGGTCTCTGGGCTCCTCCACGAGCCTCTGGATGGCCAGCTCCACCTGGTCAATGGGCTCCCTGAGCCTCCCCCCGTAGGTGTACGTCTCTCCCTCTGCCTTCTCCCCGAGCCACAGGTACTGGAGGGCGTAGCTGGTGACGTACTTCATGTCGCACGGGGCCTTGTCGGCGATGAGGGGCCTGACGTGGGGGTTCTTTATCTCCAGTGTAAGGTTGAGCTTCTTTGTCTCAGTGATCTCGGAGCCGTACCCCACGTAGAACGGATCCCCCTTGGTCCAGATGGTTTCCAGGGTCTTGTACCAGCCGTCGGGTATGTCGAAGGCCTTGATGTGCTCGTACCTCATCTATGTCCCACAGATACCAAGCCAACCGAGTATATGCTTTTTTTTATGTGCGGAAGAACAGTTTTTTCCCGTTAACAACGGCGTATAAAACCCTTAACATTACCAGAGGTTTCAGCGTGCTCAGAATTTTTGTATCCCCACTCCTTCACGCGTACATGACATTATTCAACCATTACGCGTGAAACTGTGCACCCCACTTCTTTTCCCGACGTATGTGAAAAGCCCGTATTTCGTTACTTGCCTCGGCGACCATATCGGGAGACCTGTCCACACAGCCATCGATCCGCTTGGCCGTAGCAGGCGATGCATCTCAGGTAGAAGCTTGTTCAAAGGTAGTACCGGGGCCGGGATGACACCGAACAGCAGAATCAAATCATAGCTTTCATCCGGCAGTCCGGTGTCGAGCGCGTCGGTCCTTGTCAGCCTGACGTTTCTCAGGGAGGCATCACTAATCTTTTGCGCAGTTTTCTCGACGGCAAGCGGGTGGATGTCGAAGGCGTGAACACAGCCCTCGTCCTCTACCATCTCCGCAGCCGGGATGGTGAAGAAGCCTGTGCCACAGCCAACCTCTAGGACCATTAACCCCGGTTGGACTCCTGCCGCCTCCAAGGTCTTCACAGGATCGTTGAACCATCTCCTGACGGGGCTATCAAGCAGATGTAGCATGTATTTGAAAGCGAGGCCCACAATCGGGGAATCCTCGAACTTGCTTCTTCCCTTCCCTGACTGGTTTCTACTAAATACTTGCTCATGTTTGTCAGTTTCACGCGACATTTACACTCCTACAGAACGCGCGTCAGGGAATTATAAATCAGGTAGAGGGTTTTTAGTTACCTAGTGTAGGAGAATACACCAGGGAGGCTTGCGGCTTGCACATCGAAGACGATGTCTTCTCCGAACTCGTTGACCTGTTGCCAGTCATCCAGGAGACCGCCTTGGGGTGCCTGGAGAAGGAACTCAACCTGTTCAAGCATGACAGCTCCCGGATGTTCATGGAGCGGGAGGGCATACTACGGTTTTTCCGTTTTCTCCAAAGGAAGTGGGCCCTCGACATAATCTACGTGCTCTTGATTCAAGGGCAGCTTCACTTCAACGAGATACGACGAGTCCTCGAAGGCATAAGCTCCAGGACCCTCACTGACAGGCTGTCAGAGCTGGAGGGGAGAGGCATCGTCGTTAGGACCGTTCATAGAGATAAGCCTGTCAAGGTCATGTACTCTTTGACGGACTTTGGGAGGGGCCTCGCAGCTTTGTTTGTGCCCGTGCTCTTCTATGGGCTGAGCTACGAGGCAACTTGATTGTTTTGAACGAACACTATGTATTGAATGTGCGATGATGTTCTAAAAATAAAGCAATACATGTACATTTTTACTTGAATTCGTGTCGATACTTCTTCAAGTCTATCTTTCCATTCAATACAGTGATGCCTTCGTCTCTTAACATACCGATTTTCTCCTCCACAGCCCCCCTTGCCCCTCCTCTGAAGTTACCGATGCCTCCATCTGATCTTATTACGCGGTGGCAGGGGATCTGGGGTCCACACGGGTTGTTTCTCATCGTTGTGCCGACAGCTCGGCTGGCGGCCGGCGACCATCTTGGGTCTCTCCTCGCCAACTCTTTGGCCAGGTCGCCGTACGTCGTCACCTTCCCTTTAGGTACCTCGGCCAGTATTCTGAGTATGGCCTGCTGGTAGGCACTGAGTTTAGATAGTTTCTTTTCATCCTCCAAGGTGATGTGATACATTTTCTCGGTTGATCGGCGTTGACTCCTTTATTATCGTTTTCCTATCCAGGGTGAGTATAGGTGGGTGAAACTGTATGACTATAAAGCAGAGTCGAAACTGGAGGCGAATCGACTCCACATCATGTTCACTCAATACAACTACATGGTGCAGAGGTGGGATTTTACACACGGCTTTACTCGTATAAATATTCAGTTTTATCGGATTATGGATGAGTGTGAACTGCAACGCTTTGTCAGGACTTGTTATGATCCACAGTTATGACCACGTTCCCTTTTTTGTGCCCCTTCTCGACGTACCTGTGGGCCTCGACGATCTTCTCCAACGGGTAGCGCCTATCTATGACCGTCTTCAACTTCCCCGCCTCGATAAGCTCTTTGAGGAAGATCAGGTCTTCAAGCTTGGGTTCAGGGCCCGTCGTTCTTATGTATCTCCCCTTCGGGGCCAGCACCTTCTCGCATTCTTTTTTCGAGCTCATGCTGACTGCGTCGAAGATGAGATCGTATTTCACGTCTCTCAAGGTGAAGTTCTCCTTCGTGTAATCGATGACGTTGTCCGCGCCGAGAGACTTCATCATCTCAAGGTTCACGGTGCTGCAAACGCCTGTGACTTCTGCCCCAAAGTGCTTGGCGATTTGGACCCCATAGGTTCCCAGGCTCCCGGAGGCGCCGTTGATGAGGAGACTTTCCCCTCTCTGGATCTTGCCCGTGTCCCGTAGATAGACCAACGCCGCAGTCCCGCTAGATGGGACAGGGGCAGCTTCCTCGAAAGTCATTTTTGCCGGTTTCAGTGCCACCATCCCGTTTTCAGGTAGACACGTGTACTCGGCGTGAGCGCCGAACCTGAGCCCCGGGTAGGTAGACGCGAATACCTGGTCACCTTCCTTGAACCTAGTCACGTCTTTTCCTATTGATTCAACTTCCCCGGCGAGCTCCATGCCGAGTATCTGTCTTCGAGGACCAGTGATGCCTAGAACCATTCTGCCCAGGATCCTCTCAAAAAGTGACCCAGGGACCGTGAAGCTTCTCATCCTGGTGTCTCCTCGGTGGAGCGTCGTGGCGATTACCTTGACGAGTATTTCGTTGTCCTTGGGAGTAGGCTTCTCTACCTCTCTGAGCTGAAGGACCTCTGGTGGCCCGTATTCCTCGTATACAACTGCCTTCATTCGGCGATCCCACCCGTTTTTGCTAAACTCGGTCTACCTTGTATAACTTTCTTATGCAAAATAGGGTTTGGATGGTGGACGTACTAAACGTCTTTATTGTACAGATCAGGTTATCATGGGATGTCCGAGACAGAGGAAGTCTTCACGGTAGTCCGAAGATACTGGAAGATCCTCCTGAAGTGGCTTCTACGAATACATGATTACCCCGAGATCACCGTCGACGAGCTTTACGAGAGGGTGAAATCGGATAAGCCGCCGTTATTGATAGACATACGAACCTCTGAGGACTATAACGGAAGCGGGTACTCTAAGTATGGGCATATCCCCGATTCGCTGTCAATCCCCATGCTTGAGCTAGAGTCCCGTTTGGGCGACCTTGAGGAATTCAAAGAGAAGGAGATCGTCGCATTGTGCCCGGGGGGCGGACTGTCGCTGGCCGCCGTCGACGTCATGAGGGAAGCGGGCTTCAAGGACGTCAAGAGCCTGAAAGGGGGCACCGATGCGTGGCACAGGAAGGGATACCCCACCACCACGAAGGATTAGTATGGAGTGTTAATGGAGTTGAAGCCTGAGTTTCCGATGTCTAAACCTATATATAATCCATCAAAAACGTGTTGCAGTGGTGTCTTGACGTGAACTGGGTTCTAAACTCCATGCTGAAGTATTGGAGGGAAACGTTACAGGTGATATGGCACGCCTTTGCCCGGGAGAACCCTAATTGGCCTGAGATCACCGTCGATGAGTTGTATGAACGCCTCGAATCCGATCCTCCTGCATTGTTGATAGACGTCCGTTCCGCCGAGGATTATAACGGAGGCTATGGCCATATCCCCAACTCCAGGCTGATCCCCATGTTGGAGCTGGAGTCCAACATCGAGGACCTGAGTCCTTTCAAGGACAAGGAGATAGTCACCATGTGTCCGGGAGGCGGGTTGTCCCTGGTCGCGGTGGACATCTTGACCGAGGCAGGCTTCAAGGACGTGAAGAGCCTCAAGGGGGGCACGGACATGTGGCACGAGAAGGGGTACCCCACCACAAACTAGAGGCTATTTCAGCCTCTTGACTAGGAACCTGAAGTCCTCAGGGCCCCGTTCCTCGAAGGAGAGCAGCTCTTGTTTTGTGGCGCTTGCCCATATGGGGATGTCCCTCTTGCTGCCCGGGTCGGTCGTGAGTATCTCGAGCACCTGGCCGACCCTGATTTTCTTCATCGCCTGCATGGATCTGGCTATGGGCATGGGGCAGGAGAGGCCCCGCGCGTCCACCGTCTTATGGATTCTAGTCACCGTTTTCACCAGTTCCACGCGTACCAGACGGTCAACACGTTAAACCCGAGCCCCACGATTATCAGGTACCTATCGTAGGCGCCGGGGTACGTGGGCAGCCCGATGAGGTTGAAACCAAAAAGTGCTACGGCGAGGACGATGTTCGCCCAGCGATTCAGGGGATTACTCAGTGTGAGGGACAGGAAGCTCATTACGATGGGGATCAGCATCAACGTAGCCATGAAAACCAGCATCCACTGAGTCATCTGCACGCCCTCTATCTCTCCCGCCTTGAAGTCGCCGGCGAATATCCGCAGCACGTCACCCAGGAGATAGGTCAGCATGGTAGCCACCCATAGCCCCGAGAGGATTATCCTTACGTCCTCCATGTTCAGCCACTCCCCCCTGCACCGTGTTCCACGGTTATCACTACTTTCCCTGAAGGATTTCCCTCTACATAGTACTGGAGCGCCTCGGCGACCTCGCTCAACGGGTAGGTCCTGTCCATGACAGGCACTACTTTGCCGGCTTCGATGAGCTCCTTCATGTAGACCAGGTCCTTTACGTTTGGCTTGTGCATCAGAGAGCCTACCTTCTTGCCCTCGGTCCTTGAGATCAACGAACCCAGGAACAGGGAGCTCGCGTTGAAAGCGACCGCAACGTAGCGCCCTCCGGGGTTTAATGCACGCGTGTAGTCTTTCACGGAGCGGTTCGCCACGATGTCGAGGATCAGGTCGTAGCGCTGCTCGCCTTCCGTGAAGTCTTCCTCGGTGTAGTCGATGACGTGGTCCGCCCCGATGGAGCGCACCAACTCCAGGTTCCTCGTGCTGCACATGCCGGTAACCTCCGCCCCGTACGACTTGGCTATCTGCACCGCGAAGGTGCCTATGCCGCCGGACGCGCCGTTGATCAACACCTTCTGCCCGTGCTGAACCTGTCCCTCGTCGCGGAGGCCCTGCAGGGCGACGACCGCGTACTGGGGCACGGCAGCCGCCTCCTCGTATGTTATGTTAGCCGGTTTAAGCGTCAACGCGTCTTCTGGTACCGATACGTACTCGGCGTACGCCCCGAAACCGAACGATCCTATGTCAGCGTACACTTCGTCGCCTGGCTGGAGCTGCTTCACGTCTCTGCCCACCGCTTCAACCTTACCCGCCACGTCACCCCCGGGTATCCTGTGTTTTGGTTTCAGGAGCCCGCTCCACAGGCGCGCGACGAACGGCTCACCCCTCACGAGCGCGTTGTCGCCGAAGTTTATCGACGACGCGTGTATCTTCACTAATGCCTCGTTTTCCTTGGGAGAAGGTTTCTCTACTTCTTTATATTCGAGAACCTCTGACGGTGCCCCGTATTCTTCGTACACGATTGCTTTCATTTGCTATGATCCTCATTCTGAGACTCTTTGGGCAGACTCGGTGATCGCAAATGAATCGAATCCTTTAACGATCAGCCACACCGCGAAAACCATTTCCTGGAAGGCTATTGGGGCAAACAAATAATCAGTCGTCTTGACCCCGAAGAACTGTAGCAAATACACGGAAAACGAAAGTAGACCTCCAATTAGACCCCAGCCTGATAACCATCGAGGAACGAGTTTTGATCTATATAATATGTAATTCAAGAACAGAGCGGAAAGGCTCCATACGAGCCCAGACCCGATCATAAAGGCCCAATCACGTGCCGCGAGTAATAAAGTTCCCACGGTTAGATAGTAAGAAGCATCCGGGACCCCCGCATTAACAAACTCCTGACTAAGAGTCAACAGAGATAGTAGGAGAATACTGTGAATAACTGTGCAAATGCCCTCAATAAACCTGAGACTGAAGAACCCAAGAGCCAGAGCCTCGTCATGCTTTTTCATGATTGGGAACAGCACAACCGGGATACCCACAACTGCTAGGGCCCAGATTAATTCAATGAGCATCCCGATTATTACTTGCATCTCGTTTGCGGAAACGGTGACAAGAAAATCCGGGATAGGCTCCCCTGAGACTGCTCCACCTAGGAAACCTAGGAAAAAGATGGTCGATATGGGTGCAGCCGACGCAACGATGAATAACACTCCTACGATTCTCGCGGATTTTCTCGGATTCATTTTACCCCTCTTTTCTTGTTTAAAAGGCAACAACTGTTTTAAAACGGTTTTTAATTAACATTTGTTTCTAGCCTTTTAACGAGTTTAGACAATACCGCACAATGTCCCGGATCATGAGGCTTCATCATCTCATGGGTTAAATTTACACCTCTAAACAAAAGCCATGAGCCGAACTCATCAGCTCAGATTAATGGAATATCCAATAGTTTGGATTAAATAAAAAAGGAGAAGGTGGATAGTTCCGGCTGTGGGGTTCGAACTCTCCTTCTTGGGGTGATATCACCCGCAAACCATCTTTTTATAATATTCAAGAGTTCCTAATTTCGGGAAATGAGTATTGATCGATGATTTTATGGGGTTTAAGCAAATCCCTGATTATATCCTCGCATCGATGATTTTATCCTCACTTCCTCGGATTGGGGATCAAACCCTCCGAACTCTAAGACCCGATGTTGGGTTCGAACCTCGCCTCAAAAGGAGATACTTCGGGTCTTTTTTAAATAAA
>Ga0209427_10010113_pt1 | contig 10482 bp, 11 predicted proteins | sample DeeMarSWOR136_30_FD_187465 | JGI IMG/M metagenome (GOLD analysis project Ga0209427, IMG submission 187465) | Marine sediment microbial communities from White Oak River estuary, North Carolina - WOR-1-36_30 (SPAdes) (version 2) | ecosystem: Environmental > Aquatic > Marine > Intertidal zone >...
AAAAAACACGTCCGACCAGAACGAACGTGCTTTAGGTGCTTCCATTTCTTGAAATGTGCCTTCTAATTGTGCCATTCTCTATTCCTCTTACCTGTATTGTACCCTGGGATCAAGATAAGCATAAATAAGATCGACCCCTAAGTTGCACACCATGACAAAGATAGCAATGACAAGGTTGATGGCAGAGACTATGGGGTAATCCCTCTGCACTAGAGCCAGGATAAAATACCTGCCTATGCCTGGCAATCCGAATATAGTCTCTATGATAACCGAACCACCGACGAGGATAGGCAGCTGCATTCCTATTATTGTAACTACTGGAATTAGAGCGTTTTTCAGGGCATGCCTGAAGATAACTACCCTTTCTCTAAGTCCCTTTGCCCATGCTGTTCTAATGTAGTCCTGTCGCAACACCTCCAGCATCATGGTGCGTGTCATCCGCATAGTAGTTCCCGACATGACCAACCCCAGGATGACTGCTGGGATAATGAACTGGCTTAGATTTTTTATCGGGTTCTCGAGGAAAGGTGTATAAAACACTGTTGGCATCCAACCCAAATATTTCGCCGGATAGACTATGATCATAGTCCCCACCCAGAATGCTGGCACGCTGATTAGTAAAATAGCTAAGCCGCGCAAGATATGGTCGGTAAACGTATCCTGCCGTATAGCCGAGATTATGCCTATAGGGAGAGCTACAATCAAAGCCGTGATGATAGCCAGGATGCCGAGTTCGATGGAAATAGGTACTCTCTGCAGTATGTCCTCGCCGATGCTTTGTTCTGTCCATAAAGACTGCCCCAGGTCACCTCTGAACACGGCCCCCAGCCACCTGAAGTACTGGACATAGATGGGGACATCCAACCCCAGCTGATGTCGGATCATCTGCATAGTTAGTTCGATATCTTGCGCTTCGCCATGTTGGGATGCCATAAGCTCTACGACACTTCCAGGGATGAAGCGCGCAGCGCAAAAGACGATGATAGTTACAATAATTACAGTAGGTATTATTAAAAGCAACCGCCGGATAATGTAATTTCTCACCAAACTCCCTCAGCCAAAAAACCGGCGTCTCTGGCATTAATTAAAACCGCAAGCATCTTTAAAAACTACACTTTGGTGACTGTATAATCCACCGTATTCCACTTCGGGATAAGGGGCTGATTAATCTCCCCTTCAAAGGAGACCCCTTTATATAAAATTATTGAGAACACTTTGATTAAAACAAGTTGCAGGGAATTTGTCAAGCCTTGAGTTTCAGAAAATTTTATTTTAGTTTTTTGTTTTATTTGGTTGGTGTAAGACAAATTATTCGACCACATTTTTAACAGCCTGGCTCTTCAGTCTATAGAAGGCATCCTTATATGCCCAACAGTTCTTGCTCGTAACTTGGACACGGCTTGGTTAACGGTTCCTGGCGCTCTTTTCAATTGATAAGTGGTTATTTGGTTGGCTGATTTCTTTTTATAAACCTATCTATTCTTCTCAGTGCCTCCTCAATATTAGATAACGAAGTGGCATAGCAGCAGCGGACAAAACCTTCACCGCATGGTCCAAAGGCAGTGCCCGGGACCACAGCAACTTTTTCCTCCAGTAGTAGACTTTCAGCAAACTGTTCTGAATTCATTCCAGTAGCTTTTATAGAGGGAAAGGCGTAAAAAGCGCCCTTGGGCTCAAAACAGGGCAAACCAATCTCATTAAATTTCTTAAACATTAAGCGACGGCGTCTGTTGTACTCTTGAACCATACTATCAACATCGCTATCACCGTTTCTTAGGGCCTCGATGGCCGCCATCTGGGTCATTGTCGAGGCACACAGCAAGGTATATTGATGGATTTTTGTCAGGGCCTCGATGAAACGACGGTCGGATGCCACATAACCAATACGCCAACCAGTCATAGCATGAGATTTGGAAAATCCGCTAATCAGGACAGTACGCTTCTTCATCCCGGGAAGGCTGGGAAAACAAATATGTTCGACTCCATAAGTTAAACGGGCATATATCTCATCAGATATTAACAGCAGGTCATGTTTTTTAGCCAGTTCGATAATGGCGTTAGCTTCTTTCTTAGGCATGATAGCGCCAGTAGGATTTGCCGGGTAACCTATTAAAATAGCCTTTGTCTGCTTTGTGATCCTGGCTTCAATGTCAGTTGCCCTTATAACAAAGTCGTTTTCTTCGTTGGTGGGAACGAGAACAGGCACGCCGCCAGCCAGAATGATGTCGGCAGGATAAGCCACGTAGCAAGGGTCGGGAATTATGACCTCGTCACGAGGATTGATAATTGCTCTTAGAACAAGGTCCAATCCTTCACTAGTTCCTGCAGTAATAAGAATTTCATGTTCAGGATGATAACTCACCCCATAACGAAGCTCTAGGTAGTTGGCTAATTCCTGGCGTAGTTCTGGTATGCCGGAATTCGAAGTATACATGGTGTAGCCTTTTTCCAGAGAATATATGCCTGCCTCCCTGATATGCCAGGGGGTAACGAAATCGGGCTCACCTATACTAAGTGATATAACGTCTTCCACGGAGGAAAGCAGGTCGAAGAACTTCCTGATACCTGATGGCGGAAGTGTAGCCACCTTTTGTGAAATCAGGTTATTCCGGGCATCGTTTGTAGTGGACTCTCTGTTTGGCATGTTAGGGTGTTATTGGTAGGCGTCTATTTGTTTCCTTGGGGAGTTGAAAAATTTCTCCGTTCTCTTTGTATCGTTTGAGTAGGAAGTGGGTGACGGTGCTTTGCACCCTCTCTAGAGGAGCCAGTTTCTCTGTGACAAAACTGGAGATTTCATGCATATTTCTACCTTTCACCAGTATAGCCAAGTCATAGGTACCCGAAACTACATAGGCCGAATAAACTTCGGGGAATTGATAAATGCGCTCGGCTATGGCGTCAAAGCCAACATCACGTTGTGGTGTTACTCTTACCTCGATTAAAGCCTGTATATCTTCCTTGCCTAATTTAGACCAGTCTATTATGGCTTTATATTTCAGAATAGTGCCATCTTTCTCAGCCTTCTTAATTATTTTTTCTACCTCACGGACAGGTTTATTCACCATGGTGGCAATTTGTGCTGGAGTTGCCCGCGCATTTTGTTCTAGAATCTCAAAAATCTCATTCATGAGTTCTCCTTAAAGCATGGACTTGACAACAGACCATCGGTCAACCATTTCATTGTAACATAGTTCAAATAATTTACCATCCTCAGTAACAACTCGGGAGCTTGCTGCAAAATTGACAAACGTTATACGCTGAAGTAGTATCAAGAGAGACGAAAGATGAAAAAAGATTTGCTCTCAATAGCTGATCTTAGTCGTGAAGAAATTGAACACCTCATAGAGCAAGCCTGGCGTATGAAGCAAGAAAGGGTAGTGCCTCTACTTTCAGGCAAGACATTGGCTCTCCTTTTCGAGAAACCTTCCTTGCGTACCAAGGTCAGTTTCGATACAGCTATGTATCAGCTGGGCGGACATAGCATCTACCTATCTCCAGAAGAGGTAGGTTTGGGCAAACGAGAATCAGCGACTGATATGGCTCGAGTGTTAAGCCGTTATGTTGATGGCATAGCCGCTCGTACATTTTCTCAGGAAACTTTACATGTTTTCGCTGACCACTCCTCTGTACCCGTAATCAATGCCCTTTCCGACCTGGAGCACCCCTGCCAGGCACTTTCAGATCTTCTCACCATCTATGAAAAGAAAGGTGGGCTTTATGGCTTGACATTGGCATTCATTGGCGATGGTAACAATGTGGCCAATAGCCTGCTGTTCTCCACCTGTTTATTGGGCATAAATTTCCGTTTCGCTTCTCCACTAGGCTATGAAATTAGCGAGGAGGTATTAAATCGGGCAAAAAGATTCACTACTCGGAGTGGTAGCCAAATTTTGCTAACTATCGATCCTCACGAGGCAGTCAAAGATGCTGATATAATATATACAGATGTGTGGGCTAGCATGGGCCATGAGGCTGAAGCAAAGGCACGCCGCCTTGCCTTTTCAGGCTATCAAGTGGATAATAAATTATTAGGTTTAGCTAAAGGGGACGTTTTATTCATGCATCCATTACCGGCCCACCACGGCGAAGAAATTTCTCCCGGCTTGCTAGATGACCCTAGGTCGGTAGTCTTCGACCAGGCCGAAAACAGGCTTCATTTACAAAAGGCATTACTGGTAAAGCTGCTGGCAAATACGAAGGTATCAGGAAAATGACCAAGCCTATTGTAGCAATTGTGGGTCGAACTAACGTGGGTAAATCCACCTTGCTTAACCGCCTGGCAGGCAGGCGGATAGCTGTAGTTGCTGATTTACCGGGAACCACCAGGGATCGCGTTTTTACTTTTGTTTCCTGGCAGGGGCGGGAGTTGACTGTAATTGACACTGGTGGCTGGCAAGTAAAGCCATCCACATCTTTGGAGCAGAAAGTCAAAGATCAGGTCGAAGCAGCCATTGCTCAGGCAGATGCCGTTATCTTTGTGGTAGATGTCAGGGATGGAGCTATTGCTGCCGATGAAGAAATCGCTAATGTGCTGCGTGCTACCGGTAAGCCTATTGTGCTAGCAGTAAACAAGGTAGATTCTACCAAGCAGGCAAATCAGGTAGCCGATTTCTATCATTTGGGCATGGGTCAACCTATAGCTATCAGTGCTCATCACAATCGAGGGATAGACGATTTGACGGATACCGTGTTAGCTTATCTGCCTCCACAACCTATCGGTATTGAAGATTTGGGAGAAACCAAATTAGCTATCGTTGGGCGACCTAATGTAGGCAAGTCAACTTTGTTGAATACGTTGCTGGGCGATGAAAGAGCCATTGTTAATGACTCTCCAGGGACAACTCGCGATGCGATTGATGCTATGATTCGGTGGCATGATAAGGAAATCTTGCTTGTCGACACCGCTGGCATTAAACGGCGTGGAAAAGTCGCCACTGGAGTGGATTATTATAGTTTGCTTCGTGCTCTCCAGGCTATCAACCGCAGCGATGTTGCCTTGTTGCTAATCGATGCCAGTGAATTTATTACTGCCCAGGATATGCATATTGCTGGCTATATTATTGAGGTTGGAAAGGGTATAATACTGTTAGTTAATAAATGGGATCTTGTTCCCCAAGAACAAAGACAGAGATTCAAGCGGAGCGTGGAGCAAAGACTTAGATTCGCCTCTTATACACCTATCATTTACATCTCTGCCAAGCTAGGGCAGGGAATAAACAGGATTTTTCCCCAAGCCTGGGAGATTTGGCAGGAAAGAAAAAAGCGGTTGCCTCAGTCAGAAGTTGATGAGTTAGTCAAGCAAGCAGTGAGTAGCCATCCCCCACCTCGAACAGGCTCCAGCCGGCTGCAAATTGCTCGGGCCTATCAAGATGAGTCTCAGCCGGCAACTTTTGTCCTCAATGTTAACAATCCTAAGCTGGTTCATTTTTCCTATCAACGGTACCTGGAAAATAAACTCCGTCAGGGTTTTGGTTTTCGCGGTGTTCCTCTGAAGTTAGTTTTCACCAAGGCCACCCGCAAAGTAAATAAAAAGATGAAGGTGAGAGCATGATGATAGCTGAGTTCGTTGCTGTAGTGGTTATTGCTTATCTCCTCGGTTCCATTCCCTTTGGCCTGATAATTAGTAAGCTGAAAAGTGGCGTTGATGTCAGGAAAAGTGGAAGCGGTAAGACAGGCGCAACTAATGTGATGAGAACCATAGGGACCAAGCTCGGGGTTTTAACTCTGGTTCTTGATGTGGTTAAGGCTGCTGTGGCAGTCATGTTGGCCGGAGTGATTGTAGGTAGCAGTAGCGGTATCTTAACCATTGGTGGTGTATCTCTTAACTGGCAACATATAGCCCAAGTCGCAGCTGGCCTGGCCGCAGTAGCAGGACATACCTGGCCAATATTTGCCAAGTTTAGAGGTGGTAGAGGTGTAACCGCCTATTTTGGCACACTATTTGCCATTTACCCCCCGGCAGGCATATTTGGTGCCCAAGTTGTAGCTATAGCAGCGTTACGCAGCCGTCATATGTCCCTTGGTTCCATACTTGGGGCTTCGGCTGCTTGTTGCTTAATGATACCCTTAGCCGTCTTGTACAACTTTCCTCTCATCTATCTGGTTTATGGTTTAATAGTTACCGCACTGCTGGTCTACCAACACCAGGACAATATAAAACGCTTAAGACAGGGCACTGAGCGCCGATTATGGTGAAAAAGCGCGAAAGACCATGCCTAGAGTTACTATCATAGGCAATACTTCTTGGGGTAATACTTTAGGCGCTTTGCTGAGTGATAAAGGAGTGGAGGTTAGACTGTGGACGCGAAGCGAGGCTGAAGCCGAAGAACTAAACCAAGCACGGCGTGGTTATTCCTCTACTAGCCACATTGGGGAAGCCTTAAGCGGGGCTGACCTGGTAATCTGGGTGGTTCCCTCTCAGAAGTTGAGAGAAAATGTCAGTCAAGCCAGGGATTATCTCACCGATTCTATGTTGCTGATGAGCGCCGCCAAAGGATTGGAAGTAAATAGTAGTAAGAGGATGTCGCAAGTACTGGCAGAGGAGATTGCGCCTCCCTTAAGAAGGCAGATTTGTGTTCTGTCTGGTCCTAATCTGGCCGGAGAAATCGCCCAGGGTCTCCCGGCTACTTCAGTCATTGCCGCTCAAGATATAGCTTTAGCGGAACGAGTACGAGAATTAATAGAGTCACCTAAATTCTTTATATCTACAAGCGATGATGTTGTCGGAGTTGAATTAGGAGGAGCCCTGAAAAATATTATAGCTCTGGGTGCCGGCATGATAGACGGGCTAGGCTTGGGTGACAACGCCAAGGGAGCATTCATTGCTTGGGGGTGGGCAGAGGTTGTTTCCTTGGGAGTCATTTGGGGGGCCAGGGCTGACACTTTCTACGGTCTAGCCGGTTTAGGCGACCTGATAACTACCTGCGCCAGTGCTCTAAGCCGAAATCATTATGTTGGATATGAACTGGCTAAGGGGCGACCTTTATCTAAAATATCTGCCTCTATGACACAAGTGGCCGAAGGAGTGGCCACTACTATGGCAGCCCACCAGTTGGTAAAAGACCAGGGCCTCAAACTACCTATTATCAACCTTATTTATGGGATTCTTTTTGAAGGCTTGCCCCCCAGTCGAGTATTGAGCAAGTTCAAAGGACTAGTAGCAAGCCATCGCTGCTCTCTGGATTAATTGTCTAGGGGCGGTTCAGTCCGAGGTAGCACCTCGGCTAATTCTTCAAAAAGACGACGCTGGTTTCTATCTAGGTGTTGTGGGGTTATTACACTTACTTTAACAAGCAAGTCTCCTCTTCCCCTGCCATCAACGTGGGGGATCCCTTTGCCTTTGAAACGAAAGGTTTTCCCGTTCTGAGTTCCTGGTGGTATTTTAAGCTCTGCCTTTCCATCTAAAGATGGCACTCTCAGTTCATCGCCTAGAGCAGCTTGAGCGAAATTGATGGATAGCTCGTAGAGAATGTCACTGCCATCTCTATGAAAGAGATTGTGTGGTTTTACTGAAAGCGTGACATAGAGGTCGCCAGGAGGGCCTCCATATACGCCAGCACACCCCTCGCCATTCAGGCGTAATCGATATCCCTCATCCACACCAGCAGGAACATTAACCATTATTTTACGCTTCTCTTTTATTCTTCCTCTTCCCTTGCATTGAGAACAAGGATTGTTTATTACAGTGCCAACACCCTCGCAGCGGGAGCACGTGGTGATATGAGTGAAACGCCCAAAAATGCTTTGTTGAACCTTCCTTACTTGCCCTGTGCCACGACAATCAGGACAGGTCTCAGGGTTTGTTCCCTGTTCGCTGCCAATGCCATGGCATGAAGGACAGAACTCGACGCGTTGTATTTCAACTTCTTTATTACAACCAAAAACCGCCTCCTGGAAAGAAAGAGTAAGGTGGCTTTGTAGGCTATCTCCTTTCTGGGGAGCACGTTGAGCAGTTCGCCCAAAGGGGGTACCAAAACCGCCAAAGAAGGATTCAAAAATATCTCCCAGTCCACCAAAGTCAAAATCGGGAAAGCCTCGCTCAACATCTACTCGACCATAACGATCATATCTGTGCCTTTTCTCGGGGTCAGAGAGGATTTGGTAGGCCTCGTTTATTTCCTTAAATTTCTCCTCGGCCCCGAGTTCTTTATTGCGATCAGGATGGTACTGGAAAGCTAATTTACGAAATGCCCTCTTGATTTCCGCATCACTAGCGTTTCGAGGCACTCCCAGCACTTCATAGAAATCTTGTTTTATTGCCACGATCTTCTAGTATAACTCTTTAGTGCTTATGCGACAACTTTTGAGTACTGAACTTGTAGATATTTAATATCTTGGGAGGTGGTATAATTACAACGTAGTGAAACAGCAGATTGAAGAAGTCCTTCGTCATCGTAAGAAAAAGGAAATCACCAGCGAAGACCTTAGAGCTTCAGCTGTGCTTATACCTCTTTTCTATAGCCAAGGGCAATACCATATTCTGTTTACAGAAAGGAGCGACGAGGTAAATTTTCACAAAGGGCAAGTCTGCTTTCCTGGGGGAACCCGGGAGCCATCTGATTCTTGCTTACTCCAAACTGCACTCAGAGAAGCTGAGGAAGAGATAGGTTTAAGGGTTAATGATGTTGAAATCTTAGGCGAGCTTGATGATAGCATAACCCTTACCAGTAATTATGTTATTTCGCCTTTTGTTGCCTCCATACCTTACCCTTACCCTTTCAAAGCCGATAGTAGGGAAATCAGGGAAATTTTCCCCGTTCCCCTGTTGTTTTTAATGGATGAGGCCAATTTCAAGGAGGATTCTTACGAATATGAATACGAAGGGCACATCATCTGGGGGGCTACAGCGAGGATTTTGAAGCAGTTTATCGATTTGTTGAAGTCTGAGAGCGGGACTCGATAATAATCATTTCTTCTCTTTAGCCTTGACTTTGATTGCTTTGGGTTTTACTTCTTCAGCTTTGGGTATGTTGAGAGTCAGAACGCCGTCTTCCATCGTTGCCTCAGCCTTATCTGTCTTAAGCCCACTGGGAAGAACCACACTACGAGAAAAAGTACCATAGCGTCTCTCTTGGTACAGGTAGTCCTCTTTCTTGATTTCCTGTTCCGCTTTGTGCTCTCCCTTGACGGTCAACGTTTCACCAGTGATGTCAATGCTGACATCCTCGGGCTTCACCCCGGGCAGAGCTGCCTTGACCACAACTTCGCTTGGTGTCTGGTAGATATCCAGAGCTGGCGCAGCTACTTCACTAAGGGCCTCCAGAGTACGAGACGGGCGAACAAAACTGTCCTCAAACAACCTGTCCATTGCCTGTCTCAGGCTCATAAGATCAGTAAAGGGATGCCATCTCTCTATAGCCATTTGCATTACCTCCTTTCTTTACTAATTATTTTTGCTGAGTCCCACTCTCAGTTCAGATAATATTATAAGAAAACTAAACTAATTTGTCAAATAATCTCGAAGTATGTTAATAGTATTTGACAAAAAAAATGAACAAATTTATAATTAAGGGAAAATAATCAGGGAATAGAGATGGCAGGCAAGGACTATTATGAAATTTTAGGCATAAGTAGGACTGCTTCAGAAAAGGAGATTAAGCAGGCCTACCGTCGTTTGGCTCGCAAGCACCATCCTGATATAAACCCTGGCGACAAGTCGGCTGAGGACAAATTTAAGGAGATAAATGCGGCTTATGAAGTCCTGTCTAATTCTGAAAAACGAAAGAAGTATGACCAATTTGGTGACCAATGGGAATATGCTGACCAATTTGCCAAAGCTGGGGGACAAGAGAGAGTTAGGTGGGATTTTGGCAAAGGCGGCACAACTTTCGAATATAGTGACCTGAGCGGATTTGGCGACATTTTTTCAAGTTTATTTGGTGATTCTGATATAGGCTCCAGGATGAGAGGCCCGCGACGTGGGCAGGATATAGAGTCACCCGTCGAGGTAACCCTTGAAGAAGCTTACCATGGCTCTACGCGCATGATACAGCTTCAGACTGAGGAGCTCTGTACAGCCTGTGGTGGCACAGGCAGAGTGGGCAATCGAGTCTGCACTATTTGCAGCGGTATCGGTGGGAAGATAATTCCCAAGCGCCTAGAGGTTAAGATTCCAGCGGGAGTTAGAAATGGCTCGAGGATTCGCATAACCGGAGAAGGTGGGTCTGGTCGCGCGGGGAGTAGTAAGGGTGACCTTTATCTTGTAGTAAAGCTTCTGCCCCACAAGCTCTTTGAGCGTAAAGGCGATGACCTTTATACTGAAATCCCAGTGCCTTTAGTAACCGTTGTGCTGGGCGGCGAGGTCAGGTTGCCCACTTTTAATGGCAGTATATCTCTAAAAATTCCACCGGAGACTCAGAACGGTAAGGTTTTCCGCCTGGCAGGGAAGGGCATGCCCAAGTTAGGCAATTCAGATTATGGGAATATTTTTGCCAAGGTAAAAGTGGTATTGCCCACTAACTTGACCGAGGATGAAAAGAAACT
>Ga0209427_10010114_pt1 | contig 10481 bp, 4 predicted proteins | sample DeeMarSWOR136_30_FD_187465 | JGI IMG/M metagenome (GOLD analysis project Ga0209427, IMG submission 187465) | Marine sediment microbial communities from White Oak River estuary, North Carolina - WOR-1-36_30 (SPAdes) (version 2) | ecosystem: Environmental > Aquatic > Marine > Intertidal zone >...
CGGTTGCGGAAAATCAATATGAACACGACCAGCGACAAGTAGACGATCGAAAGAACAAGAAACAGTGGTTGTTTCTCCCTGGCACGTTGAAAAATCCTCTCTTTTCCTGGTGAAGGGAAAGGGACCGGGTCCCATGAAAGCCCGTATCTCTCCACCAAGCCTCTGATGAAGAGAAGGTGAACCACCGGGATGTGGCGGGAGGCCATTTCGAAGATGACACCCCGGTTCCCAAGAGGCGGAAGCTGCCTGATTTTGACAAGACCCGGCTTTAACTCCAGCACTTCTGCATCCGTTCCCATGTTTGCCCAGCTTCCTCCGATATTGATGAAGGCTTTGATCTTGTCCGCACCTGCGCTCTTTTCATAGAGCCGCATCCTGGCTTCCACATTTTCCCTGAGGTCAGGCTCGTCAATAAATAGAAATCCACTTTCATTTATTTCTTCAAGGAGAAATGACCGTCCTTCAGGGCTCATATCCTCTCCTTTGTCTCTCTCTCCTCCCAGAGAAAGGGCGATCGGCTGGAAACTAAAAACCCCTGATTTCAACAGACAATTCAACATATCCAACCAGTGGAAATCCATGAAGTTGGCGCCCCATTGAGAGGCTCCGAGCGAATTGATCATAAGAGGATGGAGATCCATGGCCTTTGCGGCTGACAGGGTTGCCACAATCAGAGCGGGAAAAGAACTGGATGCCCCGACCGCCACTGTATCCCCCCTCCCGACACCTGCCTCTTTGAACAAAAATACAACCAATGCAGCGAAGTTGGGGTTTGTCGTCGTCCTTTTTGCCTCAAGATTCCCGATGGTGGTAGTCAGAGGAGAAGATTCAAAACCGATGAGTCCGGTCTGATTCGGGTCATTCTCTGTATCGAGATGGAAGCCTCTTTCACTCCGGCATTCCCTCAACGCAACCATGGCCTCTCCCATGATTTCTGAAGCTCGGAACATGTCAGCATTGAGAGCATCTCCTTTTCCGAAGGGGATGAACTGAGCCAGCAAGAAAAACAAGAGACTGATAATCAAAAGGAGTAGAACCGTGTTTCTATTGGTCCCGGCACCCTGTTTCGGGAAGCTCCTTTTTCGAATAAAAAATGCACCTTGCATCATTATTCACGTTGGGAGGATATGTTTTACTCGAACCCCTTTTTTCGCTTCATTTTTCTCACGAGATTGCCGCGCTTCGCTCGCAATGACAGAAGAGAATCCCTCTCTTCGTTCGTACCGAAAAATTGATGAGACGGCCAATTCCTCCTCCAGGAAAAGCAAAGGGTCCTTCTCTACTCTTCGCAATATCATGAAAAATTATCTCTTCCTGCCCTCAATGAAATCCAAAGCTTTTCTGTTTTCCCGACAGTGAAAACAAACACTTTTCCATCAAAACCATGCCAGAAGTTTCACAAGAAAATAGGTGAAGATCGAAACAATAAACATCGAGGCCAGAGTGGGAACATACTTCTGTTTCTCCAGATTGTTGGCCAAAAGCCCGGGAATGAGCCATCCGATGGCTCTGAGTCCTAAAGGATCGGAGAAAAAAACCGGTAAAAGAAGAAACCAGATTTGAGCCCAGAATGCACCGAGAAGAACCAGCATTACAAACCTTCTTTTGCCAAAGAGAATCAGAAAACGCGATAAAAATTGATAAGAATAAAGGCTCAGGAAAGCGATGAGGATCGTCACCAGAACTCTCAGCGGCTGGTCAAGATAGAGAGCGATATAAGCCGGGACGATAATCCCTCCCGGGTAGATATCCATGATTTCCACGTATAAAACAGCGACGACCAGTCCGATGAGAAGCGTCTCAAAAGTCATAAGGCTTTCCTCTCTTTTGCCAGTATTCGACAAGCTCTTTCCCGGCACCGCCCATGTTTCCCATGCCAACGACGACAGCCTCTGCTTTTACGATCTCCGATATTTCCTCGAGGATTCTCTTCGGGGCTCGGGATTTCAAAATAAACGACTCCATTTCACTTGACCGTTTCAGCCTCTTTTTGAAGGCAGATGCATGCTCTCCGGTGAGGAATATTTTCCGGAACTCTGGAAAAGAGTTTTCATTCAAGGACCTCAGCCATTGTATTGTTCTGTCCCCCCTGTCCCGCCTGAGGTTGAGAAGGCCTACTTTTTCCTTCTCTTCCAGGGGTTTCTTCTTCATCAGCCTGGAGAGTACACGCTGTGTGGAATCCGGGTCATTCGCCGCAAAGCAGCTGACAAGATTCCAGTGTTGAGGCGGCGCTCCGACATCCATTGTCCACATTTTCAAGCGTCCAAAATCTGGCCGGACTTTCTTTAAGCCCTGGAGGACGATCTCTCTATCCATCTTTAAAAACTCAGCCAAAGCAAATACCAGGCGGACATTCTCCTCAAATTCATAAGGGAGGATCCCTTCTTCTGACCGAGAATATTCCTGGAAAGACTCCCTGTCGACCTGAATGAGTCGAGCACTCATCACTTCTACAGCTTTTTCGAAAACAGGAGAGAACTCTTCTTGTGGTACAAAAACGGTTCCTTTCTCAGGAAACAAAGAGGCAAAGCAGCGCGCTATTTCCTGCTTTGAAGAGCCCATTTGAGCGATATGGTCAAGGCGGATATTGGTAATAACCAGGATATGGGGATTGAACAACTGAGTGGATTCGACATAGCTACATTCTGGTTGAATGCTCATCAACTCTGTAACCAGTGCGTTCACCTCAAGCTTTGCACCTAATTTTAAAAGCCTTTTTCCTTCCAGGATGGAGGGAGAACCACGGCGGTGAATTTCTTTTTCTTCCGAGTCAGGAAAAATGATAACAGGTTTTGAACCAGTCGTTCTGGCCAGCACCGTGAAACCTGCTTCCCTCAAGCAAGCCGCAATAAGCCTGGCAACGCTCGATTTTCCCCTGGTTCCCGTGACACAGATTCTCAAGGGGATGGACCGGACTGTCTTTATGATAGACAGACGTTCCCACAAAAAGAAGAACACGAGGAAAACAAGAAGGCTTCCTCCTAAGATAAGCTCTTTAATAAACTCTCTCCTTCTTCAGCTTCCTGCCCTTCTCAATACACCCGTGAATGTTGAAGAAAAGAGATAGAAAAAGTCCATACTCTCATACTTTTCTTTGACCATCTCGGAAATCACCTTGAGCATCTGGTCTTTCCCGGTAGAACCCCAGAGGCAATTCTCATTGACGATCATCAAATATCGGGAACCGATGGCTTCTTTCGCATCATTCAGCTTTTTGAAATACGCGGCCGGGTCTTCATCCGCGCCAAGGATAAGCCCCAGAACAAACTCTTTTTCTTTTATGAGCTCCAGGATTTCTTTATCAGGCAGCTTTCTCTCCAGAAAAACCATGGGCTTTTTGGACTCTTCTAAAAGCACCTTCGTTTGAGCCGCAGCCAATCCCTTGAACAAAAGGAGAAGCCCGCTTGAATTCACTGCCGGGATGAACGTCTTCCCTTCCTCGGACAAGCCTCCATCCCCGAAGAGAAAACTCGAATCTTCGACAACGGCAAAGTGAAGGCCCTGTTCGACCAGGATCTTGGCCCATTTCGGATTATCCCGGAACGAATCAACCCCCTTGAGACCCAGCATGACTGTGGTTTTCCCCTGTCTCGAATTCATCGAGATCGACCGATTCGGGGCATACAGGGAAAGACCTTTGGCTTTTTTCATTCTTTCGGGCAGGTCAAACAGATTGTTGATGATATCCGCCCGAAGCTCGGCTCCGGACAGCTCTTCTTTTTCTTCTACGACCGCTACCTGTAAATCCACATGGGAATCTTTGGCATCACCGTGTGCTTTGACGACATGAGCGAGCGGCTCGAACTTGAAATTGGTGAGGTCCTCGTACTTCAGATAATACGCTTCCTGCCTCATCGGTTCGATGAAATCTCCAGGTTCAGAAGCCAGGATCTGGACAGCCGCATAGACTAAATCGCCGACTCTCTTCAGAATCTCAGGCTTGATCAAATCGATGTCGTCTCCGGGGCGGTGATACTTGAAATGATGGCCCTCGGTCATTATCGCAAAGGCGGGGACACCTTTCTGTAAAAAGGGTGAGTGGTCGGAACCGCCCGGGCCTCCCCTGCCAGGCTTGACATATTCCATGATCTCTTTAGGGAGTTTTTTCTCCAGGAGCTCCCAGATATGAGGCCCGTAATACTCGCCCCTGAAGGGAACGTTTCCGCTGCCATGACCCACCATGTCCATATTGATGTAAGCGATAGTCTTCTCAATCGATGGAGAATGTTCGGCATAATACCGGGAGCCGAGAAGCCCCTGCTCCTCGCCAGCCCAGCCAGCGAAAACGACCGTTCTTTTGGGCTTGGCATTATTGAGCTTCATCACCCGGGCAATTTCCATTGCGACTGCCGTTCCGGAAGCATTGTCGTTCGCTCCGTTATACACATCTCCCATCGGACTGACTCCCAAATGGTCCATATGACCGCCGATAACAACGTATTCATCCTTCAATTTTTTGTCGCTCCCCGTGATCCTGGCCAGCACATTCCGTGTGGCTCTCTTTTCATCAAAAATGGAGTTGATGGATACGAATGCCCTGACTCCTGTGGCGAAAGATTGTGGTTCGCCTTTCCCGTCTATCTCGCTGAACAGGTAACTGGTTTCAGTCTTCAAGTCCTTGAAGATGAAGTCCGTCACATGGCTCTCGATGGACAATATCACAAAATCCGGATCATACTGCTCTTTCCTCACACCTATCCCATAAAAACGACCCGTGCCTGGCGAAGGCTGAAAGGCAATGATCCCCAGTGCTCCAAGCTTCTGGGCGGCTTCGATCTTCTTCTCTGTATTGGCCGCATCACCGAGCTCCTTGGCGAGCTTTTGAGGGCTTCCGGTGGCAAACATGACCACTTTCCCTTTCACATCGACTCCCGCATAATCATCATACTTTTTTTCCGGGGCATGGATTCCGTATCCGGCAAAGACGATTTCCGCCGAGAAGTGACCTGAACCGGAATATCTCTGGATTCGCCAGCTATCTCCGTAATAAAAATCGCGCCTCTCTCTCGCAGTGATAATCTCAAATTTGACTCCCTCTGCAACGTGCCGGTGTTCGATCGTAAAATTCTGGAAGTATGTTCCATCATCTCCAGCAGGTTCCAGGCCCCACTCCTTGAACTTGGAAGCAACATACTCTTCTCCCATGACACCGCTCGGCTGCCCGCTCTGGCGACCCCGCATCTCGTCCGTTGACATATCCCGTATGTAGGTCCAGGCAGCTTTCTCATCAAAAGTGATTTTTGTCGCTTTCTTGTCCTTCGTGAATGAAGGAGAAAAGAGAAGAAAAACGGCAAGCATGACACCTATAAATTTTTTCACTTCCAACCTCCTTGTAAAGAGTTATAAAAGGTAATTATTATATCGGAATAAAGAAAGAAAAAGAAAACTGTTTTTTCCAATAACGTCTGGATTCAGGCCGATATCTCCAGATGAAAAAAATAATATGATAGCCGGCCTTTATCTGGATTCCTGAAATTTTTATTATGGACGATAAATTTTTTGTGTGATAGAATTGTTATATAATGATAGGGCGTCAGTAAGAGTGGTGGTTGCTTCTTATTGTCCTTCCATCCTCTTTTTCCCCTCTAGGAAAGCTGACGCCCATAACTTTCATCTCTTCACTGTAAAGATAACTACTGCATCCATTTCTGCCCGGCCATCAGGAGCTGAAATTTTCCTGTTGCATAAAAAAAAAGCATCACGCACCATTGAACCAAAACAGATTATGAGCAGCCGAGCAAGGTTGAGAAAAAATAAATGAATAGAAAACAAAGAATAAATAGGCTATTTTATATCATAAGCTTATTCACGGTTATCCATTATTGTGGAGTCTTCATTCAAGATTCGAATGCGGAAAGCCGGATAAACATGGAAATTTTAAAAAAATTGACCAAACGGGAATAAAAAAGTACGCTCCTGATAAAGCTTTCCCCTATTCGTACCGCAGGGCATCAACAGGGTTGGCCAGGGCGGCTCTCATTGCCTGGAAGCTCACTGTGAAGATTGCAATAACAAGAGCTAAGAAGGCGGCCAGGAGAAAAATCCATATCCCCAGGCTGATGCGGTAGGCATAAAACTGAAGCAAACGACTCATAGCATAATAAGCAATCGGCCAGGCAATGACATTCGCGACGAGTACCCATTTGGTGAATTGTTTGGTCAATAATACAACAATTGTTAATGTGGAGGCGCCCAGGACCTTCCGGATTCCGATTTCTCTCGTCCGTTGGATTATCGAATAGGAGGTCAATCCAAGCAATCCCAAGCAAGCAATGAAGATAGCCAGGAATGAAAAGTGACTGAGCATCCGACTCATTATTTTATCCGACCGGTACATTTTATCAATATCATTATCGACAAAATAGTATTCAAACGGTGCACTTGGGGCGCGTTCTTTAATTTGACTCCTTATGAATGCAATAGTCCCGGGAATATCATCTGGAGCAACCTTCAGCGAGACTAGGCTAAAAGATGGTGCGGTTTTTAGGGCCAGGGGTCTGATTTCTCTATGTAAGGTTTGGAAATGGAAATCTTTAACGACCCCGATCACTTGCCCCATCTCGCTGCCTGACATCTGGACTTCGAACTGTTTTCCTACACCCGATTCCCATCCTAACGCCTTGACCGCGGATTCATTCAGAAGATAAGAGTATTTGACGTCGGACTGCGAGCCTTTCTGAAAATTTCTCCCCTCAAGCAGCTCTATCTGGAATGTTTCGATAAAATCAGCATCGACTGTAAAGTATCTCATCACCATATAATCATTTTCTTTCATCCCTTCCCATTGAACCGTGTTATTTCCGCCTCCCATAAAATAATTACCTGAAGCAGATAATACATTCGGGTTTCTCAATAATTCGGATTTCAAGCTCTCATAATTTTGACTTAAATTTCTATCGTAAAGGACAACGCTTAAGACGTTTTCCTTGTTAAATCCTAGATCTCTATTTCTTATGAAATGGAGCTGATTATGCATGACTATCGTGCAGATGATGAGTATGATGGATACCGAGAATTGAGAGACAACGAGAATACTTCTAAGGATCGTGCGCTTGGATGCAGATTTAAGCACGCTTTTCAAGGTGTGAACGGGCCGCACGGCAGAGGCATAAAAGGCAGGATAACCACCTGAAATAATCCCGACCAAAAGCGCGGTGGCTAAGAGTCCGAATATAAACATCCAGTTTTGGAAATAGTCCATTTTTAAATTCAAGTTGAGAAGCGTATTGTAGACCGGCAGCAACAACTCAACAATGCATATTGCAATGGGAAGAGAGATGAAGGAAAGGAACACCGATTCTCCCAGGAACTGCTTGATCAGCTGGAATCTATTCGCACCAATGACCTTTCTCATCCCCACTTCTTTTTCTCTGGTTGAGGATTGAGCCACAGCCAGATTCATGAAGTTCACGCACGCAAGGACTAAAATGAATAATGCAATCGCGGAGAAAATATAGATAAAAGCCATGACATCCGTTCCGAGATGAACCTTGGTAATCGGTTGAAGAAACAAAGAGTATAATGACTGGTGATCTGGCGTCTTAGAAGGCCTGTATCTCTGGCAGGCTTCGACTGACTTTTTCTCGAATTCAGAGAGCAAGATATCTTCTCGCGCCATAACATAAGTCGAAAAATTGAACGCTCCCCAGCTATCCAGATAGTTAAATCCGAACAACTCATTAATCAGCTCAAAGGAGGAAAGAAAGTCAAAATCCAACACGGTGTTCAGCGGTAAATTGTTCGCAACGGCCGAAACTTTTAAATCAATCCTGTTGGCGCAAGTGAGGATTTTGCCAATTGGGTCTTCCTCCCCGAAATACTTTTCCGCGATTTCCTCGGTTATCACCACAGAGTATTTATCCTGAAGAGCTGTCTTGGAATTTCCTTTAACAAGAGGAAAAGAGAATGCTTCGAAAAAAGAAGAGTCCGCCAGCACCAGGCGTCTTTCAACAAAGCTCTTATCCTTATAATTAATGGTCACTCCTCCCGTCCCGGTCATTCGTACAGCATGGATGATCTCAGGAAAGTCATTCAACAAAGCCGGAGCCAATGGTGCTGGAACCGCAGAACTCGCCTTTATATTTCCTTCCATTTTTTCATTCCTCATCAGTCGATAGAGCTGTTCAGTTTTCTCGTGGAAGCTGTCATAACTGAGCTCATTCTGGACATAGGAGAGAATTAAAATGAAGATGGCCATTCCAACCGCCAGGCCCATCACACTAATCACAGAATAGACTCTATGCCTCAGTAGATTCCTGAAAGCTATTTTAAAATAATTTCTGAACATCTCAACCTCCTTCTGCCTGTAGCAGTTATTTTATTTCCGTTGAAAATCCTATTTATCCTCCAGTCAATGGTCGAATACTCATCTCTATTCATACCTCAAAGCTTTCGCTGGGTTGGCTATCGCCGCTTTAATGGCTTGAGAACTGACCGTCAGCATGGCGATCAATAAGGCGACTGCGGCTGAAAAAACAAATATTCCCGGACCGATAGATATGCGGTAAGCGAAGCTTTGCAGCCAGCGGCTCATGGCGTAATAAGCAACCGGCCAGGCGATGATATTGGCCACAAGCACCCATTTGGTGAATTCTTTTGAGAGCATAACCGTGATGTTGGTGACAGAGGCGCCCAGGACCTTTCGGATTCCAATCTCCTTGGTGCGCCGTTCAGTATGAAATGAAGCTAACCCGAATAAGCCAAGACAGGCCACAAAAATGGCAAACAGAGAAAAATAATTAAAAATTTGGCTCAGCTTCTGTTCCGATTTATAGAGACTGTTGAAATTATCATCCAGGAAATAATACTCAAAAGGGATGTTTGGTCGGACTTTGCTCCAAGCATTCCTTAAAAGGTTAATCGTTTCCGAAATATTTTGAGTGCGTACCAATACAGAAAGATAGTTAAATTCCCTTTCATAAATATGGAGGACAAGCGGCTCGATTTTCTGATGCAACGACATGAAATGAAAGTCCCTTATCACTCCAACGATCATTCCTTTTCTGTTCACACTGTAATCCCACTCAATTCTCTTCCCGACTGCAGTCTTCCATCCCAGCCGCCTCACAAACGCTTCATTGACAACAAATGCCTCTGTCTTGTCAGAAATTATGTTTTTTGAGAAATCCCTTCCTTCTGCCAGCTCGATGCCATAGGTCTCGATAAAATCATGGTCCACCTTGAGAGTCTGGCATCCCAATGCTTGATCCCGGCGGAATCCCTCGGGAATAAACGGATTATCGCTGATTCTTTCGCCGCCGGGAACATAAGAAGATGCAGCAGTATGAATGACCTGAGGATTTTTTAAAAATTCAATCTTTATGATTTCATATTTCTGTCGGGACACTCCGTCCGGCAAAGAAACCACCACCATGTTATCCCTGTTAAAGCCCAATTTTCTGTTTCTGATAAAATTGAGTTGTTCTTTTACGATGAGGAATCCAAAAATCATCCCTATGGATACAGCAAACTGAAACACCACAAAAAGACTCCTGAATAAAAAGCCATTGCGGCCTGTGGCTAAAGTTCCTTTCAATACTTTTATTGGAATGAATGAAGAAATAAAAAATGCAGGGTAACTTCCTGAAATCAAGCCAACACTCAATACGATTCCTAATATCATGAACAGGGCTGAGGGATTATGGATGAAAGAGAATTTAATCTGCGTGCCCGCAATATTATTGAAATAAGGAAGAAAGACTTCAAGCAAGACAACGGAAATGAGGGCAGCCAAGGTCGTGACAATAAATGATTCACCCAGGAACTGCTTAATGAGTTGAGATCGTCTCGCGCCGATGACTTTCCTCAGACCCACTTCTTTAGTTCGCATCGTTGAGCGGGCTGTCGAAAGATTCATGAAGTTCACGCAGGCGATAAGCAGAATCAAGAAAGCTAAAAATGAGAAAATATAGATATTCGTGATATCGCTGTTCGCCTCAAATTCATCGAGAAGATGAGAATTAAAATGAATACCTGTCAGAGGCTGCAGATAATAAGTAAAAATAGGCTGAATTCTTTTAATTTCTTTTTGATATTCCGGGTCTAAGGATTCTATCTCCCCGGCCAAGTACTTCTCTCCAAAAGAAGGGAGTTTTTTCTCTAATTCCTGAGAAGAACTATCTTTTCGAAGAAGGATATAAGTTTTATAATTATTCGCTTGCCATGACCATGAGGCATTGACAATCTCAGGTGAAAGAGACGCCATAAATTCAAACTTGAAGTGTGAATTCTGAGGAATATTCTTGAGAACGCCAGTCACTTTATAATCTTCACTGTTGTTCAGAGTCAGGATCTTCCCGAGAGGATTGTCCTCTCCAAAATATTTCCTGGCTGCTTTCTCAGTTATGACCAGAGAATTCCGTTCTTTAAGAGCGATCTCCGGGTTTCCCTGGATAAGAGGAAAGGAAAAAATCTCAAAAAAAGAAGGGTCGGCATAAAAAAAACGGTCTTCATAGAATAATTTATCTTTGTATCTCAGGAAA